>Ga0163144_10000173_pt1 | contig 149108 bp, 133 predicted proteins | sample OliLak19BULKMAT1_FD_123175 | JGI IMG/M metagenome (GOLD analysis project Ga0163144, IMG submission 123175) | Freshwater microbial mat bacterial communities from Lake Vanda, McMurdo Dry Valleys, Antarctica - Oligotrophic Lake LV.19.BULKMAT1 | ecosystem: Environmental > Aquatic > Freshwater >...
ACGCCCGGAACCTGAAGGAAGGTCAGAATGCGGTCTCGGTCCATCTGGGTTCCAATGCCGTTCAGTAGCCTTTGGTTGTCGTCGTCTTTGAGCACCCGATTGCGCAACATCGAAGTCAATTCCCGATCCAGGCGCTGTCCTATCCTCCAATACTTCCGAGATATTTCGGAGCAGGTGGGCCAAGCATTTCTGCTGCCTCACGGTCAACGCGCTGGCCGTGACCCGGATTTCCGCCAGTTCCCACAAAACCTGTGGCAGTTTCCGAACCGGTATCCCTAGTATATTGTTTCATTACAGTATATCCGCATCTTCGGCGAGAGCATCGAAGGCTTTCCACAGTCGGCATAGCACCGTCTGCATGGCCGGTCTGATCGCAACTCAACACGACAGCTGCGAAAGTCGAACGAGCAACGGTTGCCGGTGACAGAGGCCCGGCCGTGGGGAAATCGCAGTCAGTATGGCCAAGCCTGCCTTCGCTAAAAGTATTGCCTGCTCGAAGCAGCTCGCGTGGCTTCTCCGTTCGTTAGCAGCCCAAGCGGGCCGGAGTCTAGTCGATCACTCCGTTGCGCATCGCGAACCGCACCAACTCGCCCGTCGAGTGAAGATTGAGTTTCTCCATAATCCGTCCTCGATGCGCCTCCACTGTATACACACTCAAGTTCAACGCGCTCGCAATCTCCTTGTTCGTCCGGCCTTCCGCAATCGATTGCAGCACCTCGCGCTCCCGGCTCGTCAGTAGATCCAGCGGATTCGTCACATGCTTTCGGTAGTCCGTCAGCACCGCATCCGACACTGCCGGACTCAGAAATCCCTCGCCGTTGGCAATCACGCGAATCGCTTTCAGCAAATCCCCTTCGCCCGAATCCTTCAAAAGATAGCCCTTGGCGCCCGCCCTTAAGATCTCGCGCACATACACCGCGTCCTTGTGCATCGATAGCGCCAGCACCCTCGTCCGCGGCGCGCTTTCGCAGATTCGCCTCGTCGCCTCAATGCCATTCAACTCGGGCATCGTCACATCCATCACGACGATGTCCGGCTGCAACGTAACCGCCGATTCCACAGCCTCTCGCCCGTTCGAAGCTTCGCCCACCACTTCGAGATCGGCCTCGGCATCCAGAATCATGCGGAATCCCCTCCGCACGACCGCGTGGTCATCGGCTAGCAGTATGCGTGTCTTCTTGCCTTGCATTTGTTTCTTTTCGGCTCCGGAGTGGAACTTCCACTTCCACGCGCAATCCACCGCCTTGCGGCCTACTCAATCGTAGATCACCCTGGATCTCGTGCGTGCGAGCCCGCATACCGGTTAGTCCGAGCGACGGTCGGCTCGGCATCTGCCCTTCGCGTATTCCGCGCCCGTTGTCCTCAATCGAAAGCCGGACCGATTCGCCCAAGCTATGCAATTCAAGCAAGGTCGACGTTGCGCCGGAATGGCGGGCAATATTCGTCAAGCCCTCCTGCGCAATCCGGAAGAGGTGGGTTTCCGTCTCGGGGTCCAGTCGCTCGCTGAAAGTCGACGCATAGTCGGTGCGAATTCCCGTCCGCAGGGCGAATCCATCAGCCAGCCAACGCAAGCCTGCGTCCAAGCCAAAGTCATCCAGAATCACCGGATGCAGCAGTTGCGACAAGTCCCGCACATTCGCAATCGCGCCCCCCACGAGTTCAATGCAATCCGCCTTGCGGGCCTCCCAATCGGCGGCGGTCCCGGCCGTCAAATTCGCCTTCACCGCCGCCAACGACTGCCCCAGTTCGTCATGCAACTCATGAGAAAAGCGTCGCGCCATCGATTCCTGATCCTGCAACATGTGCCACGACACGCGGCTCAACTCGCTAGCTTGGGCCTCAATCTTTCGAATACTGGACCGCGCAAACACAAGCGTCAGGATCGCGCACAGCAACGCCAGCACGAGACACGCGCCCAACAAAATCCTTGCATTCGACGCCAAGTCCCTCGATTCATTCTCGATCCGCTGCTCCGTGGCCTCCATGCGACGCTCGCTCGATTCAAGCAGTTGTTGCTCCACCCGCACCACTTCATCGTGCCGGTCAAAGAGAGAATCGAGTTCCGCCGCCTTCAAGGAACCGCCCCGGTTTACCGCTTTCCGCACCCCTCGCGAGAACAGTCGCACCGCTGCTTCCAGTTCTTTCCAGCGCGCCGCCTCCGGTGTTCTCCATGCGCTCGCCGCAATAGCGGTAAGCCCCCGATCCGCTGATTCAAGGTCCCGCAAAAGGGATGCCCGGTCAATCGCATCCTGGCCCGGCGCCAGTTGATGGAGAATCGCAGCCATCGTATTCTGGCCTGCCTGGATGTCATTCAGCAATCGCGCCATCGCGAGTTGCTCGCGTCCCACTTGAGCCGAATCGTCCTCAATCGCGCGCGTTCCTCGGACCGCCACAAAGCCCGCCAACCCCAACAAAGCCACGACCAGCGCGAATCCCGCCACCAGCGCGAGCAGAACCGCCCGCTCGGTGATCCTGTCCTGCCGAAGCCATGCCATGAATTCAGTCTAGCGGCCTGCCAGCAATTCTGCGATCCACTCCGCGGAAGGCGTACGTAACGCGATCAACATGGATGGGGCCAGGCCCCCGGCCACCAGCAGCACTATGGGCAGCGTTAACGCCCATCGCTCGCGCGCTTGCGCATCGGGAATCTTCGGCACATGGATACCTCGCCTACCCAGAAACAACGTCGCCGCCAGCTTCAACGCGGTGATCGCATTCAAAGCCGTAGCGAAAGGCAAACCGACGCCTAACAGCGGGTGTGATTCAAGCGATCCGTGAAACAGTAGATCCTCTGCCGCAAACCCAAGTGTCCCCGGCAGCCCCACCAGCGCCAACGCCGCGACGGCAAAGAAAACCGCCAGCCGCGGCGCATGGTATCCCAGCCCCAAAAATCCTTCTGGCGCTTCCACTTCGGTCGTCCGCGCCTCCAGCGACCGGTAAACCGCCAAGAGCGCCGTCGTGGCAAAAGCCACCACCGACCAGTGGACCAGCGCGCCGGTAATCCCTTCCACGTTTCGATTCTCCAGGCCTGCAAGAATAAACGACGCCTGGCTGATGCAAAGTAAGGCCAGCACCCGCCGCGGCCTCTTCGCCACCAGCGCCAATACCGCGGTATAAACCGCCGTAAGAATCGCCAGCGTACCCAGAAAGGTCAACGCCTGCAACGAAACATCCGGGAAAAGCGGCACGCCAAAGCGAATCAACAAGAATGCCCCCAAATGGCTATTCAGGAAAAGATTCAAAGCCGGTAGCGAGCTGTCTTCAAACGCGATCGGCACCCAGAAGTGAAACGGGAAAATTCCCTTGCGCAACAGCACCGCAATCGCAATCGCCGCGAAAGCCGCCACGTGCACGGTCTTGTCGGAACTAAACGTATTGAGCCCAGCGCCGACTGCCAAGGCGACCGTGCTCGCTATCAACATCACTCCGGAGCGCTCGCCGCGAAACGGGACCACCGTAATGGCCCAGCCCAGCAGAAAAAGCCAGATGGAACCCGACGCATAAGCCAGTAGCGTTCCGCCAACGATGATCATGAACGATTTCAGTCGAAAGCTATCCAGGTCCTTTCGCGGTGCGCAGAGTAAGGTAATCAATGCGATCAGCAGATAAGCCGCGATCGAGAAGATCGAGAAGGAATCCAGTTGAAACATCTAGTACTCCACCAACTGATTTCCGGAAGTGATCGCAGCCTTCTTCGGTTCTTCGAGCCGGGGGACGCCATCCGGCTCGAATCCCTCTACCCATTGTGCAAGGCGAAGAACCGGCCCCACCACGAACCGCTCCAGCAGCGCGTCGTAATAACCGCGCTCCAAACCCGCTCGGTAGAGCCAAACCTGCAAACGCTGAGGAAGAAGACGCTCATAGATCGCGCCCGTTTTCGCGAGCTGTCCACCTGCGGCCGCATGTACTCGATGGTAGTCGTGCAACATCGAAGGTGCGCGCAGGAACTGAAGGGTCCGCACGATAGCATGACCAATAATGTGCAGTAGCGCCAGCTTCGGATAGCCTAATGAGATCTCTACGAAAATGATTCCCAGTTGCGCCATGGCCGCATAGGCCAGCGATGTCTTTGCATCGGGAGAAACACGATGGATTAAGTTTGCCATCAGTGCAGTCTGCGCTCCGATCGCAAAAATCGCCACCGACACCCATGGTGCGTGGTCGAGGATCGAGCCCGACCGCAGCAATAAGTACGCCCCCAAGTGAACGGAGATCGCACCATAGAAGATCGCGCTCGATGGCGTCGGCCCTTCCATGGCTCGCGGCAACCATCCCGAGAACGGGAACTGAGCGCTCTTGCCAGCCGCTGCCAGAAGCAACAGCAAGCCAATCGTTGTGTACGATTGCGGCGAATAGTGGATAAAGAAAATCGCCAGCATCAGGCTCAAATCGGCCATCCGATAAGCGGCAAATACCCGAATTGAATTCCGCACCGGCTCTCGGCGTTCATCGAAGAAAGCGATCAGCAGCACCGACGTAATCCCAACCAGTTCCCATCCGCCCAGCAGCAGGTCGTACGAGGAAGAGGCAAAGGCGAGCAATGCGCCAAAAGCGAATAGATGCAGCAAAAGGAAAAAACGGAAGAAGCCACGGTCGCGATGCAGATAACGTGCCGAGAAAGGCGCAACGATTCCAACCAGGATGATTGTGAGCGCGATCATCGGCAGCGAAAGCCAATCAGCCAGCAGTGTCAAAGCAAAGTGATATTCGCCCGCATGAAACCAGGAGCCGCCGGAGACGCTAAACGACGTCGTACCGCTCTCGTACATCAACCACGCCAGATACGCGCAGGCCAACGCCATCCCGGAACAGACAATTTGGGTTAGCCGCGTCACAACCTTCTCAGGCGGCGTCCAACCTAATAGCCAAACCAGGCTCAATGCCAGGAATGTGATTCCCGGAGCGGCCAGAATGCCAACCAAAAGCGTGTCCATCGCTTAGCCCACCACCATTTCCCGATCGTGCTTGTGTTCGTGTTGTTTCGAAGGGGCCGCAATCCGAGCCACGGGCAGATGCTCCCGGTGTCCGTGATACCAGGCCAAGGATGAAGTTGCTTGCGCCAGTTCCTCATCGTCGCCCTCAATGCGTTCCCACACGCCATCGCCGCGATACATATGAATCCGGCTTCCATCCATCGGGTCCATCGCTGCCAGTCGAATCCAGCGGTTGTTGAGGAACTCCCAGTTCAACGGATTCTTGCGAATGGTCTCCAGTACCCGGTCCGGCGTCGTCTCGACGATAAACAAGATACGTACCGGCTCGTGAATCTCCACCATCTGCCACGGCAAGCCAGTCCGTAGATCGCCCTCATAGCCGTTCATCACGCCGACTAATCCCGTCACGTTGTGCGGCAACTTCGTTCCGCAGCCATAACGCTCGTTGTCGACGTAAGAGAAGTAGTATTCAAGGCTGATTCCGCCGCAAACAGGAATCACGGCGCCTAACACCGCACCCAGCAAGGCATTGGTCGGGTCGAGCGTGGCATCGTAAGAAACTAAGAATGCTCTTCGGTCAAAGAACAGTCCTCTTGTCGTCCCGCGCCGCCCTACGATACAGACCGAGTTCGTGCAGTGCCCGTATTCGGGCCGAGGCTCTGCCAAGTGCTCAGCCCGCTCCTGGACGTGATGCAATCCGTCGATCGGCCGTTTCGAATCGCCGAAGGCTTCAAAGCGCCGGCCGCGCTCATGAGCGCTACGGGCACGCGCTTCATCGAGCGACACACGCAAACGATCTAAGTCGCGCCGATGGCTAGCGGGCACTTCTTCGAGGTCATAGAGGTCGATATCGTCATTGCACGTATCGTGATAGCCGCCGACGAACCAGGTATCGTCAGGGATCGAAATGTCGCGCTCGTGCAATCCACGCCGCACTTTCGGATGATTTGCCATGGCTGCGAAGATGCGCGCGTTCGGGCCACCTCGACGTCCGCCGCAAGCGCCGCAATCATGTGCGGATTCATGCGGATTATTCAAACTTGTCGAGCCATGGCCCAAAACGACCACGATGCGCGCCATGCCTTTACGCAATCCGGCCGGGGCCAAAACGCTGGCCACGCGGTCGATCTTCTCTTGCACCGTAAATCCCGCCAGCAAACCGTGAGTCGCCTGATGGCTCGCTTCGTCGGAACGCATGAATGCGAGCTCCGTCCGCGGCTCAGGCAACACGCTCGCATTGAGCCACTCGATCAGCAAACCATAACGGCGCGGACTAAACACCCGGGCAGCGAGTGGAAACAGGCTGAAGATTCCCAGCACGCTCGTTCCCAGCCATCCTCGCAGCAGCGTCCGCGAACTGACGAAATACTCCCGCGCGAATTTCGCCCACAGACGGCGCATCGCCATACGGCGGTCGTGTGTTTGCTCATGCCCAGCAGCGGGACGCTCGGTCACCGCATGTTGCGGTTTCACCACCACCGGGCAAAGCGCCACACCGTGAGCATCATCGATGCCCACATAGTTCATCGCGACACCAAAGAAGCCGGCCGCCCCAAATGTCTCGACTTCCGGATCTACTTCTTCTAAATGTCTCCGGACAGACTCTTCGCGTTCATCGATGCAGAAAAAGACCTGCGCAGCCAGCCGTTCGGGCATCGGCGTTCCTGGCTTCGAAGCGTGGCGGCGCAAGGGCAAAAGAATTTGCCGCTCATGGCGCCGTTCATAAGCCTCGTGCCATACCCGCCGCCTCTCCCAGTCCCCAAACCGAAGTACCGAGGCACGGAACGAGGCCACTTGGTCGTCGCTCCATTGCGTCAGCTCAGATAGCGAATGGCCGGCCAGTTGCGCCGCATCGAAAAGGATCGCCGCCTGCGTGAGTCTCCAAGACTTGGTGTCGCGGTCACGGCTTCCCTTCGTCCGTTCGATCGGCAAGGTCGTCGACGCCATGAGCAATAGCCGAACCGCCAAAAAGTCCACTAATTTGGCTGGTACGCGTTCGTGAGGCGCGAGCGTCGGGTCTGCTTCCAATTGGTGCATCAAACCAGCCCAGCCGGCAAGTGAGAGAAGTTCCGCTTGCAGAAACTCTTCCCATTCTGCTTCCGGCACCGCGAGTGCTTCCAGCGCCGCGATCACCGCCGCACTCGAATCGAGTTTAGACCACGCTCGAATGCGCCCGGATAAACCGCCTAGCTTGTCTGCCGTGACAGCGCCCGGCTGCCGTAGAAGTTCGACACTTGCCGCCCAAAAACCTGCTTGCCGGTTGGGCATCGGCCAGTAAGCCATGCCTTGGTCGAGAAACACAGATGAAAGCTTGATCAACAGGGGATTCACTACGTCGTCCATGTCTTGACGGGGAGTCAAATGCCGACTTTCGTGGCCACTCGGTAGCGACGCTCTCGCCAGCCAAAACTCGAAAAGCGCACGCGGGGAATCCTTATAAATCGCACGCAGCGCGCTCACGGGCAGGTCCGGCCGGAACTTCTCGATCAGTCCGTTCTCTTCGATCTCCCAGTGGATCGTCTCCGTGCGAAAAGTCTTGGTGCCGGGAATCATCATAGCCCGCCGCAGGGATACATCGACTCCTTCACGATCCAGCACCGCATCGATATCTTCGGTTCGGATCCGGCCCAAGCTATGGGAAGCCTGGTACGCCGCCTCCGTCATGTAAGGCTCGGTTTCAAATAGCTTGGCGGCCTCCAAAACAGCCTTTTCAAAGGGCATGTGCTGGAAGGCGTGGAGCGTATTGTGATGGATAAACACGCCAATCGGCCCTTGCGCGGGCAAGAAATGCGCCAAATGTTGCAAAAGGTGCGCCAGATGCCCGTTTGGCGTGGATGCGTGCGGAGCCGATGAGACTGATTCCATTACGGGTAGTCTGAGTATGCGGCTTGTCCGCACCAAAACCTATCCCACCACGAAGGGGGTGAAGGGACCGGATTCGCGGTATACCCCGGAAGCCTGCCCAAAGATGCCCGTGTGGAGGCAATAGAAGAAACTGCGATCCGACGCCATTCCGGGTGTCGAACGTATCGAACTCTCTCCAGGGCCGTCCGGACCGATTCCTTGCGGTACCGCCGAAGTAGTGCAAGCGGGTGAAAATCCTGCATGGGGGGTTCAGGCAATGTTGTATTCGGGTGAAAGCCCGGTGGGCTTGTTCAACTCATCTCGTTTGCCTCGGCTGAAAGGATGAAGCGGTGCCGATGAGTGCGTGTGCTGGTTGTGGAGTGGATTCCCGCAGCAGCGTTCGAACTTGAATGCTGAGTTGCAGGGACCGGGTTCGTTGCGTCCGGTCCAGGGGAATTCTCTCCGAACGGAAGTCACGTTGGCTTCGTCGCCAACTCCATTGTCGAAAGTGTCGAATGATGAAATCCGTGGAAGCTGCCGGGAAAGATCTTCTCCTCCGGCTTAGACCGCTTTTGCGCTTACCTCAAGTTCGTCGGATCCTGACCCTGAAAAAACGCCACAGTTTCGACAACTTAAGCAGAATCACGTTTCGCCGAACCCCGCGTGACCGAGGCGAAAAAAATAGAAAAAGTGAACGAACGAATCCGACCGCCGATCTTTCTCAGTTGAATAGTTCTCCCCCCGAGGGGACCCGTCGAAACGATTTACGAGGGAAACAGCCACTCCCGCAGCGCCGCACGGACTCGCGGCAGGCTCGCCTGTTCGCTTTCCGGCCAACCCGGAAAATCAGGAGGCGCAATCAGCAACGCCTCATCCACTCCCTCGGCCGCGAACAGCAGAGCCGTATTGTTCTTGTACTCGACAAACTTCAGATGCTCGCGCCAAATGTACTGATAGAGGATCTCAAGATCGACATAGCTGCCCAGCATATCCGCCTGCGTGGGGATATCGTTGGCCTTTTCCTGATCGGAATAAATCAATAAGCTGCTAAAAGGCTTCACCTTATTGCGAATCCCAAACCCCGCATACAACAGCGTTGGCTTTGCCCGCCGGATCGCCTGCGCCGAGGCCCATTCCACAAACGTATTGTTAACCAGCAGCGTACCATTGCCATTGAGCAACGTCGCGCGCACGAACTCATTCAACGCCGGATCCCCGGCAAATTCAGCTTCCGCTTCGCGCGGCTTCAATCCCTTCAATCGCGCGCCTAACTGCCGCGGACCCTGAATTCCTTCGCTTTCCGTCACCCGCCGAACCTCTCCCATCAGCCGCAACCGGTAGGCTTCGAGGTTCCGGTAGCTCAACCGCACGGCACGATTGTGCGTGGATGCCGACGCCGCGTCGTTGCCGACTTCGACCGACCAAGCCTCGTATGGGCCGATCTTTTCCGCCGTAAAATCGAGCAGACTCTTGCCATTTTCGACCAGCAAAGCAGACGCATTTTCCGGAGCCTCGATCTTGACACGCTTACCGTATTGCGCAATGCGCAACCATAGCCGATCCGGGCCAATCGGCAGATCCGCAGGGCTCATCACAACAATCAACCGCGGGCGGCCTTTCTTGCGCGCCTGCTCGTCGAGTTGCGGATCGATGATGGAAAACAGCCGTGCAATTTCCACCCGCCAAGCTGGGTAATGCGCGTTGCGATTGAGGAAATCGACTTGTTCGAGCGTAAACTTTCCGCGCGGCCAGATCTTTTCAGTAACGCCCATACGGGCCTCAATCGCGAGCAACGGATCGAAGAACTCCCGCGGAGCCTCCTTCAGCAGCGCCGCGAGCCTCATAAAATAATCGCGTTCGACGGGAAACAGCTCATCCCACGAGCGCACTTGCTCGCTGATGTAGCCTCCGAAGGTGACGGGGAAACTATCGAAATTAGGCTGTTCCGCGTTCATGTTTACCGCATCCCCGCTTTGGTATTTCCTGCCGTCAATTTCTCATGCCGCGCACGGGCAGACGCGGCCTTCTCGGATTGTCCCAAACGCGCATAGACGCGCGACAATCGATACTGTACTACCGGTTCCGCAGGGCTCAACTTCGCGCTCTGTTCCAACTCCAGCGCGGCACCGGCCAAGTCCCGCCTGCGTTCCAACGCGCCGGCAAGATCGAAGTGCGATTCCCAAAACGCCGGCTGCCGGCGGATCGCCTCTCTCAACAAGAGTTCCACTTCATCCGGCGGTGCGACTTTGGAATAGACGAACGGCGCGTAGTGATTGCGCAGCTCAACCCGATGCCAAGCCGCGAACTTAGCCGTAATTTCAGCCATCGTCGGCTCCAGTTGATCGATCATCTTTGCCAGGAACACATAGGGCTGTTCGATACTCGCGTCGAGATCGATGACGCGCAAGAACCGCTTGCCAGCGTCGCTGAATCGACGCTGGCCATAGTACGCAACACCCAACGCAAGCTCCAGTTGCGGACTCTTGTCAAAGGTCCGCATCGAAGCTTCGAGCCTCGGAACCGCATCGTTGAAACGTCCCGCCCGCAGAAACGCCTGCGCGAGTTGCGAATGAGATTCCTCCTCATAAGGACGCAATTGCAGCAATGCCTCATACTGCTTCAACGCCGCATCGGGCTGCTTCAAGGCTTCGTAGGATCGCGCCAACAGCAAGACGATATCGGGACGTTCGGGCGTCATCGATCCAAAGCGGATCGCGTCCGCAAACCCGCGGGTTTCGAAGTGCAACATCGCGGCGCGCGTGCTCGCTAGAGCATCCGCCTTGCCGCTCACCGCATACATACCTTCGAGAACCGCCGCGCGCTTTCGATTGCCGGATTGCGCATAGTAGAGCGCTAAAGCGTGCTGCGCCGAGTGCGAACCATTGACGCCGCGTTCCGCGCGATCGGCCGCCGTCTTCGCTTTTAAAGGATCCTGCAACGCCCAATAGGTACGCGCCAACAAGGCCCAGACTTGCGCATCCGAGGGCCGCGCGCTGGCGGATTGCTCGAGATACGGACGCACCTGTGCCGCCTGTCCGGCATCCAGTGCACGGGCGGCGTCTTCAAGCTGTGGTCCTGCGGCGGGCACATTTCCATCTTACTGGCCCCGCACTAGCGGAGTTCAGTGCGCTTGCGATGGCGGGCGCTGCCATGTTGAGAACAGCACACACCACCTGCTCGGATTGGCTACAATACCGGTTTGGCTGAAAACAATCGTAGCTGGATCTCATCGCTTGCCGCCGTCGGTAGCGTCGCCGCAGCCTCGTTGTGCTGCTTGCCGATCCTGCCACTCACTCTTGCCGCTGGAGGCGCAGGTGCGGCATGGCTCACCGCTTCTAAATTCCAGCCCTATCTGATTGGGCTTTCGGCGGTCTTCATCGGCTACGGATTCTGGCAGGCAGGCCGCGCCAAACAGTGTGGCGTGCAGCGCAGGATTCTCAACTTCGGATTGTTGAGCCTTTCCGCTTTGCTAACCGCCGGAGTGATCTTCTTTCCGCAAGCAATCGCCAATCGCCTGGCACCGTCGGCAGCGACCGCAACGGAGCAGAATGCCGCGGCAATCGCTTCCGCGGAACAACTTCGGGAAGCCTTCAACGCAGCGCCCGCCAGCGCGCTGAAGATCGTCGCCCTCTATTCGCCCACTTGAATGAAATGCCTGCGGGGGGCCTCCGCTATGAACGATGCACTGAAGAAACTCGACCCCACCGGCGCTCGTACGCGCGTATTTACGGTCTGGGAAAAAGTGTTGCAGAGCGATGGCGAACCGCCCATCGCGGCCACGATCTCGCGCGTCTCCCGTCCGAATTCGCTGCAGTTCTGGGATCCTGAGCGCACCGTCTCGAAGCAGGCATTTGGCGAAACCGACGAAGACTCCGTCGCCTGGGATTGCCTCTATATCTATCCTGCGAACACCCGCTGGGCATCCGGCGCAAAAGCCCCAGCCCATAACTTTACAGCCCGTCCCGTCGTCGATAGGATGGACGAATTCGAGCAGGCGCTGGCAGTTGCATTGCAGTAAGCGCCTTACACATAAGAAGGACATCTTCATGAACCCCGACCTCGCACTCCTTAATCCTCCAGAAGTTCCGGACAGCCGCCGTGATTTCCTCGTCAAAAAACTGGCCGTGGGATTTGCCCTTGCCGTCAGCCCCGCCGGTGCCGAAACGATCACTACCAACACCGACGGACTGGTTGCAGGCGAAGTGAGAGTTCCGGCGAAGGACGGTGCAATTCCGGCCTATCGGGCGATGCCAGCTAAAGGAAAGAAGTTTCCGGTGGTGCTGGTGGTGCAGGAAATTTTCGGTGTCCACGAACACATCAAAGACATCTGCCGCCGCTTTGCCAAACTCGGCTACTTCGCGATCGCGCCGGAAATGTACGCGCGGCAAGGCGATGTCTCGAAGCTCGAGATGAATAAGATCATCTCGGAAGTGGTCTCAAAAGTTCCCGATGCGCAGGTGATGTCCGATCTCGATTTTGCCGTCGCCTATGCCGCCAGCACCAAGAAGTGCGACGTCAACAAACTCGCCGTCACTGGCTTCTGCTGGGGCGGACGCATTACTTGGATGTACGCGGCCCACAATGCCAAGGTCAAAGCTGGCGCGGCTTGGTACGGACGCCTCAAGGGCGCTAGCAATCCGATGACGCCGAAACATCCGGTGGATGTCGCGGCAAGCCTGCACGCACCGGTTCTGGGGCTCTACGGCGGCAAGGACACCGGCATCCCATTCGACACCGTCGAAGCGATGCGCGAAGCGGTGAAAGCCGCGGGCAAGAAAGCGAACATCGTCGTTTATCCCGAAGCCCCACACGGATTCCACGCCGATTACCGCCCCAGCTACCGCAAGACGGAAGCCGATGCGGCCTGGAAAGAACTTCTCGCCTGGTTCAAGAAGAATGGAGTTGCCTAGTATGCAAATCTCAAGAAGAGCCGCCATCGGCGGCGGATTGCTCGCCTCATCCTCACTGTTCGCCAAGAAGGGCATGTTCGAAAAGCCTCTCGGAGTGCAGCTTTACACGCTCCGCTTCGTGCTTCCAAACGATACGGAAAATGTTTTGAAGTCCGTTGCCGAGATGGGTTACAAGGAAGTCGAATGCCTGCGCAAGGACATCGCGAAGGAGCGGCCGTTCTACGAGAAGTTCAACCTCAAGCCCGTTTCGGCGCACGTGGAAACGCCGATTCTCACGGGTGGACCGCTATGGCCCGGCATGCAGGCGGGCGTGACCTTCGATATGGCGATTGAGCAATGCAAGAGCCTGGGTATGAAGTATGTCGTTGCGCCGTATGTTCAACCGAAGGAACGCGGCGGCCTGGATTACTTCCGCAAGTTCGCCGACGACCTGAATCGCGCGGGGGAAAAGATCGCGCAGGCGGGCATGACGCTCTGCTATCACAACCACGCTTTCGAGTTTAAGGGCCCTCCAGGGGTGCGGGTTTGGGATGTCATGGTGGAGCGTTTTGACAAGAAGCTGGTGCAGTTCGAATTGGATGTTTTCTGGGTGAGTGTAGCCGGATTGTTACCTGCGGACGTGCTGAAGCAGATTTCCGGACGTGTGCCACTCGTTCACTTGAAAGACAAAGGATGGGGCACACCGGTACAATTCGACGAATCCGTGAAGCCGGAGGCATTCAAAGAAGTTGGCGCGGGAACGATGGAATTCCCCCCGATTCTAAGGGCTTGTGAGAAGGCTGGAGTGAAGCATTATCTAGTGGAACAGGACCAAACGCCGAAGGATCCGCTGGCGAGCATCCGGTTGAGTTACACAAATCTGAGGAACTTGAAGGTCACCTAGTACCAGTGGCCTGCTTGACGTGGCTTTTCATACGTCAATACAATAGAAGTGCAAAGGAGGCCACCTATGAGATCCATCGGAGGATATGAAATCGTGCTGATTCTTGCGGTCGCGCTACTGATGTTCGGCGGCAAGAAGATTCCCGAAGTCGCCAAAGGTTTGGGCGAGGGCATCCGCAACTTCAAGAACTCGTTGAAGGGCGACGAACCAGCAAATCAGGCCGACGAAAAGAAGCAGGCCTAGGCTTCAAGGCGCCGCCAGCAATTTTGGCGGGCTCCGTCATCGGGACACATCTATCTCTTTAACCATGAAAACCGCGAACCGGACAGCCGGGATCGCGGTTTTCTATTTTCGGGCACCGATCGTTCACAACAAGCTGCCCCGGCATCATAGGGGCGGAGCCCTGCGGCGACCTGGGATCGTCATCTGACAAGCATTGTCGTTCGGATGGCCCGTATACTGGGAAAACATGATCGACCTGCGAAGCGACACCGTCACCAAGCCGACTCCGGAAATGCGCCGTGCCATGGCGGAGGCCGAAGTCGGTGACGACGTCTACGGTGAAGATCCCACCGTAAACCGCCTGCAGCAACGCGCCGCCGAAATCTTCGGAAAAGAAGCAGCGCTGTTTGTCCCGACAGGCACAATGGGCAACACCATCGCTATCAAGATGCAGACCAATCACGGCGAAGAAGTCATCTGCGACGCTCGCGCGCACATCCTCGATTGGGAATTCTCGATGACCGCCTGGTTTTCCGGCTGTCTCGTGCGCACCGTCGAGACCGACGACGGCATCCTTACTTGGGATCGCATCGCGCCGAAACTCCGCCCTGACGGACCGCACTGCTCGCCCACGACACTGCTGGAAATCGAAAACACCCACAACATGTGCGGAGGCGTGGTTTACCCCCAGGAAGTGATCGACGACGTCTGCGATCGTGCCCATGCCATCGGCATGAAAGTCCACATGGATGGGGCGCGCATCTTCAACGCTTCCGCAACCGCAAACACGCCCGTGAAACGCATCTGCGAGCGAGTGGATTCGGTCAACTTCTGTTTATCCAAAGGCCTCGGCGCTCCGGTGGGATCCATCCTCGCCGGAACCAAGGAAGCCATCGCGCGGGGGCACCGGCTTCGCAAGCGCCTCGGTGGAGGCATGCGTCAAGCTGGAATCCTCGCGGCCGCTGGATTGATCGCGTTGGAACGAATGCCCGCGCGTTTGCCGGAAGACCACGCCAACGCGCGGTATCTCGCCGAAGAGGGCGCAAAGATCCCCGGCATCGCGATCAATCCGGCAAGCGTCGCGACGAACATTGTGATTTACGACATCGCCGGAACGGGCAAATCCACCGCCGATATCAGTAACGCGCTCAAGGTTCGCGGCGTGATCATGAACGGCATCGGAGGCACCCGTCTGCGAGCCGTGACGCACTACGATGTCTCTCGTGCCCAATGCGAAACAGCGATCGCCGCGCTGCGGGAAGTGTGCTCATTGTGATCGCGATCTTTGCCGCCCTGTCGGTTTTCACGCTTGCTTACATCGTGGTCTGGGTGCGCACGACGATCGCTCGCAACGATCGATCCAAGCCAACCATCGCCGCGCTGCTCACAGGCTTCGTCGCCAATTTCTTCGATACGCTCGGCATCGGATCGTTCGCGACGACCACATCCATCTTCAAGTTCGCGAACATGGTTCCGGATCGGCTCATCCCCGGCACGTTGAACGCGGGCCACACCATCCCCACGATCTTGCAGGCGTTCATCTACATCGCCGTGATCGAGGTCGACATCGCGACGCTCGTGCTCATGATCGCGGGCGCCGTTGCCGGGTCCTGGTTTGGCGCGGGTTGGGTTGCGGGGATGTCGACACGCAAGGTGCAAATCGGCGTCGGATTCGCACTGTTGTTTGCGTCCGTGGTCCTGCTGATGCGCCAGTTCGATCTCTTTCCCGCTGGCGGCGACGCCCTTGGTCTCACGGGCATCAAGCTCATCGCCGCCGTCGTGCTGAACACGATCTTCGCGGCCATCAGCACGCTGGGCATTGGCTTCTATGCGCCGTGCATGACTCTTGTGGGCTTGCTTGGCATGAATCCCACAGCGGCATTTCCGATCATGATGGGATCCTCCGCCTTTCTCATGCCAGTTGCGAGTTCGCGCTTTGCGATGAGTGGCGCCTATTCGCAAACCGTCGCGTTGGGGCTCGCCATCGGCGGACTTTTCGGAGTGCCTCTCGCGGCGTTTGCGGTGAAGACAATGCCCCTCACCGCCGCGCGTTGGCTCGTCATGATCGTTATACTTTACGCCGCAGTGACGATGCTGCGGTCAGCTTATACTGAGAGATCGCAATGAAAATAACCGGAATCCGTGCATATCGAGTCGAACTTCCGCTGCATGAAGGCAGCTACAAATGGTCGGGAGGCAACTCCGTCGATGTCTTCGATTCCACCGTGGTGGTGGTGGACACCGATGCGGGCGTGAGTGGCTACGGCGAGGTTTGCCCGCTTGGATCCGCGTATCTCGCGGCGTACGCGAACGGTGCGCGCACGGGGCTCAAAGAGCTTGCACCAAGCCTGATTGGGCTGGATCCCTGCGAACTCGGCATTCTCAACCGCCGCATGGATCAGTCGATGCGCGGGCATCCTTATGTGAAGTCCGCGATCGATATGGCCTGCTGGGATTTGCTGGGGAAAGCATGCGGACAATCGGTGGCAACTCTACTGGGTGGCCACTATGGCTCGGATTTCGCGCTGTATCGGGCGATTTCGCAGGATACGCCGGAACGCATGGCCTCGAACGTGGCGGGCTATCGCGCGGAAGGCTATACCAGGTTTCAGTTGAAGGTGGGCGGCAATCCGGATGTGGATATCGAGCGGATCCGCGCGGTGGCCAAAGAGATGCAGCGGGGCGATGTCCTGGTGGCCGATGCGAATACCGGATGGCGTCAGCATGAGGCCGTTCGCATCGCGCACGCCGTTCGAGATGTGGATGTTTACATAGAGCAGCCCTGCCTATCGTACGAAGAGTGCCTTGCGGTGCGTCGGCATACGGATCGGCCGTTTGTTTTGGATGAAGTGATCGACGATCTGAGTGCAGTGTTACGCGGCGTAGCGGATCAGGCGATGGACGTCATCAATCTCAAGATTTCGAAGGTCGGCGGTCTCACGAAAGCCAGACAAATCCGCGATTTATGCGTGTCTTTGGGGATTGCGATGACGATTGAGGATACGTGGGGTGGCGACATCATCACGTCGGCGATCGCGCATTTGGCACATAGTACGCCTCCTGATTTACTGTTCACCGCGACGGATTTCAATAGCTATGTTACCGTCAGTAACGCTGAGGGCGCTCCGCAGCGGCAGCATGGGCGGCTGGCAGCATCCAGGCAGCCGGGCTTGGGTGTGACACCGCGTTGGGAAGTGTTGGGCGACCCGGTGATGTCGGTGAAATAGATGATCGCGGTGACACAGTTGTCGTCGCCACCGAATACCCCTGAAACCCCAGAGCTCCGGTGTTTCTGCGAAAGCACCGGTGGCAGGATCGGGCCAGTTCAAGATTCAAAGTTTTGAGAGTCTGGTTGTTTCCGGCGGAGGAACGAAAGCGTTTCGAAGGGTAGAACCGCTACCGGGCCGATTCCAATTCAGGGTCGGTCGCGAATCATCCGAAGAAGACTGGCTACCCAAGGTGCCAAAGACTTTTTCTCGATCGCCCCCGCCTTCGCTTTCACCCAGGCGCGTGCGTGCCGGGTTTCGCCGATACGATCGCCAGCATCGGCGTAGTGACGATAGGCATCCGCCCAATCGCTCGGACGCACTTCGTAGCCGAAGCCATCGAGATAGCGCTGCATGGCGATCTGGCCGATGGCATGGGCGAAGGGCGGATCCTTATCGATCGAATCGCGACAGGCGCGGCTCAGAGTGTTGGGATCGGGGTGGCCTTGCACGGCGAACTTGAGAGCGAGTTCGAAGAGTCCCGCATCTTTGGCGGCGGCAAAATATCGGCCACAGTCCCGGCTGGCCGCTGCGAGATCGGTGAGGATCCGTACTGGCGGAATGTGCGGATACTTCTTGGCCAAGGTGCGAAAGGCGTTGAGCCCGGTGGCGTATTCGCCGATCGCCTGCAGCCCATGTTTGGTGTAGGCTTCTTCCAAGCGTCCGGCGGCGAGCAGCAGTTTTTCGCAGGCAACGTCGATTCCTGGATCGCGTTGGTACCCGGTGCTCGCTTCGGCGTAGGCTAGGGCATCTTCAACCCGGCCCTCCTTGACGTATGCCTCGAAGCCGAACCTGCGGTAAGGCCAGAACAAGGTACGTTGCACGTCGAGAAGATCCCAGAGATCCTGGTGGCGTCCGGCGGCGAGCAGGCTCGACAAGCACATGCAGGCGCTTCTGGCGTGACGATCCTTGCGGGACGCATCGGTCCACGCCTCGCGGACCTCCGGAATGAAGCGGTCTGCCCACTGGCATGCTGTTTCGGCGGAGGCGCAGAGTTCGCCCCAATGGTCAGCGGTGGTTTCGAGGTATCCTACGCCGTCGTCTTGCAAGGACTGCCAGAGTTTTTCGAGCCAGTCATTGCGGGTCTTGGAATCGGCGGGTGCCGCGGCGACGATTGGAATGAGTTCGGCTTGGGCGCGATCGGCCGCCATTCCTATCGCGCCGGAAGAACTATCGATCTGCTCAAACGCCGGCCAGATCCGTCCGAACAAATAGACGGCGCCCTCGGCGGCCCTGACCGGATCCGATTTGGCGGCCTTTTTGATCTCTGCCGTCGCGCTCTTCAGTCTCTTGGAACCTTCCGCCGAACCATTCCAGCCTAAGGCCTTGGCTCGGAACTGCGGTTTGAATTCCCAGTCGTGAAGGGCCATAGTGAACTCCTAGAGATTCCAGGGGACCTTGCCGAAAAACAGAGAATCGAAATCTTTCCGCGGACTCCCTTTTTCAGGAGGCAGCGGTTCCACAGCATAACCGATGGCGAAAGCGGCCATGGCCTCATGCCCCGCTGGAACTTCCAGAACTTCCAGCGCCTTCGCGGCGTCGAAGCCGCCCATCTGGTGGACGTTCAGCCCCAGGGACTGCGCCTGCACCGTGAGATGCGCCATCGCCTGGCCGGTGTCGTAGCCACCCCAGCGGTTGGCATCCCCTTTGCGCGCAAAGCTTCCGTTCGCGATCGCGATGCCGAGCACCGGGGCTTTCAATGCCCAGGCGTTGACTTCCACAAGAGTGGACGCAATGCGGTCGAACGCTTCCGTGCCTTTCGAGGCCACGGCGAAGCGCCAGGGCTGCTCGTTGAAGCAGGATGGCGCCCATTGCGCAGCTAGAAACAGCGTACGCAAGGTCTCGGGTGCGACTGTCTTCTCAAGATACGCGCGTGTCGAATAACGTTCCAGAAGCAACGAATGCAGTTCGGTAGGTCTCATTCCCGTTAGAGTATCAAGTATGAAGGTCATTCTCGCGGGAGGCAGTGGACCAATCGGAACGATCCTGGCGCGTGCATTCCGCGTGAGAGGCGACGAAGCGGTGATCCTCAGCCGTGGCCGCGCCGCGAACGTCCTCTGGCGCACCGCCACGTGGGATTCGAACGAGATCGCCAACGAGATCGACGGATCTGACGTCGTCATCAATCTCGCGGGGCGTAGTGTCGATTGCCGCGACAATGCAGCCAACCGCGCTGAGATTCTGTCTTCACGTGTGGATACGACGCTGGCCCTGGGCCGCGCCATCGCCACAGCGAAGCGGCCCCCCAAGCTCTGGCTGCAATCGAGTACAGCAACGATTTACGCCCATCGCTACGATGCCCCGAATGATGAATTCACTGGCATTTTGGGTGGTGGCGAGCCTGGTGCGCCGGACGCCAGTCAGGCGTCCGCACTCGAAGATACTTGGGAATTCAGCATCTCCGTCGCCAAGGCTGGGAAGCGGCATTCGACGGCTGCGTGGTTCCTGGTTGCCGCAAGGTGGCAATGCGATCGGCGATGGTGATGAGCACGGATCATGGCGGGGTGTTCGATGTTCTGTTGCGGCTGGTGCGTTTCCGTTTGGGTGGCCGCGCGGGCAACGGTCGGCAGTTTGTTTCGTGGATCCATAGCCAGGATTTTGTCCGGACGATCTTTTGGTTGATCGCTCATGAAGAAATGGATGGAGCAGTGAATCTGGCGTCACCGGGTCCGCTGCCGAATGCGGAGTTTGTGCGCCTGTTGCGGGAGGCTTGGGGCGCGATGCCTTTCATTCTGAAGAGCCGAAGGGTGGTGCCGGAACGTCTGCGGATCCGGAATGGAGCGCAGCAGCCGCTGACTTGTGCGCGCGCTGGCGCATGCTAGCCTGATTCGTAGTTCCCGCCGTTTTAGGTCTCGCGCAGAATCCATGTCCGAACAAGAATCCAGGCAAGGTCTGTGGTCCTCGCTGCGCGAAGCAGTTGCAGGATCGCATGGCCGCGACTACACAAAAGGCAGTATCGACCGCGCGATCTTCATGCTCAGCGTGCCGATGGTGCTCGAAATGTGCATGGAATCTCTGTTCGGAATTGTCGATATTTTCTTTGTCGCCAAGCTTGGCAAAGAAGCGATGGCGGCTGCTGCTCTCACCGAATCGACACTGACGCTGCTGTTCGCGGTCGCCATGGGGCTTTCGATGGGAACCACGGCCATCATCGCTCGGCGAATTGGCGAAAAGAACAATGACGACGCGGGTGTCGCGGCTGCTCAATCGCTCATCGCTGGGGTGGCGATCTCCATTGTGATCGGCGTCGTCGGCGCATGGCAGGCGCCCAATTTGTTGCGGGTCATGGGCGCGGAACCGGAGGTGATCCGCATTGGCGCCGGATATACGCGCACGATTTACGGCGGATCCGCCACCATATTCCTGTTGTTTCTATTAAATGCCATATTCCGCGGGTCGGGCGACGCCGCCGTAGCTATGCGCTCGCTCTGGCTCGCCAACGGCATCAACATCTTGCTGAACCCGGTGCTGATCTTCGGCCTCGGGCCCTTCCCCGAACTCGGCGTCGCCGGATCCGCCGTGGGCACTACTATCGGCCGAGGCTGCGGCGTCCTGTATCAGCTTTACGTCCTGTTTTCAGGCAGCGGGCGCGTATCACTGCGGTTGAAAGACATACGGCTTGTTCCGGACGTAATGACCAAGCTGATCTCTCTGTCGCTAGGCGGGATGTTTCAATACATCGTCCCGATGGGCAGTTGGACGGCACTCATCCGGATGGCCGCCACGTTCGGAACCTCCGCAGTCGCCGGATACGCGCTGGCCGTGCGCATCATCATCTTTCTCATACTGCCGTCATGGGGCATGAGCAACGCCGCGGCAACACTCGTCGGCCAAAACCTCGGCGCTGGCGAACCGCAACGGGCAGAAAAATCCGCCTGGCGTGCCGGATTCTTCAATATGCTGTTCCTCGGCTCGGTTGGCCTGGCGTTTCTGATTTGGGCTCCGGAACTGGTCGCGCTTTTCGTTAGTGACCCGGAGGTAATCTCGGTGGCCGCAGCCGCGCTGCGCATTTTCAGCGCGGGCAACGTGTTCTACGCCTACGGAATGGTGATGACGCAGTCATTCAATGGCGCGGGAGACACATTCACGCCGACGATGATCAACTTGGCCTGCTACTGGTTGTTCCAGATTCCGCTGGCGTGGTTTCTGGCATTTCCGGCAGGCATCGGATTCAACGGTATTTTCTATGCGGTTCCGGCGGCGGAACTCGCCCTTGCAGCCCTCTCGATCTGGATGTTCCGCAAAGGCAAATGGAAGACCCGGAAAGTATAGCGTGCTAGCCTGAAGAAAGAGCAGGCGGATGGCAGTCCGGATCTTACAGACAACCGAAATCTCAAAGGCGTACCGTGGCCGCAAGGTTGTAGACGACGTGTCTGTCTGGATCCAACAGGGCGAGGTCGTCGGACTTTTGGGTCCGAACGGCGCAGGCAAGACCACGTCTTTTTATATGATTGTGGGGCTGATCAGCCCTGATTCTGGTTCCGTCAAGCTCGATGGTGAGGACATCACCAACCTGCCGATGTTCAAGCGGGCGCGACGTGGCATCAGCTATCTCCCGCAGGAACCGTCGGTGTTCCGCAAACTGACGGTCGAAGAGAATCTACTCGCCGTTCTCGAGACACTACCCATCGACGGCCATGAGCGAACCTCTCGCATGAACCGCCTCGTCGAACAACTGGGGCTTGAAAAAGTCCGCAATAATAAGGGATTCGCGCTCTCCGGAGGCGAACGCCGCCGCGTCGAAATCGCGCGATCTCTGGTGATTGAGCCGAGTTTTCTGTTGCTGGACGAGCCGTTCTCCGGCATCGATCCCATTCAAGTCATTGAACTGCAGAAGATCATCTTTGAGCTGAAACAGCAGGGCATCGGGATCCTGATCACCGATCACAACGTGCGCGAAACGCTTGCCGTGACCGATCGCGCCTACATCATCAACAACGGCAAGATTTTCCGCACCGGCTCTCCTTTGGAACTGGGACGCGATCCCGATGTGCGCCGAGTCTATCTGGGCGAGAACTTCAACTTCATCCCCACCTTGCAATAGAGCAAATTGTCACCATGTGGCATCGGATTGCATCTTCCCCGCTATGCGAGACGATTTGCGAATTTCGCGAAGGCAGTTCGGAATGCTCTTCGTCGCGGGCCAGTTGGGCCGTGCGGAGCGGCAGAAAAACCTGTTTCAGAGTCAGGATGGTCTACTTGAGGCGGACCTTGAAGCCAGCGAAGGCTGGACCCAGCTCGCTGGCAATTCCGCGAATCTCTTCACTTACAATGGCCAGGTTCCCGGGCCGAGGTTCGAGGTTCGAGCCGGAGACACCGTCAGAATCCACTTCACCAATCGACTGGCGGAATCAACCAATCTGCACTTTCACGGTCTTCATGTGCCGCCCACCGGTCGCGCGGACAACGTGTTTTTGGAAGTCCAACGTGGCGAGAGCGTCGACTACGAGTTCTCGCTACCGGCGAATCATCCCCCAGGGATGTTCTGGTATCACCCACACGTGCACGGCGCTGCGGCCCGGCAAGTGGCCCACGGTTTGGCAGGCCTGTTCATCGTGAGAGGGGAATTGGACGTCATTCCCGAGGTTGCCATCGCAACAGAGCAGTTTCTGGTCTTAAAGGATTGGGCGATTGGCCGCAGTGGCGGGGTCATCGAACCTTCTACGATGGAACGGATGACAGGCCGGGAAGGCTCGCTGATCACCGCGGGCGAGGATCTCAATCCAAAGTTGCGCATCCCTTCTGGTGGGATGCTACGGCTTCGAATCCTCAACGCGTCCGCCTCTCGCTTTTACCGGTTGAAGCTTGAGAATCATCCTCTCGCGGTCATTGCCACCGACGGTGGGCCACTTGCCGTCCCCCTGATACTCGAGGAAATGCTACTTAGCCCTGGCGAACGCGCTGACATCCTGGTGCAAGGGGATCGAGAATCTGGAGAGTATCGGCTGCTCAATCTGCCCTACAATCGCGGCGGTGCCGGAATGATGGGTGGCCCCCAACGCCCCTCGAATGCCGATGTTCTGGCAACCATGCTGTATGAGGGTCGAACCGCGTCAAAGCTGGATCTGCCCGCGAGCCTCGCCACGATTGATCCTCTGCCCAAGCCAGACGGGCCAGCGCGAACTTTCGTACTCAGTGAATCGGGTATGCGCTTTCTGATCAACGGCCGAGAGTTCGACCATAACCGCGTGGATACGACTGTTCGACTTGACACGGTCGAAGACTGGGAAATCATCAACCGTGGCACCATGGATCATCCGTTCCATCTTCACACCAACGCCTTCCAGATACTCGACAGCAAGGGCGAGCCGGAAAGAGCCTGGAAGGATGTCGTGCTCGTTCCGGCTGGGCGGACTCGACGCTTCCGGGTTCGCTTTGAGGACTTTGCCGGAAAGGCTCTTTACCACTGCCACATTCTCGATCATGAGGATCTGGGCATGATGGGTGTTATCGAGATGCTTGCGAACGCCTGAGGATTTGCGTACAAACGGAACGGGGCGGCGGGACTACTTGCCCGCCATGAGGCCGCCCGCCGACTAGCTTCGAAGAACCGAGCGCGTCCACCCGGAACGCGCGCAAGCCAATTGGGCTATTCCACACAAATGGGTCATTTCGCGCTTTTGGCCATTTCTTCGTGCATTGCCGCCATCTCACTGAACGTTTTCGCCAGTTTGCGACAGTGTTCCGCGAGAATGACGCAGTGCGAGGCGGTATCTGGCCCGCCGGGGTGCTTCGATTCGCCACCGGTCGGGTTCGCCCGATACTTGGCGGCCAGTTCCGTATGTTCTTTGGCTTCCGCCTCGTGTTGCGAAGCGGCTGCGCGGTAGTGTTCCGCGAGCTTGCGATGATCACTGGCGGTCTTGGCCGTGGCTACCAGATCGGCCAATTGCTTTTTGGTGAGAGTTTTCTCCATCCCCTTCTGGGCTAGTAATTGGGATCCGCCAGCCAGGGCCGTGAGGCACAATGCCCGTCGATTCAATGTGTTCATAGCAAGCCTTTCTTGAGGTGGTTTGAATGCAGTTGCCGCTTCGCCAACCTGTCATTCCTGCCTTTCCGATTAGCACGCCAGTGCCCATAACCTTCTTTTCGATGAAGGGCATGAGGTTCTCGTTCTGATTCGATCCGGCGAGCCTCTGGCAATCCTCTAGCTGGTTGGTTGCCTGGAGGGGCTACCGAATCCGGCTACCCGACCGATTCGACAGATCCTTCAAAAACGTCATCAGCGGATTGTGTGCAAAACTCACCGGATCCACCACGTACCACCCCACCAGCAGTACGGTGCCGCAGATCGCAATCCATCCCAGCAACTTACCCATATCCATAGGCCTGAGTGTACTCCCGAAATCCAACCGGGTACATTAGGGTTATGCCTGAGCCGATCCTCGCCATTTCCAAGATCTCATCGGTCACCGTTTTTCTTGACCGCGCGCGGATCACCCGCCGATCTGAGGTCACGCTGCCCGCTGGAGCCTCCACGATATCGATCCCCAACCTTCCCACCAGCATCTTTCCCGAATCCGTGCGGGCCAAAGCACGCGGCACCGGCGTCCGCATCCTCGGCATCGACGTCCCCGTTGAGTATCACTCCCAAACCCCGGATGCGAACGCCGCTGACCTGCAAGCGCAACTGGAAAAACTCGAAGACCAGTATCGTGCGCTCAACGATCAGAACGCCATCGAGGACCAGCGCGTCAAGATGGCTGCCGCGTTGCGCGTTTCCGCCTCCACCGATCTCGTCAAAGGACTCGCCTACGGTCGCACGACGATTGACTCGATCGATGCGCTTTCAAAGTACGCCACCGTGCAGGATAGCGAAGCCAAAGAGGCCATGCGCGCCATCTCGCCCAAGCTGAGAGCCCTGGTCAAAGAAATCGAAGCAGCAAAGGCCCGCCTCAGACAGGTGCAGCAGCCCGCAATGACCACACGCTGCGCCATCGAAATCGAAGTCGAGGCCGATGCCCCGGATACCAAGTTCTCGCTGGAGGTATCCTATGTGGTCGGCAGCGCCACCTGGACGCCTCTCTACGACGCACGCCTCCTGGGCGACAAGTTGGAGCTGACGTATCTTGCGATGATCACGCAAAGCTCCGGCGAGGATTGGAACGATGTCGATCTCGCGCTGTCGACTGCGCGCCCGGCCGCCACCACCGAGGTTCCGGAACTCTCGCCCTGGTTCCTGGATGTCTACGTCCCACAGCCGCCACGAGCGCCCGCCCCGCAGGCGATGACGATGCGCACGATGTCGATGAAGTCCGCGTCGGCTTCGGAGTATGAAATGGCCATTGGAGGTGCAATGAATGCGGATGCCGAGGCACCTCCCGAGGCGGAAGAGATCCAGGCCACCGCAGAGCGCCAGGGTGCCTCCGTCACCTTCCGTATGCCGCGCAAGACGGGTATCCCATCGGATCACACACCTCACCGGGCGCAAATCGCGATTCTCGAACTGCCGGCCAAGCTCGACTACATCACCGCCCCTACGCTGGCCGAGCAAGCCTACCTGCGGGCGAAAGTCGAGAACAATTCCGGTTTCGTGCTGCTGCCAGGCCAAGCGAACCTCTTCCACGGCGAAGAGTACGTGGGCGTGACCGAGATTGAGGACACCGCCGCAAGTGAGTTCGAACTCCAACTGGGCGTCGATGAGCGCGTCAGCGTCACCCGCGAACTAGTGAGTCGGGAGGTGTCCAAGGCGTTCATCGGCAGCACTAAGAAAACACAATACACGTATCGGATCCGGGTTTCGAACCAGTTGGAGAAAGCCTCACGGATTACGATCCTCGATCGGATGCCGCATTCTCGCCATGAAGAGATCAAGGTTAAGTTACTGGACGGATCTCCGAAAGTGTCCGAACAAACGGATCTGAGCGAGTTGCGCTGGCATCTGGTGCTGGATCCGGGCAAAACGCAGGAAGTGCAGTTTGCGTTTTCAGTGGAGTTTCCCAAAACGTTGAAAGTACTTGGCCTGAGCGATTAGTTTTTGATTCCGAAGTTTGCCAGAGCGCTGTAACCTTTTCGAACGGCACGGCGCTTGCTGTTGAAGAAACATCCACTTGACAGAAGTGGATTGACATTTGGAGGGGAGCTGAAACTGATACTTTTCAGTAGTACTGAAAATCGTTTCAGAATGTCCACGCTGCGAAGAAAAGGCTTAGAATCCGTTGTTTAGGTGTGTTTTTCGTATTGACATTAGGTCACAATCAGCTTAAGCTGACATTTCAGCAGTACTTGCAGTAGATGTAAACTTCACAGTGGTGTATGGGGTCCGCGCATGACCTTCCAAATTGGGGAAAAGGTGGTTTATCCGAACTACGGAGTCGGAACCATCGAGAACATCAGCACACGCGTTTCGGGCATCCGGCCCGAGCGTTTCTATCTACTACGGTTGTCCATTAACAACATGACTGTCATGGTTCCATGCAGCCATGCTGGTGATGTGGGCCTCCGCAAAATCACCAAAACCAGTGAACTCGCCAAGATGCTCTGCTTTCTTGCGGGTGGCACATGCCGATCGAATCGGGACTGGAAGGACCGGTTCAAAGAGAACTCCGAGCGGATGCAGCACGGCAGTATTCTGGAGATCGCAGAAGTACTGAAAGGGTTGTTGATTCAGCAGCAGTTAAAGCCTCTGTCGTTCCGGGAAAAGAAGATGCTGGAACGGTCTCGTCAGATGTTGATCACCGAAGTTTGCACGGTCAAAGCCATGCGGGAATCAGAAGCTGTCCAACTTCTGGATCAGGCCTTGATGAAAACCGCGCTCCGCTTCCCGCCGCCCATGTAGTTCTCTTCCACCAAGGAGACTCGGCAATATTAACCTCGCAATCGCGAACATATTCCAGGGGGAACCGACCGGTTCCCCCTTCCCATTTGGAAGCTCATTGGGCGGCGGCACCGAGATAGTTTCCATAGCCCACCACGATCGTCGAGAGAATCAGCGTCGCGATGCCCGCAAAGACAAGTCGCATGGTCTTGGGACTCGCCGCCCGCCACTCCTTGAAGTACAGTCCCCAAAGCGTGCTGAAGATGATGATGCTCGCCATGTGCAGCGTCCAACTCGAAAAGCCGTAGCGTCCCATCTGGGTCTCACCCATCGAATAGAAGAAGAATTGGAAATACCACGTGATGCCTGCGGTTGCGCTGAAGAGGTAGTTTCGCAGCAGGGGGAACTCCGGCGAGAGATACTCTCCGAAGCTCTTGTTGCGTGCGTGCAGGATGACCGACCAGATGAAGTTGGTTGTGAAGCCGCCGAGCAGGACAATACACAGGACCGGCAAGCCCTGCCAAAGCGGCGCTGTTCCATGCCGCAAAGTGGATTCTTTGACCGGCCCGCCCGCGGCGAGTCCAAAGGCAAAACAGGCGCTCATCACGCCGCAGAATGTGGCAACCATGAGTCCCTTGCGAAAGTCGAATTCGCGGATCGATTCCTGTTTGAGACCGGCGGGCATTTCAGATTCTTTGCGTTTGCCCGCGAGCCCCGCGATGGCGATGCCAGCGAGACATACGAGAACGCCGGCAAAGATCCAGCGGCCACTGCCAGTGTCGAGTAGTTTGGCGGCGAACTGGCCATCTGCAATCGGCGGGATGAGGGTTCCAAAAGCGGCGCAATATCCCAGCGCGACGGCGGTTCCGAGGCTCATGCCCAGGTAGCGCATGGTGAGTCCGAAGGTGAGGCCACCGAAGCCCCACAGCAGACCGAAGAAGTAGCAGGTGAGAAACGTCTCGTAAGGGGTTTCGGCGATCACGGCCAGCAAGTCATTGGTTTGCAGGGCGGCGAATGTCCAGGGTGCGATGAGCCAGCTCACGATCCCTCCGGCGAGCCAGTAGGTTTCCCAAGACCAGCCTTTTACGCCGCGAAATGGTACATAGAAGCTGCCGGATGCGAGTCCACCGAGCCAGTGGAGGAGGACACCGAAGAAGGGGTTCGGGGACATGGGGTCCTCTGATCTTACCCTGCTTGCGAAGCGGTAGGGTGGGTACTCTCTCTGCGTGCGAAACGAGGGTGGGTGGATCCTAAGGGTGAGTGATCGGCGTTTTGGCAAGCGGCGGTGATGTGGATTTCGTGAGCGCTTCGCGGCGGATACCGTTGAGCATCCCGCTGAAAACGATATGGTGCAGCGGAACGACAGACCACCAGTAGAGCAATCCGAACAGGCCTCTGGGCTGAAAGAGCGCCGTTTGGTGCAATGTGCAGTGGTTCTCGTCGATGGGATCGATGCGGAATTCCAGCATCGCTTCGCCTGGCAGCTTCATTTCCGCGCGCAATGAGAGGCGTTGATTGCGTTCGTAGCCGACAACGCGCCAGAAGTCGAGTGCTTCGCCGTATTGTGTGGATTCGGGATCGCGTCTGCCGCGGCGAAGTCCCGGACCACCGACGAGCCGGTCCATCCATCCACGGATCCGCCAGAGCCAATCGGCTGCATACCATCCGTGGCCGCCGCCCACTCGGCAGACCGCGCGGAAAACGGAAGCCGGTGACGCCTCAATCAACGAAGACCGGGAATCGCGAAACACCGTGCCACCGGCCCAGTCGGGGTCACCTGGAACGACTCCTGCCATGGCCCAATTTGTCTCGACATCGTGCTCGGCGATCTTGGTCAACGCCGCGCGGATCGCTTGGCGCACAGTCAGTAGGCTCTGCGGAATGAGTTTTGCGATACGGTTGTCATGGCAAACTACCGGGTTTTTTAGCCCTTCGGCGAGGGGCTTAGCGATGTCGCTGCTGAGCGGTGTCACGAGGTGGATCCAATACGAACTGAGTCTAGGTGTGAGGATCGGAATGGGAATGACAAGGCGCTTGCCAAGTCCCAATTCCTCTGCCATGATATGCATGATTTCCCGGTAGGGCAGAACCTCGCCGCCACCGATGTCGAAGACGCCGCCGGTGGTCTCGGGCACCTGGAGAACTCCAAGCAGGTATCCGATGACATTGCGCACCGCGATCGGTTCACATGGAGTGCTCACCCACTTCGGGGTGATCATGACGGGAAGGCGCTCAACAAGGTAACGCAGAATCTCAAACGAAGCGGATCCTGAGCCGATGATCATCGCAGCACGAAGGACGGTGACAGGCACACCGGCCGATGCCAGAACCTCTTCTACCTCGCGGCGGCTTGCGAGATGTTTACTGAGACCGGGGCCAGTCTCGCCGAGGCCACCCAAATAGATCATACGGCCAACAGCCGCTTGGCGTGCGGCTGTTGCGAAATTCAATGCCAAACGCCGATCACGGGCACAGTACGACTCCGCGCCAGCACTCGTCATGGAATGAATCAGATAGTAAGCCGCGTCGCAGCTTGCGAACCCTTGGCGCAACGATTCAACAGATTCATGGTCGACGGCAAGAACCTCGAGATTGGGATCGTGCGCCCATTCGCGGCCTGCGAGCTTGAGCGGGGACCGGACGAAGCAGCGCACCTTGTGGCCTTGCCGCAAGAGCTGCGGGACGAGTCGGCCTCCGATGTATCCGGAAGCTCCTGCTACAGCGACAGTCAGCTGTTCCATAGTGACTCTAACCTTGCTGTGCCCCGCAGTTTCCAACGAATCGGACCGTAGACAACGCTCACAATCGTCTCACGAGGAATCGAACTTCTCAACGGCCAAAAGGCACGGGCGAAGTGGATTGCAGAGGGCAAAGACGGAAGAGTCACCGTGAGGCGATCACCCGTCCCGCCGATGTGGCACCGATGACCAGACCGTTCCAGAATCAGGTCGAAGTTAAGTGCGTGAAGCAGTCGCGTCATCTTTGGTCCGCACCTTGACGGTACCACTGACACGCCACTTGGCATGATTTGCTGTGTCTGAAGCGGAGCTGGGGATTGAGACTTCCAGGTTCTGGAATTCGTAGGTAATTTCAGCTCCGCGTCCAGTAAGTTTGTCGTAGAGGCCGATCGCGAGATCGGGCCAAGTTTGGGTTTCGGTTTTTTCGCTCATGCCTGTCTGGATGCGCCCCAGGGGGGAACGGCTTACAATCTTCTTCTAGCGAGAGAAGTTGCGTGAGCAAACAAGTCGCCGATGCATCCGGATGCCCAGCACGGCAAAGAGAGGCAGGCTGCAAGCCATCAGCGCCATCAGATGGATGGGGGTTTCGAGCACCCACATCCTGCGCAGGGTCATCGCTAGCGCAAGGACTCCGAGAGCCCAGGCGGGCTGGCGCACGTTTTCCTTGAGCCACATCCATACAAACTCATGGCGAATGGCGATCCAACAGACAAGTGCTCCAGCGACGACGTCCGAAACCCAATGCATACCGGTGGTGACGCAGCTCAGGCAGACGGCGATTGCCCATCCCCACCAGGCGATTTTCGACCAGCGCGATGCGGTGGCAGCCGCCTGCGCGATCAGCACCGCCCAGATCACATGGAACGACGGGAACGCTACTGAGGCGGGGTAGTTGCCCCGTTCCCAGGCGAGGAATGGACCGAGGAAGGCATCCTGCGGCACGGTTGGGCGCGGGGCGATGGATGGCAGCGTGAAGTAGAAGAGAAAGGCGATGGCGATCGAGATCCAGCAATGGATCATCAGCTTACGGAAACGTTCGGGGGCAATCAGGAGAAACGGAACCGCGGTCACGGCCGGATACTCGCTGAAGTAAAGAATGCTGGTCCAGGGCCACACAGGGAGAGGTTCGAATGCGAGCCCGGGGTGGAAGGCGTCGCGAGGCACACCGAAAGAAGCGGCCACGTGATAGAGCGCAACCCATGGCAGCACCACGAACCACCAGAAACGCGTACGCCAGAGAATCGTCACAATTGCGTGACGCTGTTTGAGGCTCGGGGGTTAGCAGAAAAGCGAAGGCTGGAAAACACAAAAGCCCCGGAAGGTCCGGGGCTTTTGTCGAGAACCGCTGGCTTGTGCCTACTTGGACTTGCGGTGCCGGGCGTAAGCCAGGACCGCAGCCAGACCAAGACCCATCGAGACGTAAGAACTCGGTTCGGGAATCGGATCCGCACTGCCATATGCGTTCGGATTGATATTCGCGTTGGTGTTCTGGCTTCCGTAAGCCAACCCGTAGATCTGAGCGAGATAGCTCGAATACGAGTTAACGGCGGCATCGCTGAACAGAGCCATCGTCGTGGTACCACCGGTGTTTGTGGGAACCAAGGAGGCAACGTTGACCGTTGCTGCCTGGGTCGAACCTTGTGTCAGGGTATTCATCAACGAACCATAGCTGGATGACGACGCCGATGTGAAGACGTTGCTGGTGGACGTCACCACTGTAGAAACGCTTGCCATCAGCGAACCGTAGCCGCTGTCGTTACTGGTTGTCAAGGTTGAGGTTCCGATCCAGGGGAAGGCCGCAGAGAGCGGGTCCTGACTGGCGGCAACCGAAGTAAAGTTCGCGGTGTAGGACAAGCCAACGCCGGCGGTCTGAGCAAACACACCATCGGTCGATGTCCCTAGTGTGTAGTTTTGCCACCAGGCACCACAACCCGAACTGGAAACACTATCGCATCCGCTAGCTCCAGACGCAAAGAGTGAAGTCGAACTGCTAATCAGCAAAGTTAGTATTGTTAGTTTCGTCATTATATCCGCGTGCTCCTCCAACGAGCCCTACTCAGGGTGCGGTCAGTAAGCTAAGTATATATCCGAACCCTAGTAGGATGCAAGGGGTTTCTACGTGAAGTCCCTAAGACAATCCAAGAAATTCGTACTACGGGCAAAGTACCAGCGCAAGCGATTGATTCCATTTACCCTTAGGTACCGGACGCACTACCCCTGTATGAGGGTACGAATACGGTCTCCCGCAAGCTCAAGATTCGCAAGAGAATTGGCCAAACTGAAACGCAGATAGCCCTCTCCGAACTGCCCAAAAGCCGTACCGCTCAGGCAAGCCACACTGGCTTCTGTAAGCAATCTTTCAGAGAGCACCTTTGACTCTATGCCCGTTTCTACGATCCTAGGGAAAGCGTAGAATGCTCCCGGGGGAATCTGACAGGTGAACCCCTTAATACTGTTTAATATGTTACAGAAGACATCACGCCGCTGCCGGAACTGGGCAACCATGCCATCACACTCAGACTGCGGACCTTCCAGTGCTGCCACGCCAGCCTTCTGAGTAAAGCTCGCTGTACAAGAGTTGGAGTTCACCATCAGTTTGCTGACTGCATCGATCAAATGGTCGGGGTAAACTCCATATCCCAGGCGCCACCCGGTCATCGCATGGCTCTTCGAAAAACCATCGACGATGACTGTCTGCTGATTCATACCCTCTAAGGAAGCGATAGAAAGAGGTGGTTCACCAAAGCAGATCGTCGAATAGATTTCGTCTGACACGACCGTGATGTCGCGCCCGCGAACCATGTCGGCGATGGCCCGGATATCGGTGGCCGGGATGATGCCGCCGGTGGGATTGTGGGGGGAGTTCAGAATCAGCATTCGTGTTTTGCCAGTGATGCTGTCTTTGAGCCGGTCGAGGTCGAAGGAGAATCCGCGGGATTCGATCAGTGGGATCGGCTTAGGCACGGCTTCGAGGAACCGGACCATTGAAGCATAGATAGGGAAGCCTGGATCGGGGTAGATGACCTCATCGCCCTTTTCGAGCACAGCCATCATGGCGAAGAAGAGGGCGGGTTTGGCACCGGGCATGACGCCGATGCGATTGGGGCCGATCTCGAGGCCATGGGTGGAGGCGAGACGCTTGGCGATCGCCTCCCGCAGATCGGGCAGGCCCATGGTGGGTCCGTAGTGGGTCCAGCCATCCTGAAGGGCCTGCTTTCCGGCTTCGACGATGTGCTGGGGAGTCGGAAAGTCCGGTTCGCCGATTTCGAGATGAACAATGTGCTTGCCTTGGGCTTCGAGAGCGCGCGCCTGTTGAAGAACGGCAAAGGCACCTTCGACGCCGAGTCGGCTGATACGGTCTGCGATTTGCATAGGAACTCAACAGTCTATCAAGAGAGCAAAAGGGGTGCGTCTTCTTTTAGCTGGACACCGGTGAGTTGGCTGGTTCGCGCGTGTGTCATCAGATAGTAGAGCTTATGCGCGGCGAGCGAGTAGGACAGGCCCTCTTCGCGGACATTCGAGATGCAGTTGCGCTCGGCATCGGTGGTACGACCGGGCTTGGGGTTCCAGGTGAGGTAGATGCCGAGGGAGTCGGGCGAGGAAAGTCCCGGACGTTCGCCGATAAGGACCACGGCCATTCTTGCGCCGAGTTTGTGGGCGACCTCATCGCCGACGGCAACGCGGGCTTGACGGACGACGGTGAGCGGTGCCAGTGTCCAGTCATCTTTGAGTCGCTCTGTGATTTTCTCGATCAGATGAGGCGCGTGGCGGGTGATCGCCAAGGGCGAGAGTCCGTCGCAGACGATGATAGCGACATCGAAATCGCCGGGATGGATGACTGCTTGCAGGTTGAGTCGGCGTCCGAGATCGGGGCGGCGGAGGTAGGTTGCGCGGTCGGGCGCGGCGCTGTGCAAAGCGAGATGGGGGAGCGGAAACGGATCCGCGAGTGCGCAGTGGACGGCGTCGCGGGCTCGGGCGTGGTCGAGCTGGAATTCGAGATGGGCGCGCGTGGGGAGTCCGGAACCGGCTTGCCCAAGGCCGATGCGGGCGTTCATTGGAGCAGTGCCTGCCTGGTGGCGACCCCAGTGCTGGCAAAGATCGGGGCGAGCGTTCGGTGGCACCAACTGCGGATTTCCGGGGCGGTTGCGATGCCCCGTCGCACAGCGTCGGCGACGTGATCGAGCAGGAGGGGGATACGGAAGCGTTGGTGCCAAGCGAGTTGGAATGTGCCCGCGGCTTCGCGCTGCAGCGTTTCGGGATCGAGGAGGCGAGCGTTGTCCTGCGCCTTGGAGTAGCGGGTCATGAAGTCGCTGAACCAGACCTGGAGCGCGGTGTTCCGGCCTTGCTAGAGGTCATAGACGAGTATCCCACCGTTTTCCGGCGCGAGAACGCGGCGCGCTTCTCCGAAGAAGGCCTGCAGTCCGTCGGTGTAGTTGAGCGATCCGGCTGCGGTCATAAAGTGAATGGAGCGATCGGCAAAGGGCAAGCCTTCGCCGCGACCGTTGACGAGGGCCCGCGAGTAAAGGGGAGTCGGGCGGTGTTGTTGGAAGCGACGAATCACTTCGGGGTGGACTGGAGGGCGGGAGGCGGCGTATCCGGCGGCGAGTGCGGAACTGCCGAAGAGGTTTTGCTCCATAGAACTGATTGTAAACGGCATTTGGATCGATGATCGCCAGCCTGGTCGATACCTAGAAAGTGCTATGCACTGAAGAGCAAAGATTACGCTGGGGTCTATTACTGTGAGATTAGCTCTGGTGATCGCGTCTACTATCGGGTAGGAGAGGACCCGCGACAGGTTGTGATCTCCGGCGGAGTAACTACGATGCTGGACGCAGGTACCCGGCATCGTGTATTATAGAGTTTTGTGGTCTGTCTCGTCGGGCGTTGCATGCCCGTTCCATGGGGTGTAGTCAAGTGCGTCCCGTCGGCAGTCACTCCTGAACCAACTTTAGAACTCTCGCAGAACGTGTGTGTTTGCGATTCGAAGGAACAACAGCATTATGTACGCAGTGATCGAAACGGGCGGCAAGCAGTATCGTGTGCAACCGGGACAGATGGTCGAGGTCGAAACCATCCCTGGCGAAATTGGCGCCACCGTCGAGCTAGGCCGAGTCCTCGCAGTCTCGCAGGATGACAAACTTTCCGCCGGGGCCTCCGTAAAGGACGCTAAAGTCAAAGCCACCATTCAGGGCCAGGGGCGGGCACCGAAGATTATCGTCTTCAAGTTCAAGCGCAAGAAGCAGTACAAGCGCACTATCGGCCACCGTCAGAATTTCACTCGCGTCAAGATTGAGGAGATCGTCGCTTAATCGCGCCGGTTTCAATAGGAGTCCAATATGGCAAGTAAAAAAGGTTTAGGCAGTTCAAGAAACGGCCGCGATTCCAACTCTCAACGGCTGGGGGTGAAGGCGTTCGGAGGCGAAGTGGTCAGTGGCGGCACGATCATCGTGCGTCAGCGCGGAACCCGTATCAAGCCGGGTGTCAACGTCGGTATCGGCAAAGACGACACGCTGTTCGCCAAGATTCCGGGCGTTGTTCAATTCCGCGACCGTGGCCGCCAAGGCCGCTTCGTGAACATCCTCACCACCCTCAGCTAGTTCTTCGGTTCTTTCAAGTTCACCGGGCGGGAGCCGTCGTGTCGGCTCCCGTTTCGCATGTCTGGAAGCAGTAAACACCCCTCCTCGGTCTGTATTCACCAATGTTTATCGATGAAGTTCGTATTTTCGTAAAAGCCGGCGACGGCGGCAACGGCATCATGGCGTTCCGGCGTGAGAAGTTCGTACCGAAGGGCGGCCCTTCCGGCGGCGATGGCGGGCGCGGCGGCAACGTTTACATGATTGCCTCGCCTCACCACAACACGCTCCTCCACTTCAGGTTTAACCCCGAACATAAGGCGGATCGCGGACGCCATGGCGAGGGCAGCAACAAAAAAGGCAGCGACGCCTTGCACGTCGAACTCCCCGTGCCCGTCGGCACCGTGGTTTACGACGAAGACTCGGGCGATATCATCCACGACTTCACCCTGAAGGGCGAAAAATTCATGATCGCGCGCGGCGGACGCGGCGGACGCGGCAACCAGCACTTCGCCACGGCCACCCATCAGACACCCACCGAACACGAACCAGGACGTCCAGGGCAAGCCCGCAATCTGCGGCTCGAACTGAAGCTGCTCGCCGACGTCGGTCTGGTTGGATTCCCCAACGCGGGCAAATCCACGCTTATTTCCCGCATCTCCGCGGCCAAACCGAAGATCGCCGACTATCCGTTCACCACGCTGGAACCGAACCTCGGTGTGGTCGCCCATGGCGAACGCTCGTTCGTGGTCGCCGACATCCCTGGACTCATCGAAGGCGCACACGAAGGCCACGGACTCGGCGTCCGCTTTCTCAAACACATTGAGCGCACCAAGACGCTGGTGCATTTGGTCGACATTTCCGATGCATCGGGCCGCGACCCGGTCGAAGACTTCAAGATCGTGCTCAATGAGTTGAAGAGTTTTAGCGAAGAACTCGCCAGGAAGCCGATGATCGTTGTCGCCACCAAGCTCGATTCGGCGCAAGATCCGGATCGCATCAAGAAGCTAAAGGCCGCCGCAACGCGCCGCAAGATGCCGTTTCTGAAGATCTCGGCAGTCACTGGCGTGGGCTTGACAGAACTGATCCAAATGATCGCAGACATCGTGTTCGCCGAGCAGCCGGAACCCGGAATGCAGTCCGAGGAATAGTCCAAACAATTTCTCATGAAATTGTTACGGAGCTTCCATCGTGTTGTGACGCATTGGCCGTTACAGTGAAGCACGATGAGCGAAATTCACTTCGCATGGACCCAGCCCGGAGCCGCGTATCGCTTCCGCGCCGGCGTCTCTCTCCACTCTCATACGAGCCTTTCGGAAGAGTCTCTGGATATCATTCCGCGATACACAGAGAAGGTTCCGTACCTCGGTAAAGCGATTCGCGAGCAGCAGAGGCTATACTTCGAGCGCTACGGCCAGCACCTCGATTTTGGCCGCGGGTTCTGGACGCCGCCTCTTTCGCCACGCCAAGCCTGGGATCTGGAACTCTCGCAGATCCAGCGATTGGGCCTACGGCCTTTCGTTTCGCTTACAGATCACGACAACCTGCATGCTTCTTATCAATTGCGCGTTTTGGGATTCCAAGCCCCCGTGTCTCTGGAATGGAGCGTGCCGTTCCGTTCCACGTTCTTTCATGTGGGTGTCCACAATTTGCCGGCGTCGAAGGGCCATGAGATCGCCGGCCGTCTGGCGAGCTATACGCTCCAACCGACGTCGAGCCTGCTCACGGAACTACTTGCGGATTTGAATGCCGAACCCGGCGTGCTGCTCATTCTGAATCATCCTTTTTGGGATGAATCCGGTATTGGCGAATCGGAGCATGCCAACACACTGGGGGCTTTCCTTGAGCGCCATGGCAGGGCGTTTCACGCTCTCGAATTAAACGGCCTGAGACCCTGGCCCGAGAACCGCCGCGTTGCCTGGTTGGCGCGCCAATCGGGAATGCCGCTCATCTCAGGAGGCGATCGGCACGGCTGTGAAGCCAACTCACTCATCAACCTCACCAATGCCGCCACTTTCGAGGAATTCGTTGCCGAAGTACGCCAGGATCGGCATTCGACGATCCTCTTCATGCCGCAGCACAAGGAGACAATCCGTCTGCGTTTCGTGCAGACGATGTGGGATGTGATGCGCGATTATCCGGAGCATCCGAAGGAGCGCCAGCATTGGGCCGACCGTGTGTTTTACCGTTCCGATTGCGGCGCGTCGATTCCGGTGAGTCATTTCATGACCGGAAAAGAGCCTGCGATTGTGAAACAATTTTCACGATTGATACGTCTGGTGGAAAGTAGGAGAGTGCAAGGTGTGCTCCGATTCGCCCTTAACGACGGAGAGCAAGCCCTCATCTGAAAAATGCATCAACCCCGTGTCGCTTTCTTTACGGATTCGTTTCACGAAGTGAATGGCGTGGCGCAAACCAGCCGCCAGTTCGACGCGTTTCATCGCAGGCAACAAATTCCTTTCTTACGCGTGAACGCGACGTTACACGGTGCCTTTTCGCCAAGTGCAGGTTCTGTTCAATCCATCGAACTCGACAGAGGACGCGCGGCTTTTCCAGTAGAAAAAGATATGGCTTTCGATCCGCTCTTCATGCGGCATCGCGCACGTGTGCGGCAGGCACTGATCGACTTCAAACCGGACGTGATCCACATCACCGGGCCCAGCGATGTTGGCATTCTGGGCGCGACGTTGGCGCATCAGCTGAAGATTCCAGTGGTGGCTTCCTGGCATACCAATCTGCATGAGTTCGGAGCGCGCCGATTGGAGAAATCCCTCGATTTCCTACCGAAAAAGCCGATTGCCTCTCTCGGTTCGGCAGCCGAAGCCACGATACTCACCATCTGCGCCTGGTATTACCGCATCGGACGCGTGCTGCTGGCTCCGAACCAGGAACTGATCGATATGTTGCGGCGGCGAACGGGCAAGCCGGTGTTTCTCATGCGACGCGGTATCGACACAAAGATCTTCGATCCATCCAAAAGAACCCGCGCCGATGAAAAGCTGGTCTTTGGCTATGTCGGACGGATCACCGCCGAAAAAGGCGTCCGCGTAATGGCGGATGTCGAACGAGCGCTGCGCGCGGCGGGTATCGAGAACTACGAGTTCCACATTATTGGCCATGGCGGCGAGACCGAGTGGCTCAGGCAGAATCTGCGGAACGCTGTTTTTCCTGGCGTTTTGAAGGGTGAAGCTCTGGCGCAAGCCTACGCCAACATGGATGCGTTCCTGTTTCCTTCCCGCACCGATACCTTCGGCAATGTGATTCTCGAGTCTCTGGCGTCGGGAGTTCCGGCTATTGTCACCGATGGAGGAGGTCCGAAATTTCTGGTGCAAGAGGGCCGCACAGGCTTCGTCGCAGCGTCCGATCACGCTTTTGCGGAGGCCGCACTGCGGGTCGCGCTCGCGCCGGAATTGCTTTCGAAGATGCGCATCGAAGCCCGTGAATACGCGATGCGCCAGTCTTGGGATGCCGTGTTTCACGATGTCTACCGCGCCTATGAATGCGCTGTGCCACAATAACTGAGATGCGCCGTGTTGCTCTCTCTTCCCTTTTGCTCTCGCTGATGACGTTTGGTGGTGAGCCGCTTTCTCAAAAGGATCGCGACTTCGCCATGAGCCATATGCATGCGACCCGGAAGCTGTTTCTGGATTCAACAACGGATTTGACACCGGCCCAGTGGACCTTCAAGGCTTCCCCTGAAAAGTGGTCGATCGCCGAGTGCGCCGAGCACATCGCCACGAGCGAAACGTTTCTCTGGGGCTTGATTGAAAAGCTAGCCGCCTCGCCCGCGTCGAAGCCAGAGGACATCGCAAAAACCAAAGACAAAGACGCCGCCGTGGTGAAAATGGTGCCTGATCGGTCGTCGAAGTTCCAGGCCCCGGAACCGATCAAGCCGAAGAAGCTTGCGTCCGATCCCACGGAATACATCGCCAAGTTTAAGGCCGCGCGCGACGAGCATATTGCTTTCATTGAAAAGAGCGACGCCAGTTTGCGCGATAAGGTCACGCCGCATCCGGCCATGGGTCCTTTGGATGGCTACCAGTGGGCGCTGTTGCTTTCCGCCCACACAGAGCGCCATGTTCTGCAGATTCAGGAAGTCAAGGCAGCCGCCGGTTTTCCTGCAACAGTGAAATGATTCCCGGCGAACTCACATTCGAAGAACGCCAACGGATCGAGGCTTTGCTCGTAGAAAGTCGCGATGCGTTTTTGCATTCCATCCGCGGACTCACACTTGCCCAGTGGACGTTCAAGCCTTCAGGGGACACTTGGTCGATCGCCGAAAACTGCGATCACGTCGGCGCGATAGAGTCTGTGTTTCGGACGATGGTGCAGCAGAGGCTCATTGAGAGTCCGGAACGCGCGGAGGCCGTGCAAGGCAAGCAGAAGGTCATTCAACGGGCGGTTTCGAATCGCGATGTGCGGGTCAAGGTTCCGATTGAGATCGCTCCGTTTGGGCACGTCGGTTCACCGGAAGATTTTGCAGTTGGCTTCACCGCCGCGCGCGAGGAGACTCTCGAATACGTCCGCACGACTGAGGATCCGCTGCATCTGCGAGTCCAAAAGCATTTCGTCCTGGGCGACTTCGATGGCGCGCAATGGTTGGAAATGATCGCCGCCCACTGTTTGCGGCATCGCGCGCAGGTGGAGGAAGTAAAGACGGCTGCCGAATGGCCAGGAAACTAAGTTATTTCGTCGCCACACCGGAGACGGGTTCATCGCCCGCAAAGACGGATCGCGCGACTGCTTCCTTTCAGAAGGTGAGCATTTCGCGGATCTCCTCCGCACTTTCCCGAAACCTTCCCGACGCATCTTCGCGAAGTCCTGGGTGTGACAACCGAAACAGGTAAGAGATTCGACACCGTATTGATGGGACGATCGACCTACGAAGTGGGTTTGAGGGAAGGAGTGATGAATCCCTATGCACCTTCGCCAGTTTGTCTGCTCAAGATCGATGGACCGGAGTCCAGATGCCGCAGTGGAATTGTGCGGCGCAGATCCTGTAGGCCTGGTGCGCCGATTGAAGGCGGAAGAGGGGAAGGACATCTGGCTCTGCGGCGGATCGATACTGGCGGCCGAGTTGGCCCCAGAGATTGACGAGCTGATTCTCATCCGAACGGTGTCGTGATTGCCCACTACGCGGCAACGCGGTAAAGTCAAGCTACTGTTGCTGTTGTTGCTGCTGCTGACGCCGGATATTGTCGATCAGCCCGGGACCCTTGCCCCCACTCTCGCTCTCACCATTCGGCGTCTGATCGACCCAGTCTTCTCTCGTCGGAAAAATAAACGCCGCTTCGGGCTTCTTTGGCTGATCCACTTCCCGCACCACAACGTTCACTGTTAGTTGTTCGGAAGCTTTGCCTCGAAACACGCCTTTTGTCGGAGGCACATCCAAGTAGTCACGGCCGACGGCACAGCGGATGTGCCGATCGGTCACCAAGCGATCGTGCGTTGGATCGAAACCAACCCAGCCCAAGCCCGGCAGCATCGCTTCCACCCAGGCGTGCGATGCCGTGCCCGAGGCCGTGCGATCTTCCTCAACGGCTTTCGGCGCAACATAGCCGGACACATACCGGCAGGGGATGCGCAGTTGCCGCACCAGCGTAATCATGATGTGCGCAAAGTCCTGGCAGACGCCCTTGCGATTGCGCAGCGCATCGTCAATCGGCGAATCCACACGCGTTGACTTCTGTGTGTATTCGAAGCCCTCAAAAATGCCGTGATTGATCTCTTTCAGCACGGTCATCGGATCTTCGCGCCGCACCACATGCAGCTTCGCCGCAAGTTCCACCAGCAACGGACTCGCTTTTGCATAGTGGCTGGGCATCAACATTTCCCAATAGTCTTCGCGTGCGATTTCCGCATCGATCTCATCCCAGGAACTTTTTTCAAGAGTATCGGGCCAACTCAGAAACGGCGCGACTTCCACCACCGAAGTGGCGATAAGTTCCGTATCGTCGTGCCGTGCCGGAATATTGAAATGGTGGACGAGGTTGCCCAGATGGTCGCGGTAATAAAACAAACGCGCGCGGGGCTCGGTTTCCAGATCGAACGTCAGGCAGTGCTGTGTCCACTCGGTGCGGGGCTGCAGCCGGACTTCCATTGTGGTTTCACTGATCGTGGACGAATAGTGGAACTTGGTCTGATGCTGGATCGAATAGTACACGTCTTATGCCCCCAAAGCCTCTTCGATCGAGTAGTCGATATACGTCTGTTGCACGGCCACATGAATCTGGTCGCACTGCTGCTGAATCTCTTCCAGCTTCAAGCGCACACCGGATTCCATCACTTCATCGATGTCGATGAAGCGCAGTGACGCCTGCAATCGTCCCACGATGCGCCCCAGACGTTCGCCGAGATCTCCGGGACCTTCCAGTGTCGCCAAAGCGGCGCGAACGCGATCCACTGAAAAGCGCACCGAGTGTGGAAACGTATCGTCGAGCAGCAGAAACTCAAGTGCCCAATCGGGCCGGACATCCGCCGTGCGCGCACGGCAATAGGCCTCAAACGCAGTGCAACTGCGAAGCAAGCCGATCCATTCCAAATGATGGTGGGAACGATGCCGGAAGTGGACATCGAGCAGGATTGAGGTGTTGGTGGCGCGCTCGAGAAAGCGCCCGATTTGGATGAACTGCCACGCCTCGTTGTGACTCATCGACGAATCGGTGATGCCGTGAAAGAGATGGATGCCCTCATCGACCGACAGCAGGAACTCAAGCGGAATCGAATGCCGCGGATCCGCGGAGTGCCGCCGCACCATATGATAGAGGCGGTTTAGCTGTTCCCACATTTCGGAACTGATCTGATTGCGCACCTGCCGACAGTTCTCTCTGGCGTTGTTCATCGACGATGTGATGGACCCACCGCACGCTGGATCCCAAAGCAGGGCGTGTGTCAGCGCCGCTGGATCGCGTGCCCCATTGGGCAGTTCCGGGTCGCCGAGGCTTTCGAGAATCCGCTTCCAACGGTCATCCGTCGAAAGCGACGTCTGATCGAGAATCAGGTTCAACTGCACGCCGATGATGCGGGCGGAGTGTTCGGCACGCTCTATGTAGCGGGCCATCCAGTAGAGGGAATCGGCAACGCGGGAAAGCATAATTAATCGTTGAGCACCCAGGTATCTTTGCTGCCGCCGCCTTGCGACGAATTCACCACGAGCGAACCCTTGCGCAAGGCAACCCGCGTGAGGCCGCCCGGCACGATGGTGACCTTGTCGCCGTCGTAAAGCACATACGGACGCAGATCGATGTGTCGCCCCTCCACTTGCCCATCGATATAACAGGGTGCCTGCGACAGCTGAATCGTCGGCTGCGCGATGTAGTTGCGGGGATCCTCGAGAATCTTGCGCCGGAAATCCTCCTGCATCTCTCGTGTCGAATGCGGACCGATCAACATCCCATACCCGCCCGACTCGCCGACCGCCTTCACCACCATCTTGTCGAGGTTCTCAAGCACATACGCGCGGCTGGCGTCTTCGCTGCAGATATACGTATCGACGTTGTCGAGAATCGGATCCTCGCCCAGATAGTATTTGATGATGCGCGGCACATAGGCATACACGGCTTTATCGTCGGCAACGCCATTGCCGAGCGCATTGGCCAAAGTCACATTGCCGGCGCGATAGGCGTTGAAGAGTCCGGTGACGCCAAGCGCCGAATCGCCGCGAAACGCCAACGGATCCACAAAGTCATCGTCGATACGGCGGTAAATCACATCGACGCGGCGCAGGCCGGCGATGGTCCGCTGATAGACCAGGTTCTCGTGCACCACGAGATCACGGCCTTCGACTAGTTCGATGCCCATCTGGCGCGCGAGGTATGTGTGCTCGAAATACGCGGAATTGTAGACGCCGGGCGTGAGCAACACGATCGTCGGATCGGGACGCCCGATCGGAGCCAATGCCCGCAGCGTCGCCAGCAGCGTTTGTGGATAGTGCTCGACAGGAAGCACGCCGCATGTTTGAAACAGATCGGGAAAGATTCGCTTCATCACCTGCCGCGAAGTCAGCATATAGGACGAGCCCGAGGGCACGCGCAGATTGTCCTCAAGCACCATGTAACGGCCATCGGCACCGCGAATCAGGTCAGTGCCGACCACGGTGATATAGACATCCTTCGGGATGTTGAGGCCCATCATTTGCCTGCGGAAATGCTTGCAGGTGTAAATCATCTCGCGCGGCACAACCTGATCTCTCAGGATGCGTCCGTCGTGATAGATGTCATGTAGAAACAGGTTCAATGCGACGATGCGCTGGGTGAGTCCGCGTTCGAGCAACTCCCATTCCGGGCGGCGGATGATGCGAGGCAGCAGGTCATGCGGAAAGATCTTTTCGATGCCCTCGTCCCGACCGTAGACCGTGAACGTGATGCCCTGGTGAAGGAATGAAAGGTCGGATGCCTGTTTGCGACGGCGCATCTCGTCAGGCGGCAGGTCGAGCAGATGTTTTGCGAGCGCCTCATAGTGAGGGCGGACGTTTCCATCCGCGTCGATCATCTCATCGAACGCGCCGTTGATTTCGTAGTTACGCAAGAGATCCGAGAAGTTGGACATCGTTCCGGCCTTTTTTGGGCACAATTCAGCACCTGGCTCGTTCAACGAAGAACGCAAAGGACATTCGACGGGGATGTCCCGCGCAACTTGGAAACGCTAGTGTAACTTACTTTTTGCCGCTGGTTGGGGCGATGCTCAACGCAAGGAAGTTCGTGACCTTCGCTTCGTTGCGGGCCACTTCGTAGTAGGCGTTCTTGAGCAACTGATCTTTGCGATTCAGCAGCGTCTCGCGGATGTTCTGTTGCACCTTTGGGTCGTTCAACTCGCGCTGCCCCGCGGGCTCGCGCGAAATGATCTTGAACATGCGGAAGCCCTCGGGAGTGGTCACGACACCAGTCAACTTGCCGGGGGGCGTGGAAAGCAAGAGCTTGCGGAGGTCCGGCGAAGTCTTGTCGAGGGCCGATTCGGGAATGAATCCCAAATCGCCGCCCTGCTGAGCCGAATTCGTATCTTCGGAATAGTTCTGCGCCACCATCGCAAAGTCTTCGTTGTTCTGCAGGCGCCGCAGAATCATTTCCATCTTCTTCTTGGCCTGTTCTGCATTCTGAGCTTTGTCGCCCTTGAGATTTCGCACATTCGGATCGGCCTGCGGGGTCACCATGATCTGAGCCATATGGATCTGCGGCTCGGTCAGATTGAACATCCCTTTGTTCGAGTTGTAGAACTCGCCGATCTCCTTGTCGGAAATCGAAATCTTGGACTTGATCTCGCGATTGAAGAGCCGCTCGACGCTCAAGTCGCGGCGCAACTGCGCCTTTAACTCTTCCTGCGTGAGATTTCGCTCTTTTAACTGGCGTGTTAACTCCTCTTGTGTATAAGGAGCCTTCAACTCGTTGTACTTGGTGTCGACGTCAGAATCGGTTGCCAGCAGGCTAAGCTTTTCGGCACGTTGCAGCATGATCTCGTTATCGATCAAGCCACGCAATACTTCGAGCTTCTGCAGAGTGACCTGATCGTCACCGCCCTTGGGGGCCGCGCCAAACAGCGCATGGTATTGGCGATCCACCTCGGCGAAGGTGATGGGTTTGTTGTTGACCATTGAGGCGACGCCGGGTGGCGGAGCCGAATTGCATCCAGATAGCAAGACAACGAAGCTTGCGAGAATCCCTGCTGTGACGAAACGCATGCGTAAGACCAATCCTGTAACCATAGCACTTCTTTCAAACGGCGAACTAGTCGGGAGGCAAAGTAGTAGGGACAGTCGACCCGCCAAGCCCGGCGAAAACATCTTTCACTTTGAAGACCTTCGATCCGCGAAATGTCACAAAGGTTAGCTTGCCGGGAGGTTCGCCGTAGATCCAATCTTCCTGCTCGTAACCATCTTTGGTCTCGCGCGTCTTGCGCCGCGGGGGCCCAAGAGCGAGCAGCACCTGATCGCGATCCATCCCCTCGATCGCCTTTTTTTCCTGGATTGCCTGCTTCACTTCGGGCGGCAGGGTTTCCACATAGGATTCGGTGGCGGTGCGCTTTTCGAAGTCGAGGATCGGAGCCAACATCTTCTTCACATCGGAAGCCTTCATCGCACTGAGTTTCTTGTCGAATTGCAGCGCAATCGAGGTCCCGCCGGGCGCGCTGGTGTTCTGCCCGCGTCCAACAGGCGACGTGCCGTTGCCCATGCCGACTTCCACGCGTTCGTACCATTTGCGGCCGCTCTTCATGCCGCCGTTGATCTCAAGCGTGATCTTGTCGTCGTCGAGTATTACCTTGGTGACTTGCACCATATCGCCGACCCGAGCTGCCGGCCCATTGGACTTTCCGGCATCGGACCACGCCGCTTTGTCGTATTTCCCTGTAGCGGCTTCAAACGGCAGAGCTTTCTTCGAACGAGGCAGAATCACTTTGGCGGTGGCGAACTCAGCCATCAGCCCACGCGTGATTTCCACCCGCTCTTCGAAGTTGAGCTTGTCTTCCGCGGTCAACAGAGCGGCCGCGACAATCCAACTGGAAGCGATCATTGGACCTCCACCTTATTGTAATCCTCCGCTGTTAGAACAGCGGCATCCTCTTGACCTTCGCGACGGCCTTCTTGACCGCGGCTTTCTTCGCAGCAGGAGCCTTGCGCTGCACGCCCAGGCCTTGTTCCAGCATCGATTCCAAAGACTTCTTTTCCGCCGCCGTCATCACTTTGTTGAAGTTTGCAGGGCGCCTGGCAAACACATCCTTCACCTGCACCATCCACTCGTAGGCCTCGCGGGCCGGATGCGCGTCCGGCATCTGCAGCATCAGTTCGTAGGCCGCCGCAATGTCCGGAACCTCGCGATAACAATCCACGGCTGCAGCCAAATCGCCATTCTCGCGGTAGATCGCCGCAGCCTCTGCAAAGGCACCCGTCTTTTCGAGACACGTCGCTTCGGCCTTGCGTTCGGCGGCACTCGGACCATCAGCCGACTTGAGGCGCAACAGCGCCAGCGCATCCGGATACCGCTTGGCTTTCATCTGCGATTGCAGTGTGCGTTCACGCAACGCGCGAACCCGGCCTGCCGGGTCTGGAAAATGAATCGCCTCGTAGAACGGCTTGAGGATCGGAAACAAGAGGGTCGCGTTTTGGCCGACATCGACCGTGGATTCAATCTGATCGACCCAGCCGCGCAACTTGGGCTGAATCTCGGTCAGGATCCACGGCGGAACCGGCGTGGTGGTTTGCACCACATGCTCGGCAAACCGGAACAGCCTTTGCGGCCGCTCGACATGCGCGGCACTCGCAATTCCCTTGAGCCTGTGAATCATCCCCCGCAGCCCGAAGTGTTTGTCGCCATCCAGCCGCTTCTCCGCTTCGTCAAAAAGATCAAGAGCACCAAGCGAAGCATCCATCTTCGCGCCGCGCATGCCCAGCACAAAACTGATTTCCGCCGCCGTGAGTTCCACGCGCTCGCGCAAGTCCGCGTCCGTGACACGTTCGGTCTCATGGCCACCGCCTAAGAGCATCACGGCCAGCATCGCGCGAGACCAAGCGAGATCGGGCTTCACCTCCAGCAACTGCCGCGCATCCTGCAAGCAACGTTGGATGCGTTCTTCGAGATCGAGTTCCTCTTCATCCAACGCGCGCAACACCGCAGCGGGAACCGATTGGCTCACCATCGCATGCGCAGGGCTATTCAACAAATCGAGGCTCGCCTGCACCACCGAGGGCTTCGGAGCGATATCCAGCCAGATCAGCCTCTCTGTCGGTCGACTCAACGCCACACGCAACTGATCGATCGCCAAGCGCCGCCGCAGGGCGTCCACATCCTGCGTTTGCAACCTCGGACGCTCGGAGATGCGCTGCAAATGCTTGCCACCGTCGAGAACGCAAACAGAATGGAAATCCAAACCTTTCACTTCCGCGGCCGTCAACACCGAAGCCTTTACGTCATCGGGAACCCCCGCAGGCACAGCGGTATCGAGAGAAATCAGCGCGAGGCCGGCACGTCCCGCGAGGTTCCGCAACAGCTCGCAAAGCTCATCCCCAACGGGCGCCGCGCAGTACAGCATCTGATCGGTCGCGTCGTCTTCCACTTCCACATAGCCAGCCCCACCGGGCCGATCGCGCTTTTCGAGCGTCGAATACAGATCCCAAACGCGATTCACCAATAACGCGATCCGCCGCGGACTCCGCAAGTTCGACGTCAGCTTATATTCCGTGGGACTCGAAGCCAGAGCATGCAGAATGTCGTTGAACCAGCCCCACTCAAAATCAGTGGGACGCACCGTCTGCGCCTCGTCCCCCGCCACCAGAATGCTGGGCTTGGCGACCTTCGAGAGCGTCGCCAAAACAAAGGCCTCAATCGCCGTGAGATCCTGGCACTCATCCACCGCGACGCAACCGATGCCCTTCAACGCCGAGGGAAACTTACCGTCGCCTCGAGACAGTTCCTGCGCGGCCTTCCAAGCCTGCCACAATTCAGGAAAGTAACGCTCGGCAAGCGGGCGGCTGGTATCCATTTTTTCCAGACGCGCCGCCACGTCGAGCGCAGCGTTCACCGCCGAATCGCCGATGAAACGCCCACGCCGTTCGCGATACTTCGCATCCGAGACACGAGGTGTGTGGCAGTGTTCGAACCGAGCGATGCCAGCCGGTAACGCGTCGCCGCAAAGATGCGCGTGAAACTCATCGAACAGTGCATCGGTTTGCCCGGACCAGGGTCCCAACGAACGTGCATAGTTCGAGAGATCGGCGCTGAACTTCTTGCGACTCACCGCAAGCGGAATCACTTCCGCATCCGACCTGGTGATGAGACGCAAGAAAGCCGGATAGGTGAGAACCTGAAACTCTCGCGCCTTCGAACAAAACCGGTCGAAGTAAGAACGGGCAATCGCCGCCAGATCGCGCGAGTAGGTGACATAGAGAGTCTTTTCGGCACCGGCCAGATCCGCCGCATGCAGCAGAGCCGTTGTCTTACCCGACCCGGATGCCCCTTCAACAAACGCACACGACCGCGCGCACCGGCGAATTTTTCCTGAGCTTGGGTCCAGGGTGTTGGCCCATAATCCTGCCCACGAATCTCGTTCACATTGACGGAAAGATAGTGCGCCTCAAGTTCCTGGGGCGTGGCCAGTGAATGATCGTCGTGGTGCCGGATGTCCCGCAGTACGACCGCGCCTTCGGGCGCCGTCCTGAATCCCTCGCCGGTGCGCAGTGGCTGCGCACTCGCGGGAGCCCACCACGCATAGAAATGGCTGCCATGATTGCCACCGAGGCGCGATCGACGCCAACCCTTGTTCTCACCGCGCGTCGCTTTGTAGTGCTGCCGCTGCGGATCGATCGCCAGGTGTTGCAACAACAAACTGACTCGTTTGCCGATCGGTGAGTTGCGGTACGACTCCAGCTTTTCCAGAAACTCCTGGTGGCAGAACAAGGGGTGCGCGGCGATCGCAGTCTCTATGTGTCCCATATCGCTTGACTCCGATTCTACCTCCACTCCAACAGAAAATACGAATTATGTTGACATAGCTAGACAACTAACCCATACTTAAGTTGACCTGGACACTCCCGCCCAATCACAGACACGTCTGAGCTAAGTCAGATTGTCTGGCCCCTTTCCTCTTACGCACAGACAACCCAATGAACAGCGAGGATCTTCCCTTGTTCCGGCTAGAATGCTGCCCGGGAGAGAGGTGATTAGACTGCTATGAGTACTTCGATCGATGAGACTCCCGTGGTTCCTGAAGAAGTCTGGCAGGCGTGGTTAGAAAAAGGCAAGAGGGAAGAAGTGACACGTGTAAGAAACGTGCAGATCCTTGCATGCTGTGGCACCGTGATCGTCGCGGCTGTCATTTATGTTTTGCGATCATCCTAGGTTAAGTTTCAGTAGAGAGATAGTTGAATTTCACATGACCAATATTTTCGTCGGTAATCTCAGTTTCAGCACCACCCAGGAAGAACTCCGCGTGGCGTTCGCATCACATGGCGCAGTTGAGCGCGTCAACATTGTCACCGATCGCGACACGGGCCAGCCCCGCGGTTTCGCCTTCGTCGAAATGACCGATCGCAACGAAGCCGAGAACGCAATCCAGAAGCTCAATGGCACGGACCTCAACGGCCGCGACATGAATGTCAACGAAGCGCGTCCCAAGCCACAGGGCGGCGGCGGCGGCGGACGCGGCGCCCGCTACTAACCACCAATCCGATCTCTGTTCCGCCACTCGTTCATTCGACTGGCGGAACGGGACCAAACCCATGACCAACACCATGCAGCAAGGCGACGCGGTCTATCTTGCCGAAGGGCCCTATCAGGGAACTGCGGGAGTTTTCCGGTTTGTCGTCGAAGATCCCAGTTGGGCATCGATCACCGAAACTGACGGTCGCATCCGCAGTCACCCCCTTCTCTGGCTTCGCGCTGGCGTTTTTCCCGCCGGACGCTCTCCGCTGACCCACTCCGCATAGTTTCTTTCAATCCCCCCCTCAGCCTGCAAGCAGTAGCGCAGATCCCGTTGCAAAGTTTTTTGAAATCCGGCGGACTTTAGTTCGCTAGAGCGTATACCCGTACGCGCAAATTTCCTCGCAGGCGCATTCAGTTCGGGCGACCGCTTTGCAGGTGCCTGCACTCACTTTTGACCGCGCTCTTTGCCTTCCCGTGTTTGATTCACTGGATCACGATTCGCTGTTGAACCGCCTCTGTTCCTTGCAGAGGCGGTCATTCTGTTTTCGGATGTACTATGTAAGTGCGGAGGCGCAGGGGACCCACATCCGTAGAACTGGAGCCAAACTCATGAAGTTCGCCATGGTCCTCATCGCCTCAACCGCGATGCTGCTCGCGGAACCCCAATTCGGCAAGATCCTCGACAAGCTCGGCAGCAAGAACGCAACCGCTCAGGGCAACGACAAGATCGTGGCCGGGCTCAAAGAGGCGCTGCAAATCGGCGCAGGCAACGCCGTCAACCTCACCGGCAAGCCCGATGGCTTTTTCGCCAATCAAGCCATCAGAATCCTCCTTCCTGAAAAGATCGAGAGCGTTGAAAAAGGCCTACGCATGGCTGGCATGGGCAGCAAAATCGACGAGTTCGAGCTCAGCATGAATCGCGCGGCCGAGAATGCCGCGCCGGAAGCCAAGCAGATCTTCATCGATGCCATCAAGGGCATGAACCTCGATGACGGACGCAAACTCCTCACGGGCGGCGACACCGCGGCCACTGAGTATTATCGGCAGCTCACAGGCTCGCTCACCTCACTGCCGTTCATGAAAAAAGACACGTTCGACATCAATACCTATGTGGTGTCAAAAAGCCTCAGCGGCCTGTTTCACGTGCTCGGCGAAGAGGAGCGAAAGATCCGCACCAATCCGGCGGCGCGCGTCACTTCGCTCCTCAAAGACGTGTTTGGGAAATAGTTATCGTTTGACCACCGACAACGTGATCCGCGAAGGATACTGCGCGGAATGGTGCACTTCATTGTGCGCCACCACGCCCTTCGCTTCCGAGTAGTTGTCTCCCCCCGTGTTCAGGTTGCGATCGAACCGCGGAAAGTTGCTGCTCGAAACCTCCACCCGGATTCGATGTCCGGCAGCGAAGTAGTTGCTGGTCGTCATCATGGGCAGCGACACCTTGTAGACCTTGCCTTTCTCCATCCAAGCAACCGGCTTGTCGTATCCATCGCGATAGCGGACGCGCTGAATCGTCTCTTCGATGTTGTAAGCTGTGCCATCGGGCGAGACATCCACCAGCTTGATCGTGAAGTCCGTATCCCTGGCGTCAGAAGAAACATACAAGGTCGTCTCGATGTTGCCGCTCACCTCAAGCCCTTGCGGCAATGGCTCGGTCGAATAGACCATAATGTCCGCACGAGCTTCCATCTTGCGTTGATCGAACGAGCCGCCCTGCACCGCATTGCCTGTGCAACAAACGTTGCCGCCATAGGACGGCACAGGATTCGAGGGATCGTAAGTGAAGCGATCGGCCTTGTCTTGCGCAGGTGCGGCCGTGGTCAACACCCCATCGCCATTGAGGCTGTTTGCCGCACCACCGCTCGCCAGATGCAAGGTCATCGGCTGTGCCCCCGTGGGAGGCCACGTATCCGAGGACTGCCACTTGTTCGAGCCCATCGTAAAATACTTGACCTTCGGCATCTTTTTGAGGATCCCGTTGTCTTCGCCCTTCAAGAAGTGATCGAACCAGCCATAGGTCAACGCATCGTAGTCGAGCCGCGCGTCACCCATGCTGCGCTCGCCGACAATCGTATTCCCGGTCGCGCGCTTGAAGGCACAGTGCAGCGTCGGCGCAATCACGGCGTACTGTTGGTCGGCGATTTCAGGACGCGCCGTTTTGCGCACATGATTGTACGCCGCCAGATTCGGACCCGTCGACACGTCGTACCAGGACATAAACCAAAACCCAGGGATATTGATTTTGGCGTCGTCATGCCACAATCCACCGCGATACCAGGCAGGATCGTTCGGCGCGCGCTTGATCATCGCGCCGCCGCTGGATACTTCCATGCGGTCCGCGAAGATCCCACTCGGACCATCGACGTCCTTCATGATGTCCTGCACAGGCAAGTGCGCAAGCGCCTTCGACCAATCCACCGGAGGCAACTGCTGCGCCAGATCGAATGACTTCGAAACGCGAATCAGATCGGCCTGCGAAGTATTCGGGGGAAACATCGGACGCACCTGATTCTGCTCACCATAGAGCCACGCGATGAACAGCATTTGCACGGCTCCACCGCGATACCAATTGCCTTGCTCGTAGTAACCGCCGACGCGTCCGACGCCCGCGCCAAAACCCTGCGGGATCATCGTCGTGAACCCTGGCGTACCCGTCGCCGCCACCGCCATTTGCCACTCGGCGGTGGACGAGCAGCCGATGGTCCCAACCTTGCCATTGGACCAGGGCTGCGCGATCATCCAGTTCATCGCGTCCTCGCCATCGCTCACCGGTGCGCCCAGAATGTCGTAATTTCCTTCGGAAAAGAAGTGGCCGCGCTCGTTCATCGTGACGAATGTGTAGCCGCGCTTGACGGCCTCAAGTTCGCTCTTCATATCGCGAGGAGCGCCGAGTCTCACGTCCCAGAAGTTGAAATTGTACGGCGTGCGGACGAAGATCGTCGGATACTTCTTCGAGGTGTCCTTGGGGCGGTGGATGTCGGCCGCCATCCGTTTGCCATCGCGCATCGCGACCATCACCTTGCGCTCAACGATCGCAACGGACTGCAGTTCCTTCTCGGTCGCATGGCGCGCGGCCACCACCTGCGGATCCGGAGCCGGACGCGGCTGCGCGTACAGGGTGGCGAGGCAAAGGGCTCCAAGGGCAACGAGTTTCATAAGGCCGATTATGGCACGCCGACGGGCTTGCCAAACGGCGATGAGTTCACTTGAAGAACAACAGTGGACGTTGGAGCCGGTCGCCTCCTCGGGTGGAGCTCACGCCCACATCCCGCACGCCTCGCGCAACCGGGACCGATCTGGACGCCGGAACCACAGTGGAGATCGAGCTCGAAGATCCGGATCGAGTCGTGCCTACTGCCGACCGATGGGTAGTCTCTGAATTAGGGTGAAAGATGACGGTATCGGATTGTTCGTCGCCGCCCGGCCGTTTGTGCGAACGGAGGCCAATTCGATTTATCAAGTCAATGCTCCCCATGGCAAACCGCTGCGATTGGGCCGGACCTCGAATTTCGAGATGACCGGCAGTGAAGGAAGCGAAGAAACCCCTAACTGCTAGACGGCAGCCAGAAAACCAGTACGCGGGCACCCTCATGAAGTGCAAGAAAACGACGCCACCGCCCTCCGTTTTCTGGGCTGTTGTTTAGGAGCCGTGAAACTCTAGTCGGTCTCACAAACTCCCGGCGCGCCATGGCTCGCAGGGACCTTGGCTGCATCGCCGTTCACTCTTTTTGGACAACCCCCTGGCAGTTGCGAAAGGCATCCTTGGAATCCGCCATTCGAGATGGAGCGAAGGCACTAGCGAACATGGTCTAGAGTCAAACTCCTCCACTAGCGCCGAACTGAGCGACGATGAGGTGGGGCGGGCAGATGCGGCGAATCGAGACAGGCGTAGCCGTGGCGGGAAGAGTGCCACGGTACGACATTCTAGAAGTGATCACTTCTAGCGATGCTGAGGAGACGGACAATTGAGGACCTCGGTAAACCCCTCGGCAGACCCCCGCTTGCCACCGTGAAAACAAAATGTTAGTGTTGTGGTTTCGTACTGAGAGACACGGGTTATCCGGCGCAGCCAAGTCCGCAGGATCTGGAAAAATCCCACAGCGCAGTGCGATTGCAGTCTTGGGTCGGGTAGTGGAGAATCTCGAACGGATGTCCCCGGAGCTGCAACAGCGGATCCGCTACACAAAGTTCACAGCCGGAAATCGAACCAGGCATCTCAAGCCTGGGACAGCGGTAAGTTCTTTCCCAAATGTGCAAGTCCTGCGTTGAACAGCCGGGAGACTGCGCATTCCTCCACAATCCACCTGGTAGTCCGCCTTCTACAGAATTCAGTCGTCCGATAAGGAGTAGTTCTCGAACTCATGGACGGAGATCGTAAGTACAAACAGTCCGGATACAATGAATCCGGCAACAACAATGGCAACGGCAACCAACAGAAGCCGCGTCAGCCTCAGGGGCCACGTCCCTCCATCGATACCACCGGGCCCCGCCTGCCTCGGCTGGTGCAAAGTGTGACGGCGTCCCGCTGTTACAGTTGCGCCACGACGCTGCCCGCCGGTATCGATTTCAAGGGAACCTGCCCCAAGTGCAACGCGGCGTTGCATTGTTGCAAGCAGTGTTCCAACTTTGAATCCTCGACGCGATTTCAGTGCCTGAAGCCGATCCTTGTGCGGATCGTGGGCAAGGATATCGCGAACGATTGTGAGATGTTCAGCGAACGCGTCACGGTGGCTCGCGATGTGAAGCAAGGCGCTGGTTCGGGATTGAGCTATCAAGCCAACAATCTGCTGGATCGCGGCTTTCACGGGCAGTCGAATGGCAATGGAAACGGCGGCAACTATCCGCGTCGTGAACAGATGCCTCGCGGCGACGAAGCGCCACGCAACGCGCAAGATGCGCGAGCGGCTTTTGACAATCTGTTCAAGAAGCCGTAGGCTGGCAAGAGTGCGTGTAGCCTCTCTCAACTCCCATCGGCGTTTCGAAATCGAAGAGCGCGATCCTGGCGCTGTGCCTGCTGGAATGGTGCGCGTGCGCACGGCAGCGGTCGGCATCTGCGGATCGGATCTGCATTACTTCAGCGAAGGCGGCATCGGCGATGTCGCGTGTGTTTATCCGATGGTGTTGGGCCACGAGCCTACGGGCCTCGTGGAAGAGTCCGGATACGGATTCGCCAAGGGCGATCGGGTTTCGTGCGAGCCGGCGGTGTTTTGCTATCACTGCGAGTTCTGCACCAAGGGCCGACACAACGTCTGTTCGAATCTACGTTTTTTGAGCACACCGACAGAGCCGGGATTCTTCCGCGACTTCGTTGACCTTCCTCCGCACAATCTGATGCCGCTGAGTCCGTCGATCAGCATTGCCGAGGGTACGCTCATTGAGCCGCTGGCGGTGGTTTTGCATTCGATGGAGTTCATGGCGTTTCAACCGGGCGAAACCGTTGTGGTGTTGGGATGTGGACCGATCGGACTGTTGACGATCGCGATGTTGAGGCTGAATGGCGCGCGGCGGATCTGGGCGATGGAGCCGCTATCGAACCGTCGTAACATGGCAATGGCTATGGGCGCGGACGCGGTGCTGCCGCCGGGAATGGATTCGGTGGAGCAGATCCTGCGCGAAACCGGTGGACGCGGCGTGGATGTTGTGGTGGATTGCGTCGCGAAGGACAATAGCATCAATCATGCGCTGCATCTGGCGAGTTCGCGTGGGCGCGTGGTGATTACGGGGATTCCGTCGGAGGCGAAGATCGAACTGGAGTTCCACGTCATGCGGCGGAAAGAGCTGTTCTTTTACAACGTGCGCCGTTCGAATAACGACTCGCATAAGGCCCTGCAGCTGCTGGAACGATTTCCTTCGAAGTTCGCTCCGGTGATTACGCATCGCAAGCCGTTCGACACGATTCAGTCTACGTTCGAGATGGCGGAAAAATACGAAGACGGCACGGCGAAGGTTGTGTTGACGCTGTAACGCTTGTCGGTTTTGCTGCTTTCTTAGGCGTCGCGGCGCTGCATGCGGAGGCTTTGGCGAACGGGTCCGCCGGGCAAGTCATGGAAGCGGTCGATAGTGACCCATTCGTTGTCTTCGTCCATTGACCAGCGGTCTTCGAGGCGGCGTTCTTTGCCGCTGATTTCCGATTTGGTTTCGACTACCAATGTCGATTCATCCCAAAAAGCACGCACTTTGCGGGGCTTGCCTTGGATGGAAATCTTGATGGGTTCTTCGCCGATCACCAGGTTGCGGTCGACAGTGATGTCGCCGTTATCGTCTTTTTGACGCGTGCTGATGCTCAGTTTTGTGTCTTCGTGCGCGATGGTGTCCACGCGCAGATGGGGAGGGGGGAGGTATCCGAAATTGCATTCGCCACGGATCAGTTTCCACACTCCTGTGAAATTTGGCTTGGACATCGTTCTCTTCGATGCTACCGCGTTGGGCCTAACGCTTGCGTTGCCCGGATGTCCGGCTGCGGTTCGGGGATACCCAAATCGGGGCTTCCTAGCGGGGACATCGCGGCCTCGGGGCAATGGGCCGCGATCATTTCCATGGCAATCGAGGCGCGGCGCACGCGTTCACGGCTCAGCGCGATCACGGTGTTGTCGAGGTGGGTCCCGCTTGGGTAGACATCCGGTGAATTGCGCAGGCCCAGCTTGATATAAACGGGAGATGCCACACGGATCAATTCCGGAAGTTCGTAGTAACGAATGAATCCACCGATGTTGTCAGGTGCCTCGATATAGAAATCGATTGGCTTGGTGATTGCGTCGCGGATGCTGGCGATCTGCGGCAGGCTCAAGTCAGAGGGGACGTTGATGGTATCGGCGCCGAGGCGTTCCTGCAATCGCGCGCTGGCGGGATTCGCGGGTGCCATCATGACCGATGTCTTGATGACTAAGTTACGGGGCAACAATCCAGAGGCGCGGCCCGCGCCGAGCAGTTCCAAGGTTCCGAGGTCGCTCACGAGAACGGAGCGGCAACCCAAATCGCAAGCCCTGACAACGTCGAGAAGACTATCGCGCAACTGGTTCGCACCGCGTGCCGCGAGTGCGAGCGACTTACCGGCTGGGGACACCGCCTGGGCACCGGTATCCCAATTTGCACGCGGCCCGATAAACAGATTGACTTCCATCCGCGCCTGACGGCCCATGGTCATCATGTCGCGGATCTCGCCACTGGTGAGCAGAAGGATGCCGCTGCCCTGGCTGACGCGATGCACCGGAACGGCGCGCTTTTCGGCCTCTTCGATCACGGCAGCCAAGGATCGGGGACTTTCTGTGGAAGGGATCTCGAAGCGATACTGGCCGCCATCGGGGAACCGGAGTTTCGAGTCCGGGCAGACTGCGGGATCGCTGGGCAGGAGGCCCTGAGAGATTAAGAAGTCTTGAACGGCTTTCATGGTAATCTGTTCAGCTTCTCACAAATCCTTCTCACAAATCGGGCAAAGTTACTGGATGACAACAGCGGCGCGGCACATGAGCGTGTCAGAATTACTCGATACCGGGTCGGATGACCACATTTCGCCACGGCCCCTGAATTGCTGCTAGCTTTCTGGCGGGGGCGTGGCATAATCGAACCAAGAGTGCCTGCGTCCCTGCCCTAGTCAGGGTTTTTCCTTGCCTGCTTCCCTTTCCTAGATTGAGCAGGGTAAGGAGGAGATTTTTTCACCATGTACATGATGAGAAGCGCGGCGAGCGCTCTTTTCTTATTGGCGGCAACTCCGTTGCTGCTTCCGGCCCAAGCGCTGCTTACCGGACCCAACACACTGAACTTCACCGCCACGGCGAACGGGCCGAATCCGGCATCGCAGAGTATCGCTATCCGTCACACCGGCGATCCGGCGAAAACCTTCACTTTATCGATCGCGACACTTTCCGGTGGATCCTGGCTGAGCGTTTCGGCAGGTGGCGGCACCACCCCGGCCAAGCTTACGGTTTCGGCCAACGCAGCGGGGCTGCCTGCGGGAACCTATCTGGGAAACATTCAGATCGCGTCCACCGGTGCGCAGGGGACTCGCGTGGATGTCACGCTCACGATTTCGGGAACGAACATTCTGCAAGCGTCCCCGACATCGCTGGGCTTTGCGCGCCAAACGGGCGCAGAAGCGGCGATCCCCGAACAATACATCCTGGTCAACACCACCGGAACCGCGGCCCCTTACTCGGTGTCGTCGACGACATCGGACGGTGGGTCGTGGCTGATCGTATCCGCCGCGCCCACGACAACTCCGGGTCTGGTCGCCGTTCGCGTCAACACCGCGGGACTTTCGCCCGGAAGCTATAGCGGCACGATCACGATCACTGCACAGGGCCTCAGCACGATCGTTGTGCCGGTGTCTCTGTCTGTGAACTTCAACCCGATTCTTTCTTCGAATCCGGTGGAGGCTCGACTGGCGGCCACTCGCAATGGCGCGGCCGCAACACAGCAAGTGAATGTGCAGACCAGCAGCGGGATGGCCGCGTTTTCGGCAACCGCCACGACCACAAGCGGTGGCAACTGGCTGATCGTGACGCCACTGATCAGCAGCGCGCCCAGCAACATCGATATCACGGCGAGCCCTGCAGGCCTGGCTTCGGGAACATATACCGGCGCGGTTACGGTCTCCGCGGCTTCGGCGCAGAATCCATCGCTGGTGATTCCGGTTACGTTTACGGTCACCGATTCCGCAGTGATCATCGCAACGCCGAGATCGCAGGCGATCACGATCGTTTCGAATGTCACGGGAGCTTCGAATCTGGTTCGTGAATTGCCGGCGATCAATGTTTCCGCATCCGCGGTGAACACGTTGTTCAGCACCACCACGGTCACGGCCAACGGTGGCGCATGGCTTTCCGCTGGATCCGTCACTGGAACCGCACCCGGAACTGTGACTGCAGTGGTGGACGCGACAGGGCTCAATCCGGGCATCTATATCGGTCAAATCACGGTGCAAGGCCCTGGCAATTCGGTGGCGATTCCTGTGACGCTTATTGTCACGGGAGGCAGCGCTGAGATCGCCGTCGATCCGCCCTCGGTTGTCTTCAACTATCAGAAGGGACAGACACCGCCTTCGAACCTGCTCGTGAACGTCCTGAGCAGTGGCGCGGCGCTTCCCTATCAATCGACGATCACCTCGATCACGCCAGCGAACAACGCGTGGCTGACGGGCGCGGTCACGACCGGATCGACTCCGGGAACGGCGACGCTCGGCATCAATACTCCGAATGCGTCGACGCTGGCGAACGGCCAGTACACGGCCACGGTGAGCTTTGGCAGTGCGCCCGGCGCGAATCCTGCGATCTCGAATCCGGCGACGCTGAGCGTGACGCTCAATGTTTCGGATACGGCACTGTTCAATGTCAGTCCGGCGGTGGTGGACTTCCTCGTTCCGCTGAATGGCAATGCGCCAGTAGCACGGACGGTGGCGATCACTGCGACGGATGGCAGCGCCAGGGCATTCACGGTTTCGACGGCCACGGCATCCGGCGGCAATTGGCTGCTGGTTGGCCCGACGGCGGGCAACACTCCCTCGAATCTGACGGTGCAGGTTTCGCCGTTCGGACTCGGATCGGGAATTTATGACGGTACGATTCAGATCACGGTTCCGTCGATCTCGGCGACGCCGCAAACGGTACGAGTGCGGATGACGATTCAATCGAACGTGGCATTGACCGCTACGCCGACGGGTGTGACGTTCACGCAAGCATCCGGAGGATCGGCTCCGGCTTCGCAGTCTGTCTCGATTGCGGCTCCCGCGGGTTTTGCATCCTTCCAGGTGACGACTTCGACCTCCGGCGGTGGATCGTGGCTGACGGTGACGCCGACGGGCGGAACGACGCCGCAGACGCTCAGCGTTTCAGTCAATGGGGCTGGGTTGGCTGCGGGCACGTATACGGGATCGGTCGGCATCGTTGCCGGTGGCGTAAACAACAGCCCGCTGCAGATTCCGGTGTCGTTTACAATTGGAGCTCCTTCGTTAGCGGTGACGCCGACTACGGTTAGCTTTACGGCGACTCCCGGATCGTCGGCTGCACTGACGCAGGTGGTGACGATCAACGGTGGCGGACAGTTCACGGCGACGGTGACGTCCAATCCATTCGGTTGGCTTACGGTTGCGCCAGTTTCCGGCGTTTCGCCCGCAACGGTGACGATCACGGCGAATCCTGGAACGCTGGCTGCGGGCACGTATACCGGAACGGTGTTGATCACGGTTCCCGGATTGGCCAACAGCCCGATCAGCATCCCGGTGTCGCTTTCGATTGCGGCCGTGGCTCCTGCTGGTCGCCAGATCATCGCGCAGATCGCCGATGGCGCGGGATGGAAGACGACGATCACGCTGGTGAATCTGGATGCGGTTCCGGCCAGCTACACGCTGCGATTCTTCGGCTCTGACGGTGGGGTCCTGCGGTTGCCCTTTGAGGGTGGCGTGCCCGGGCGCCTCGAGTCGCTCTCAGGAGTGATTCCGGTTGGCGGATCGCGTACGATCCTCACAGCTTCGACCGATGCCACGCTGAGCCAGGGTTGGGCGGAATTGACGAGCGGGCAACTGATCGGTGGCCAGGGGGTGTTCCGTTTACGGGTCACCGGGCGTCCGGATCAGGAAGCAGGCGTCAGCGCCAACCTGCCGTCGTCACGTTTTGTGATTCCCTACGACAACACGCAAGGCTTCGTTTCGTCGATGGCCATCGCCAATACCAATCTCGATCTTTCGCGCGCCACCACGGTGATGCCGAAGCTTGAGGACGGGTCGGTGCTGACCGGCGATAGCGTCAACCTGCCGGCTCGCGGACATACAGCGTTTGCTTTCTCGGAACGCTTCCCGTCGACGACGGGGCGTCGCGGTGCCGCTGAGTTCACCTCAACCGGTGCCGATTTCGCGGCGCTTGGATTGCGGTTCAACAGCGGTGGATCGTTTACTTCGCTGCCCGCGTTGGATGTTCCTCTGGCTCCAGCGACTACCGAAGTCACCCGCGTGATTTCGCAAATCGCCGATGGAACGGGATGGAAGACGCTGATCACACTCGTCAATCTGGATACGGTTCCGGCGGCGTTCACGGTTCGCTTTTATAGAGGCGACGGTTCTTCGTTGATTCTGCCTCTGACTGGCGCTTCGGCTGCGGATGTAATCGACGGGATCATTCCTGTGGGCGGCACCCGTATCATCGAAACTCTCGGTGGCGAATCGGCCCTGGTGCAGGGTTGGGCGCAGTTGACCACTTCGCGCAATGTCAGCGGCGTGGCTGTCTTCCGTCAGCGCGTCGTGGGACGCGCCGATCAGGAAGCAGCGGTCACGTTGACGGCAACGAGTTCGCGCTTTGTGCTGCCGTTCGACAACACGGGCGAATTCACCACGTCGATGGCGTTGGTGACTTCGACGGTGGGGTTGGGTTCGACGGTCAGCGTGATCATTCGCGATGAGAACGGCGCGCAGATCGGTGCTGATACGATCGCACTGGGCAGTCGCGGACAGTTGGCTTTCGCGCTGGATTCGCGCTTCGCTTCTACCTCGAATCGTCGGGGTACGGTGGAGTTCTCGTCGTCAACGCAGATCACGGGGCTCGGGTTGCGGTTTAACCAGAACGGCGCGTTCACGTCGTTCCCGGCGATGCCGAAGCGGTAGTTGTTGTTTCGATCGTAAGTTGTCAGGCGCCGCCGGTTGATTGGGAATGTTCCCGATTAACCGGCGGCGATTTGATTTTTGCCGGTCGGCCTGTAGGATCATAGTCTGAGTGCCCCGCCTCCGCCGACTGATTGGACCCGCAGCGATGCTCGCCCTGAGCATCGTCTTCTACTGGAAGCTCGCGCTGACAGATCAGTACGTCTGGTTTGACCATCCAGACATGGCCTACCTCGAGATCCCGCGGCTGCAGTTTCAGGCCAATGAGATCCATCGTGGGCAGTTCCCTCTGTGGGATCCGCGCATCTGGATGGGGCAGCCGCTGGTTGGGCAGACGCAGCCTGGTCCGGTGTATCCGTTCAATCTCCTTTTCTATTCGTTGCCTCTCACGGACGGCTATATCCCGCTGGCGCACCTCAACTGGTATTGGGTTTTCATCCATTTTCAAGCGGGGCTGTTTGCGTACTGGCTCGCTCGCGACCTGGGGCTTTCGCGCATGGCTTCGATCGTTGGCGGATCGCTGTTCGCCTTTGCCGGATTCGTCGGTGTCGCCACGTGGCTGGATGTGGTGAACGGTGCGATCTGGACTCCGCTCATCACACTTTTGCTACTGCGCTCGGTGCGCGCAGGCGGGTCGATTCCGTATGCGATTCTGGGCGGCTTCGTGCTCGGCATTGCCTGGCTCAGCGGACATCACGAGTTGCCGCTGCTCACCAGCTATTTGTGCGCGTTCACTTGGGGGTACTTCATCCTCAAGGACGGCTTCAACATGCGAATCGTGCGCGCGGCGGGCGTGTTCTTTGTTCTTGCCTTTCTCACAGGCGCGGTGCAGCTTCTTGCGACCTACGAGTTTGGGCATATTTCCCATCGCTGGATTGGACTCGAAGAGAGCGTGGGCTGGAAGGACACGATTCCATATGTGGCGCAGACGTTTTATTCGATGCCGGTGCGTGGCATCTTGGGGCTCGCACTTTTCGGCGTCAACGAGGCGGATTCCAGTATGTTCTTCGGCGCAATCGGCGTGGGTCTGGCTCTGCTTGGGATGCTTGCCGGCTGGAAACGCGATGCGAACGTCCGCTGGCTCGGTGTGATCGCGGGCGTCGGGCTGATTTACTGCCTTGGCGCGTGGACCCCGCTGCAAGGCCTCTTTTACACGTTCGCGCCGATGATGGGCAAGGCGCGCGTACCGATTCGCGCGATTCATCTGGTGCACTTCGCGTTGGCCATGCTGGCGGCGTACGGTGTGGAATGGCTGTCTGAGCGAGAGAATCCGTGGTTTCGCAGGGTGGCGTTTGGCTGGGTGGCGTTTGGAGGGTTGCTGGTTGGCGTGACCTTGGTGCAGACCGTGTTGGGACATCGCGAGCTAGACGAGCGCGTGGTGCTTTCCGGCTGGGCGATCCTTGCGGTTGCGGGGCTCGGCTTTGCCTATCGCAACGGTGCGCTCTCGCGCAATGCGGCCGTGGGTGCGATTCTCGCTCTGATTTTGGCCGAGCTCACCGTCCAACTGCAGTATCCGCACAAGCTCGACAAGGACAAGAACAAGTTTATAGGTGCGTTTCGTGAGAATCCGGATGTGGTGAAGTTTCTGCAGATGCAGCACAAACCGTTTCGCGCGGCAGTCAACGATACGGATGTCCCGATGAGCATGGGTGACTATCACGGCTTCGATACCTTTCAAGGCTATGTTGCCGGTACAACTGACAATCTGCTGCGTCATGGCTTGCATACCGCCGAGACACAACGGCTTTTCGCGGTGGATTATTGGATTTCCAAAAAGACGGATCGTCCGGGGCAGGAGGTCGCTTTCGAAGGCGCGAGCGGCTTGAAAGTCTATCGCAATCCGGGAGCGATGCCTCGGGCTTGGGCCGTGCATGCGGGCACTCGTGTGAAGACGCCTGAAGAGTTGCGCGCGGCAATCGGCGATCCTTCATTTGACCCGTGGAAGACGGTATTGATGCTCGATGCGGGGGTTCCGCAACTGGGCGCGTGCGAGCCGGGAACACCGCAGACCAATGAAGTGAACGTGACGCGCCACCACAGCAATCGGATTTCGATGCGTGCGGAGATGCGTTGCCGAGGCATGGTGATTGTCGCCGATACTTTTTACCCGGGATGGGTCGCGGTGGTGGACGGCAAGCAGGTTCCGATTGTGGAGACCTATGGCGCGATTCGCGGCATAGTGGTGGAAGCAGGCGGGCACAACATCGAGATGAAGTTCAAGCCGATGACGGTGTTTGTGGGTGCCGGTATGACAGTGTGTGGCTTTATTCTGGCTGCGTTCGCATGGCGCAGGCGTCACGCGATATCTTAGAAAGACCACTGCGAAAAGACCACTGCATCATGGCGTCGACACTCGATTTCAAAGGCGTAGCTCGGGAAAAAGCCGACTGCAAAGGCAAGCGGGTTGGCATTCTGATCGTTGCCTACAACGCGGCGACGACGCTCAAAGCCGTGCTGCATCGCATTCCCGAAGACGTTTGGGAAAACGTCGAGGAGATTGCCTTGTTCGACGACGCGAGTCATGACGACACCTACGAACTGGGGTTGGAACTGCGCGATTCGATGGGGCTGCAGCAGAAACTGCATGTCCTCAAGCACAAAGACAATCTTGGGTACGGCGGCAATCAGAAGGCCGGCTACCGGTACTTTCTATCGAAGGGTTTCGACGTTGTCGTTTTGCTGCACGGCGATGGGCAATACGCTCCTGAACTGCTGGCCGAGATGTACGCGCCAATTGTTCGCGGCGAGGCGGAAGCCGTCTTCGGATCGCGCATGATGTCCACCTACGGTGGACCTCTCAAAGGCGGCATGCCGCTCTACAAATTCGCCGGCAACAAGATTCTCACCTGGTTTGAGAATCGCTCGCTGGGAATGAATCTGACGGAGTTCCACAGTGGCTATCGCGCCTACAGCCTCAAGGCATTGGGCGAGATCGACATGAGCCGCATGACCGACGATTTTCACTACGATACCGAGATCATCATCAAGCTGCAGCATCAGCGGATGCGGATTCTCGAAGTGCCGATTCCGACTTACTACGGTACGGAAATCTGTTATGTCAACGGCTTGAAGTACGCACGCGATGTCTTTCATGCGGTGCGCGCATATAAGGCGACGGTGCATTCCAACCTGAAGGCGCCGGCGTTTGCGGAGTATTTCGCACACTATCCGATCAAAGAGAGCCCTGGGTCAAGTCATCGGATCGCTCTCGAAATGGTGGGTGCCGGTCAGAACGTTTTCGATGTCGGCTGCGGTGAGGGATTCTTTGCGGAGAAGCTGGTTGCGCGCGGCAATCGCGTAACGGGTGTCGATTTTCTGGATGTCCCGTCGCAGCAACAAGCGTTTGTCGCCTATCGACAATGCGATCTGCAGCAGGGTTTGCAGGTGCCGGATGCGTGGCAGGGCCAGTTCGATCGCGTGCTGCTGTTGGATGTCCTCGAACATCTTTTGAATCCCGAAGGCTTGTTGCAAAAGATCCGGCCGCTGTTGCGTTCGGGTAGCGGTCAGGCGGTGATTTCGGTGCCGAATGTCGCGAACATTTCGGTACGGCTGCTGCTGTTGTTGGGGATCTTCGACTATACCGATCGCGGCATCATGGATCGCACGCATCTGCACTTTTACACCCGCAAGACCGCGCGGCGAATGCTGGAATCGCAGGGCTATGAGATTGTGGAAGAGAAGCTGACGCTGATTCCTGTGGAACTCGTGTTTCGAATGCCGCATACCAGTTGGCCGATGGTGTTTCTGAACCGGTTGCTGGCTGTGTTGACCGCGCTGATGCCGGGGTTGTTCGGGTATCAGATCCTGTTTCGCGCTAAGTTGGCTGAATAGCGGCATAGTTTCGCCTTTGTTTCGCCTCTTGGGAAGAAAAAAATGCCTTCGTTCGAATCCAATTGTGCAGGGTGCACGTATCCTTACTGAATCTAAAGCCTTCAAGCTGCGGATTCAAGAGGAGATTATGAGACTATCAACGCTTAGCGGCGTGTGGAAAAAGCTGGGTCTTGTCACAGCTTTGGCCACCGCAGCCGCTTACGGCTCGAGCCACCGTGAGGCTCTCGCCGTTCTCAACGAACCGTGCGCCGACAACACCGATACCTACGCTTGGGTATCGAACGGCGCACACGACAAACTGTATCTGATCATGAATTTCAACCCGCTGCATGAGCCCGGCCAAGGCAATCAAGGCCTGCGCGCCTGCAACGGTTACCGCTATGAATTTCACATCGGCAAGGGAACGAGCCTGAAAGACCGCATCGTTTACCGGGTCGAGTTCACCAACAAAATCACTCCGGCCAAGGCTCCCAGTGCGACCGATGCGGTTGGTGGAGGCAATGAACTTCTGTGGCAGCTCACCGGCGGCACGGAGACGATGACGGTGTGGCGCGTGGCTGGATCCGAGAATCAGCTCGGCGATGGCGATGTGGTGCTGGCGCGCGATGTGCCGGTGCTGCCGAACAATCATGGTCCGCAGACCGATCGCCTGGTTTATGGGCTCGGGGAGTTCAAGGGTTATGATTCGATGGATCCGACATCTCGTGAAGTTGGGCTCTACAATCAGGCTTTTGTCGACAGATACATCCACACGTTGACGAATTCGGGCAAGGTAATTGCAGGCCAGTTCGACGATCCGTATCAGCTTGACGAGAAGGGCATCTTCGATCTCGTGAACCTCGGCCGTGGAGATCTCGGCGGCATCGCCGGCGCCCGCCGCGGCACGATCACCGATGTTTTCACAGGATTCAATGTGTTCTCGATCGCGCTGGAAATCCCGATGTCGGATGTGTTTCCGAATGGCATCCCGCACAACGGCGTTGGTCTGTCGAACTCCACCGACAGTCTGCTGCGCGTCTGGTCGAGCATCAGCCGCCAGGAAACGCAGACCGTTGACGCCACTAACATGATCACGGGCATCAAAGGTTCTGGCAATTGGGTGCAGGTCGGCCGCAACGCTCTGCCGTTGTTCAATGCCGGGCTCGTCGGCACGCAGCGCCAAACCCGTTATCTGCGCACTTCGCCGATGAACGATGTGAGCAACTTCGGAGCCGATATCCTGTTTCCCGTGTTGGTTCGCGATGCGGAAACTCTCGGTATCTATAAGGCTCTGGGAGTTCCTCCCGCGTCGGTGACTTCGCTCAAGGGGCCGCGTCTTGACATCATCAACACGGTGAACCTGGGCCGACCGATTCCCGTGGAAGATGGCGCTACAGGTGACGTCCTTACCATTGACGCCGCTTTGGATTCAGGCTTCCCGAATGGCCGGCGGTTGGGCGGCGGTACGGCTCCGAATCGCAATCAGGTGAACGTGAATAGCGTTCTGATCAGCCTGATTGTGGCTGGAGATCCGAGCGCAGGCCTTGCCAAGGGCATTGAAGTCAACGACAAGAACTACCTCGACCGATTCCCGTTCCTGGCTCCTGCTCATCAGGGTCTGTTCCAGGGACACGGCGGCACGAACGTGCCGACGCAGCCGGATATCCCGGTTGTGAAGTAGAAGATTGACTCAGACCGCGCCCTCCTCTTCCCGGGTGGCGCGGTCATTTTCTATTGAAGGACTTGGTTATGAGAATATTCGTACTTTGGGCGATGCCGTTGCTGGCACATGACATGTGGATCGAGCCCTCGGCGTTTCTAGTGGAAAATGGCCAGAACATAGCGATGCGGTTGCGAGTGGGCGAGAATCTACTGGGCGATCCTTTGCCGCGCAGCTCGCGATTGATTCAGGAATTCGTTATCGAAGACGCGATGGGCCGCCGCGCGGTGGTGGGGCGTGAGGGTATGGATCCCGCTGGGTTGTTGCGCGTGATGAATCCTGGCTCGCAAGTGATTGGTTATTACAGCAAGCCGAGTCAGGTGGAATTGCCCGCCGAAAAGTTCAACGAATACCTGGCACTAGAAGGGCTCGATTCGATTGCCGCGCTGCGGGCGCGCCGCAAAGAGATGGGCATGGATGTGAAGGAATCCTTCTCGCGCTGTGCGAAGAGTCTGTTGGCCGCCGGTGCGGGATCGGGCGATCGTGTCTTGGGATTTCCCCTGGAACTTTTCGCCGAGAAGAGTCCGTATGGGCTGACGGTTGGAGAATCGATTCCTGTGCAATTGATTTACGACAAGCGTCCACTGGTCGGGGCGTTGGTGGTGGCGGTGAATCGCATGAATCCGGCGTTGAAGCAGAGTGCGCGTACGGATAAGAGTGGGCGTGTGCGCTTGAAGCTCGGAGCGGAGGGGATGTGGATGATCAAGGCAGTGCACATGATTCCTGTGGGAGCGGAATACGCGAGTTTCTGGGCGTCATTGACGTTTGAAATGCGCGCGGCGGTTGCGGTTTCCAAGAGGTAATATGTTGCTGTTTGTGCTGTTGCTGCAGGCGCACGAGATTGGAACGAGCCGCGTGAGCGCGCAGTTCCGGCCGGATTCCTATGCGATCGAAATCGTAACGGATGCGACAGCGCTTGGCGAGAAGCTCGAGGCGGCGGCGGGGCGTCCGCCGGTGAGCGTCACCGATGCCGGGAAGTTGAAGCGGCTGTTGCTGGACAACGACGCTTCGTTTCGCAGAAAGGTATCGCTGCGGTTTGACGGGGCCGCGCCTGTAAGTCCTGAGATTGAATACACGGTTGTGCCAGCGATCGATGCGACTTCCGCGGCGGCAGCGACGATCCGGCTAACAGGCAAGATCCCCGAGGGTGCGCAGCACTTCACCTGGAATTACGGGTGGACATACGCTTCGTACGCGTTCACCGCGCGCAGCCAGACGCAATGGCTCGAAGGCGGATCTCAATCGAAGGCCGTATCGTTGACGGACGTGATTGTCGCGCCGAACTTTTACGAAACTGCGCGCCGGTATCTGGTGCTGGGATTCACGCACATTGTGCCGCTGGGTTTGGATCACATGTTGTTTGTGCTGGGGCTCTATTTGTTGAATCATCGGTGGCGAACAGTGTTGCTGCAGGTGAGCGCCTTCACGATTGCGCATTCGATTACGTTGGGTTTGAGCATGTATGGGTTGGTGAGCGTACCATCGCGAATCGTCGAGCCGATGATTGCGCTTTCGATTGCCTACGTGGCGATCGAGAATGTGTTTCTCAACGAGCTCAAGCCTTGGCGGGTCGCCTTGGTGTTTGCTTTTGGTTTGTTGCACGGGTTGGGATTCGCTGGGGTTTTAAGCGAAGTTGGACTTCCGCGGGATGAGTTTGTGACCGCGCTGGTGATGTTCAACATTGGAGTGGAAGGCGGACAGCTTGCGGTGATCGGCGCGGCTTTTCTCTTGTTTGGATGGCGCTATGCGGAGCGTGACTGGTATCGCGGACGGGTTGCGATTCCGGCGTCGCTGCTAATCGCGGCGGCGGCCATTTATTGGACGTACGAGCGGCTGACCGGGGTCACGACCTAATTTAGCTAATCCTGCAAGCCAAGCTCGCCGGACTCGCTCGCGTCGGTCGCGGCTTCACCGGACTGCCGAACAACTTTCACCCGGCATTGCAGCATCGCTGGAGAATTGGCATGCAGCGCGAGATCATGAAGCAGACGCTGCTCAATGTTTCTTACAATGGTGCCTATTCGTTCCTGCCGGTTTCGCAGCGAGTCGACTATTTGCCCGAGCAGTTCTGGACGACCGGCAACGTTCGCGATCAGAACAATGACAACCTACTGAACGGCAACGGGGCGAATCCCTACAATATTGGGAATCCGGGCTACTTCTTCTTTTTCGGAACAGGCACTGGGATCTTCTTCTTCGCGGGGGCCACGGGCTTGGCCGCTGCTGGGGCGGGAGCGGCCTGCCGCGGGATCCTCGCGCCAGACATCATCCACAGCGTCCCCCACTCACGAAGCTGCGTGCGCAGATCCTTCGCGCCCGAAAACCAATCTTCATGGTTGAAGTTTCCGAAGTTGCCCACGCCCCGCTCTTTCTCATCGAGATCGCCCAGGGCAATGTTCAGCCCCATCGGTCGATTGCCCATCGCGGTGGTGTAGAACTTGCCCGGTTCCACTTCGAGGCAGGGATCGAAATTCACAGCCCATTCGATCACATACGACTTCACGCCCGGTTTTACAGCCGCTTCCATCGCCCCGGCTTCGATCCACTTGCGGTAGGTATTCCAGGCCGATTCCGCGCTGCGCGGTTCGCCTTCAAGCAACCCGCCATTGCCGACGCCACCCAATCGCGACTTGGTCAGATTCACCACCATCTGCCAACTGGTGCCGTCGCCGGCAGCGTTCTCGTTACCTTTCCATTTATTGGTGGCATTGATGAGCAGTTCCATCTCATCGCCGAACCAGGGCCAACCTTCACGAGTCAGTTCATGGGCTTTGGCGTTGTTATCGGGAAGCCAGCGCGGCGTATCGATACCATACAAAACGTCATCGGTGATGGCAAAAGCAAAGTAAAGACGGCGACCGTCGTGTTTGACCCAGCCATGCAAGGCTAGGTCTTTGGGATCGGTAGTTTTGGAAAACTGCGGGATCCAGTCGGAGACGCCATAAAGTTGCGTCGCGTCGTCCCACTCGCCGGGCGAGATCACACCGTCGATGGACGGAGTCTTGCCAGGAAAGGCATATAAGGTTTTGGGAGATTCACCGGCGAAGGAAACAAAAACAAGAGCGAGAAACAGGAAGGGGCGCATTATCTGCGGCGGACAGTGGCTTTTTTGGTGACAGGCGTGGGCGCTTGGGTGGTGGTGACACCAAGCGCCTTCAGGTACTGCTTCGCGCGGTACGCGAGTTCATTGCCGGGATACTTATCGACCACGGTTTGGAACTCCTTCTTCGCCTCACTGCGCTTGCCGAGCTTCATCAGGGCAATGCCCTTCATGAAGCGGGCATTGGGAACGCGGCTCGAATCCGCATGCTCGACAATCACGCGTTCGTATTCTTTGATGGCGTTGTCGAAGTCCTCGCGGCGCGAGTAGATCTCTCCGATGTAAAACTGCGCATCGGCGGCCATCTGCGTAGTCGAGTAGTTCCGGACATATTCCTGAAAGCCCTGCAACGCGAGATCGTAGCTGCCGGCCGAAAAATCCCGTTGCGCGTCATCGTAGATTTTCTGTGCGGGCGGGACGGAGATAGCCCCGCTGTTCTGCACGGGGGAAATGCTGGCACCGCCGTTCGCCGCAGCCGGAGGAGTCGACGGCGCAGGCACAACCACGGGGGCCTGGACGGCCTGCACCATCTTCTGCAGCTCCGCGATCTTAGCGTCGAGTTTGCCGATGCGTGAGTTGAGATCGGCAATCGTGTTCGAAAGGCTCTGGAACTGGTCTGCCATCGATTCCACTTTGGTGCCGACGGCGTTGATCGGTCCCGAGACCTGTTTGTTGATCTCTGCCATCTTCTCGTTGAGATTGGCCTGGGTCACGGCAAGCGCCGAGGTAAGCCGGGTCACGAGATCGAGCGTGGTACTGAGACGCTCCGAAATCGTAGCCAGCTTCTCGTCCTGCGCCCGCTGCATCGTGCGAAGCTGTTCCTGAATCAGGGTTACATCGCGCTGTAGTTGCAGCGTCATCTCTTTCTGGTTTTGCGCGGATAGCAAGCCAGTGGCGGCCGTCGCCAGGATACAAAATCTCGTAAGTCGATTGATCATCGTTGGACTAATACTCCCAAAATACAGGACCATGCGCAAAGGCGAGGCGAATCGAGTGGATCCGCCTCGCCCAAAGCACTGAATGCTTCGATTGTACCGTTTACTGAGCCGCGAAGTGAACGCGGCGGTTCTTCTGGTAGCAGTCGTCGCTGGCGTCGGAACACTGGGGGCGTTCCTTGCCGAAGCTGACCGTCTTCAACCGGTTTTCCGCGACGCCAAGGCCCTTAAGCATTTCGAGAGCCGCCTGAGCGCGTTTGTCGCCGAGGGCAACATTGTACGCATCGGATCCACGCTCGTCGCAGTGGCCTTCGATGATGATGTTGGTTCCGGCGTAGTTGTCGTCGCCAAAGAAGCGCTTCATCGAACCGGCGTTGGCGTTCAGAACACCGCGGGCCGTGTCATCCATCGCGAAGCTGTCATAGCCAAAGTAGGCATCGGCGACTTCCTGCGAGAGGAACTCCCCAGCGCTGCGGCGGGCGGTCGGAGTCGGAGGCGGCGGAGGAGGAGCCGCGTCCGGCACAGTCACCCGGAGACTGACGGTGGCGCTGGTCGTACCGCCTACGCCTCGGGCGATCAACGTATAGGTTGTGTCCGCGGACGGAAAAACCTGGCGGGTGCCGCTCTCGCTGACCGATCCAATGCCTTGGTCAATCGAAATGTCGCTGGCGCCAACAACCGACCACCGAAGCGTCGAAGGGCTGCCTTTCACCACGGTGCTCGGCTCGGCGGCGAAGCGCGCAATGACCGGCTTTTCAGGCGGCGTGGCCTTGGGCGTGACCGTTGTTGGCGGCGGGGGCGGGGGCGGGGCGGCGGCAACTGTTTTCTTGCCGCAACCTGATGCGAAAAGTACCGTAAGGCAAAGAGTTGCCAAACTGAGGTGTGCGATGTGTCGTTTCATCCTGTCAATCCTCCTAAGATTGAACGACCCGAGCTTAAACGAGCCGGGCGGGTTGTTACCCTTATCTTACTGCAAACAGCCATCCTTTGGCGATGACTCCAGAATTGTTGTTGCGTTTTTACTGCGTTTTCTACTGAGTGCCTTTTGACCAGACCGGCTTGTCGTTGTTGCCGGAGTTGGTCAACTGGCGGATCTGCGTGCCATCCGCCAGCATCGAGTAAATCTGCGTCTTGTTGCCGCGTTTGGAGGCAAACACGATGTGCATCCCATCCGGCGCCCACGAGGGATTCTCATTGCGTCCCACTCCGTGGGTCAACTGCACGAACTGTTTGGTTGCGACGTCCATGATGAAAATGTTGAAATTGCCGATATCGAAACCGTGGGTCCAGGCAAAGGCGATTCGCTTCCCATCCGGATGCCATGCGGGGTTCACCGCCTCGCCCGTGCCCGGCGTCAATTGAACCGTATCGGCACCCTCCAGGTTCATCTTAAAGATTTGTGGATGCCCCAGGCGTCCGGAAACGAAGACCAAGTCCTGTCCGGTCCTCGGATTCATGCGAGGCTCCACTTCGATCGCGCGATTGGTGGAAATGCGCCGCACGTTGCCGCCGTTGACGTCGGTCATAAAGAGCTGCGCCGATCCGCCGCCGGCAGTGGACGAAAACAGAAGTGACTTGCCATCCGGCGTGAATTCCGCCGAAGCGTTCATCGAGGCGCGCTGGTTGTAGAAGGTAAGTCTGCGTCCGCTTTCGAGCGAGTGGATGTAAATCTGCGGAGTACCGTCCTTCCAAGTCGTGAACGCGACTTTCGATCCGTCTTGGGCGATGGCAGGGAATGACGAGATCGAGTTGTAGCCGGTGACGGGCTTCTGTTCGGATCCGTCATAGTTCATCGACCAGATCTCTTTGTTGCCGCTGCGGTCGGACACGAAATAGATCTTTGTTCCCATGAGGCTCTTGCCTCCGAACTGCGCCATGATGTCGGCGGCAAATTCCGTCGCAACTTTTTTGGCCCCGGCTTCGGTCACCGGTCCGAAGTAACGCTTCGCCAGCAATTGCGCAGCCTGCAGGTTCGGTTGATTCACGCCTTCGAGCCATCCCGAAAGGACAATCTGGTCGGCTGCGACGGCCGTGAATCCCATGGCAAGAAAATTCGCAGAAACTGGCGGTTTCCCCCAATCCGCGAGCCACAATCCACCCATATTCTCGGTTTCGTTGGCGGGCTGTTTGAAGTCAGTTGGCTGTTGCGGCACTTTCAGCGGATACATGCTCTTGGCGACCATTTTCACAACACCCGAGTTCTCGATTTCATTCCAGAGCGTCTCGTTGAACTTATCCATGAACTTCGCCGCGTCGCCGGAACCCCGAAGGTCGGGAATCGCGATCGTCGGCCGGTCGCCCTTGATAATTTGAATGTTTCCGTCCGCCTGTGACCAGGCAATCATCGTGCCGACGGTGAACATCAATCCCAGAATTGTTCGTTGCTTCATCATCGCTCCAGTTTGAACGCCACTTCGATCAGGGCGCTCGATCCTTTGTATGCCTGCGGTAACGCTTCGAACGGACCAGCTTCCAGCACGGCTCGCTGTGCCGACAGGTCGTAGGTCGAATCTCCACCCGATCGCAAAACCTTCACTTCCTTCACTTCACCGTTGCGCAAAATCACAAAAGACACCAACACGGGCGGAGGACTTTTCAATCGCGCATTCACGTCGCTCGCCTGCCATTTGGACGAAATTCGCTGCTGTACCGCTTGCAGATAGGCACCGAACTGATTGCCGAATGCACTCGAACCCACCCCGATGCCACCCACTCCGGGCTTGCCCAACAGTGGCGTACTCAACTTCGCCCCAGTCGAACTAGACAACTGATTCGAATCCTTCGCCAGCGGATTCGTTACGTCAGTGCGCGGCTTGGTGGACTTTAACTTGCTCATGTCCTCCGCCAGCAACTTCTCCAAAGCCTCTTTGTCCGGTGTATCCTGAGCCTTTTCCTTTGGGGCCTCGATCTCCGATTCGGTGTTATCCGCCAACGGATTGGGCTTCCCTCTCGACGAAGGCAGAGGGATCGAGTTTTCTACCGCGATTCCCACCGCTCCACCGCCCGCGTCTTCACTTCCCCAAGGTTCCGGTTTTGTAGCGAGCAACCCGGCCCCAAGCAATCCAACGATCACTGCACCGTGCAAGCCCATGGACATCCAGAAGGGCCGCTTCAGGTCCTGCGTATCGTCGAGGATGTCTGCTCGTTGGTACATCTATTTTCTGCTGAGCGCGTTGTCCACCGGTTTGGTGACCATCTTCACCTTCAGCTTAGCGGTATTCAACTCACTGATCACCTGCGCCAGCGGACTCCACGTCACATTCTTATCCGCGCGCACATAGACATCGGTCGCTTTGGGGAACCGCTTCTTGATCTCTTGCCCCAGCAGGTTGATGTTCACCGTATTCTCGTTCAACAAGAGATTGCCCGTCCGAGTCACCGTGATGACGGGCAAAATATCCGCAGTGGACTTCTGCTGCGAGATCTCCGGCACATCTACTTCCAATCCAAATTCCATCACGTGCGCAGTGAGCATGAAGATCACCAGCAACACCATCAGTACGTCCACCAGCGGCACGATGTTGATTTCAGAAATCGTGCCTATGCCACGAAAACGGCTACGGCGTCCAAGAAATCCGCCGCCAGTTGGTTCCTGCGCTCCGGGGTTGAATGCCATGGTTGCGCATCAACCTCCGTAAGTGGATTCGGTCAGGTTCAGAAACTCAAGCGCGAAGTCTTCCATACGCGCGCCCAATTCTTTGAGCACGTGGCCAAAGTAGTTATACGCGATCGCCGCTGGGATCGCCGCTGTCAGGCCTAAAGCGGTGGCCACCAGCGCATCCGCGATACCGGGCGCGACGGCGCGTAAACTCGCGCTGCCCGCAGTTCCCAAGGCATTGAACGAATCGATGATGCCCCACACCGTGCCGAACAATCCGATGAATGGCGTGATCGTCGCCACCGTCGCCAGCCAGTTCATATTGCGTTCGAGCCGCGCCATCTCTTCACTGATGCCTAGTTGCAGGCTGCGTTCCAGCGCCGCTCGATTGATCAGCGTGCCACGGGTGCGCACTTGCCGATCGAGTTCGTTGTAACCGAAAGCGAATACCGAAACCAGCGGAGCCGTGCGATTCTGTTCGCTGGCAGCCACCGCTCCCTGCACGGATTGGCTCTGTCGGAAGCTGCGCAAAAATTCGCGGTTGGAATCGCGTCCGGCGCGAAGTTCCTTCCACTTCGAGAAAATGATGGTCAATGACAGGATCGAAACCAACAACAGAATGATCATCACCGCCGACGGAATCGGCTTGGCATTCTTGATGAGGTCACTGACCGTAACTTGTAACAGCGCGAAAGGGATCGTCAACGGGCTCCTCTTTAGCTCTTTAGGGAAACGCGCAACAGCGGCCTGCGCGTACAGTCTCTCTTCATTCTATCCGAGCCACTTGCCTTTACCGTCCAAGATCGCGGTCCGATCGCCGCTTTTCCTCAGAATACTCGCATATGGAAGTCGAGTGGTGAAGGAAGAGCAAAGAGAATGTCACGAAAACGTCACGGCTGGCGCGTCATGAGTTCAGCGGAAGCAAACGCACCTTCGCACCGCGTGAGCTCACTTTGAGAACGCAGCCAAGTTGCAAGGCAACCTCGTAATCCTGCCAAAGTCCCACAATCAAGTCCGCGAGATGTTTCCCGCGCAGGCATTCATTGCTGCCGGAGCAGAATAACACTGCGCAGAATCGCCCGCGTGAGCCCGAGGATTTGAGGAAAGTCGTGGTCCGCGTGATCGAAACCCGCGATTCCCGATGGGCGAAGTCGAGGATTGTGACATCTTCCGCATCCCGCATGCCGATTTCAGGAACGAACAAGCCGTTTCATTCTAAAGAAGCCATTCTGTTGGGCACTCGCGCTATCCTGCGTTGCATGCGTTGTTTCTTTCTTCTGTTCCTGTCTCTTTGCGCTTATTCCCAGGATTCCGCCGCCATCGTCTCCGCCGTGGACGCTGAGGCCCCCGCCGCGCAGGCCTTGCTCGAAAAGATCGTCAATATCAATTCCGGCACCTTCAACCTCGCGGGTGTTCGCGCGGTCAGCGAAGTCATGGAGGCGGAACTCCGCGCCCTCGGCTTCGAAACCCGCTTCATCCCAATGGATTCGATCGGTCGTGCGTCCCATCTCATCGCCACGCGCAAAGGCACGGGACGCCCGATCTTGCTGATCGGCCATATGGACACGGTCTTCGAACCGTCCAGTCCGTTTCAGAAGCTGGAACGCAAGCCCGGCGGACGCACCGCCTCAGGCCCGGGAACCTCCGACATGAAGGGAGGACTCACTGTCTTGCTGACGGCGCTCAAAGCCCTGCGAAAAGCGGGGAAACTCGAAGGAGTTCCGCTCACTGTTTTTCTCACGGCCGATGAGGAAGCTCCTGGCGATCTGGCAGTCACCCGACGCGATCTGATCGCCGTTGGAAAGGCTTCCCGCGCGGCGCTGTGCTTTGAAACCGGCATCCGCGGCGTGACGCAGGACATGGCGTCCACCGCGCGCCGCGGCTTCACCGGTTGGACGGTGAAATCCACCGGCAAGGCGGGCCATTCCGGCGGGATTTTTTCGGAAAATGCCGGATACGGGGCTGTTTTCGAGATGAGCCGCGTGTTGAATGAGTTTCAGCAGAAGCTTCGCGAACCGAACATGACCTTCAACGTCGGGTTGCTCGTCGGTGGCGCGGATGCCAAACTCGATCGCGCGGGCGAAGCGTCCGTAAAGGGCAAAGACAACATCATTCCGGCGGAAGCCGTTGCTCGTGGTGAGGTACGCGCGCTTTCCCTGGAACAAGTCTCGCGCATCAAGGACAAAATGTACGCGATTGCCGCCAAGAGCCTGCCTGGAACCAAGACCGAGATCCGGTTCGAAGAGGGCTATCCGCCGATGGCTCCGACGGCCGGCAACAAGCGTCTGCTGCGACTGCTCAACGAAGCCAGCGCGGCAGTGAACTTGGGTGAAGTTGGCGAGTTGGATCCGATGCAGCGCGGTGCGGGCGATATCTCGTTCATCGCGCCTTATGTGGACTCACTTTCCGGCTTGGGATCGATTGGCCAGGGCGCGCACGCCGTAGGCGAACAAGTGGATCTGGAGAGCATCCCGAGGCAGGCCAAAAGGGCCGCGTTACTGATCCTGAAGGTGGCCGGATCCTTGCAGTAGAGCATTTTCCGCTAGCGCAGTGTGGATTCGCGCACGACGAGAGTTGGTTCGAGCAGCACACGCCGTAGGGGACGCTCTTCTCGTTTAGCGGCAATCAGATCCAGGGCGAGTTCTGCGGCTTTTGCACCGATTTGGACGCTGTTCTGGTCCACTGTGGTGAGTGGTACACGGAAAAAATCGGTGTACGGGAGATTGCCCGCCCCTGCGACTGCAATGTCGTGAGGGATTCGCAGACCAGCTTGAAAGATGGCCTTCATAGCACCGATCGCCATCGGATCGTTGAAGCAGAAGACAGCGTCCGGACGCCGTTCCATCGCAAGTAGGCACTGCATTGCCACGAATCCACTCTCTTCCGCGACCCGATCGATTTGTGCGCGCCTCACGACCAACCCCATATCGAAGACGATGCCAGCGCCGGAGAGAGCGCGTGTGTATCCGGCGAGGCGGCCATTGGCGGTGCTCACGCCGAGCCCGCCGATGTGAGCGATGCGGCGATGGCCCATGTCTATGAGGTGCCGGGTGGCGAGCAGTCCGACGGCTTCGTCATCGACGCCGACGAAGTTGGCATCGACGCCGGATATTTCGCGATCGATGAGCACGTATGCCGTTCCCCGGTGGCCGAGTTGCGCGAAGAAATCCGAAGAATCGGCTTGAGCGGAAGCGATCAACAGGGCATCCACACCGCCGGCGATCAGGTGTTCGCTTTCGCTGCGCTCCAGTTCCGGCTCTTCTTCGGAAGAAGAAATCAGCAGGTTATAGTCTTTGGCGCGCAAGACAGGTGTGGCACCTTTGGCGACTTCGGCAAAGAAGCAGTGGACGAGATCGGGAACGATCAAGCCGACGTTAAAGGTTTGTCCGGTTACGAGGGATCGTGCCGCGCGATTGGGGCGGTAGTTCATCTCGCGGACGCGTTGTAGAACCCGTTCCCGAGTTTTCTGACCGACGTCCGGATGGTTTCGCAACACCTTGGAAACGGTGACCAGAGAGACGCCAAGGTCGTCGGCGATGTCTTTCAAACGAACTGCCACTATGAACTCTATATTCTACACGGCAGCCGACGGTATGTGCTGGAACCGCGAAGGCACGCATGGACTTGGGCATCAGCGATACTCTAGGTCAGACATATGACTGCCGCCGCACGAAACCTGTTCACCGTCCTCGAAACGACAGCTAGTGAGTATCCCGATCGCGATGGGCTCTTCCAGCCCATCCCGGGAGTGAGGAAGGACGCCACGGCCATCGATGGCAAGTATCGAAGCTACACTTGGCCTCAGTTCCGCGACATCGCGCGAGAGATCGGTGTGGGTTTGTGGGAGCTTGGCGTCAAGCGCGGCGACATCGTGGCGATCTATTCCGAAACGCGCGCCGAGTTCTACTTCGCGGATTTCGGAACTTTCGGCATCGGTGCGATTTCCGCAGGTTTGTACACGGCGATCTCGATGGAAGAGCAGGCGCTCAACATCCGCAATTCGAAGCCGCGCGCGATCATCATGGAAAATCCCAAGAGTATGCGTGGTTTGAAGGCCGCGCTGGGCGATTTACACGTTGAGACGTTATGGATTCTCATGACGGGCGAGGAAAACGGCACACTCACACTGGATGGCCTCCGAGCGCGTGGGCGTGCAGCGCTGGCTGCGGATCCGCAGGCATTTGCGAAATTGAATGCTCAGGTCAGGCCCGAAGATCCGGCCATTTTGTATCTGACATCCGGTGCCACGGGCGCGCCGAAGATGGGCTTTGTCAGCCATGCGGCCGCGGTGGCGAACGTCGATATGGGTCCGTTCGTTCTGCCTGCCGGGCCAGAGGATCGTGCGATTGCTTTTCTGCCATCGGCCCACATTGCGCAACGTGTCGCGATGGAATTGCTGGCGGTGCGGCAAGCTTTTCCCATCTACTTCTCAGAAAGCCTCGCTCGGCTGCCCTATGAGCTCAAGACGGTGAAGCCGACGGTGTTACTCGCGCCGCCGCGCGTATGGGAACGGATGTATGCAACCATCGCCAACGAGATTCGCAAGCGCGGCGGCTTGAGCCGCAGAATCTTTTACAGCGCAGTGGGAGCGGGTGCGCGGGCGTTTCGATTGCAGCAGGAAGGCAAGCCGATTCCGGCTTGGTTGCAGACCTCGCTGAAGCTGTTCGACGGGCTCGTCTATTCGAAGATCCGCGAAAAGTTGGGCGGCGAACTTCGCATCCCGATCTCTGGTGCTGCGCCATTGGGCAAAGATCTGGCGGATTTCTTTGGATCCATTGGCCTGCCGATCATCGAAGGTTTTGGGCTTACTGAGGCCGGTATCACGACGTTGAATCCAACCAAGCGTCCGAAGTCGGGCAGCATTGGCAAGATGCTGCCGGGTATCGAAGCGAAGACGGCCGAAGATGGCGAGTTGCTGATCAAGAGCCCGACTCTGTTCAGCGGCTATTACAACGACGAGGAATCGACGCGCGCGGTGTTGCGCGACGGCTGGTTGTACACGGGCGATATCGCGAGTGTGGACGACGAAGGCTATTGGTACATCACCGGCCGCAAGAAAGAGATCATCGTTTCGTCGAATGGCAAGAAGATCTATCCATCGCGCGTGGAAGATCTTTTCAAGGGCGAGCCGCTGATCAATCAGATGGTGTTGATTGGCGACAAACTGCCTTATGTCACGGCGATTTTCACCGTGAATGCGGCGAATGCGGAAGTACTCGATGGGATCACAGGCCGCACTCTTGCGGAGGTCGCCAAGGCCCCCGCCGTGCGGACGCAGTTGCAGAAGGCTGTGCAGAAGGCCAATAAACAGTTGCCTTCGTTCGAACAGATCAGAAAGTTTAAAGTGCTGGAACGCGAATTCACCATCGAAGCCGGCGAGGTCACACCGACGATGAAAGTGCGGCGTACCAAAGTTCTGGAAAACCATCGCCACACGATCAGTGAAATGTACGCCGGCAAGGATGTCGACTAGCCTCCGCTTCGCCGCCGTGCAGTGCAAAGCGCGGAAAGGCGACTGGGATGCGTCGGCGTCCTGCCTCGACGATCTGTTGTCTCGCGAGTTAACCGGCGCATCGCTAATTGTATGTCCTGAAATGGCGCTGACCGGCTATGTGTTCGCAGATGCCGCGGAGGTTCTTCAAGTGGCCGAACCGTGCGGTGGACGCACGTTTGCGCTCGCAGCTCAATGGGCGCGGAGGTATTCATCGTATCTGGTGATCGGCTATCCGGAACTGGCTGCCGATGGCCGCTTATTCAATTCCGCCCTGATCGTGGCTCCATCTGGAGAACTGCTGGTGAACTATCGCAAACGGCTCTTGTATGAGCAGGACGAGACTTGGGCTCAGCCCGGAGACACCGCGTATCCATTGATCGAAACGCCATTCGGCTCGATGACATGCGGCATTTGCATGGACCTCAACGACGATCGCTTTATCGATTTTCTCTTTGAGGCGAACCCTGAGATCGTGGCGTTTCCGACCAACTGGCTGGATCAGGGCTTTGACGTCCGCCGCTATTGGCGTTGGCGTTTGCAGGGCTATCCTGGCTGGCTGATCGCAGCGAATACGTATGGATCAGAAGGCGCGATTCGGTTCCGCGGCCGGTCTACGATTTTGGATCCCGAAGGTGGGACGCAGGCATTCGCACCTGCGTCCGGCGATTGCGTTCTGCGGCTCGATTTAGAGCTACGTGCCTGAGACGCCGATCAGTTCGCCATTCTTGCCCAAATCCATGCGTACAGCCTGCGAAACCTTGCCGAGACCAGGCATACGCATGGTGGTTCCCGCAATGGCAACGACAAATTCCGCTCCAGCGGAAACAACGAGATCCGTGATCGGCAGCGTCCAGCCAGTGGGCGCTCCCAACCGCTTCGGATCCTCAGTGAACGACATCGGCGTCTTGGCGATGCAAACCGGAAAGCCGCCAAAACCGAGTGCAGTGAAGCGATTGCACTTCTCTTTCGCGGAATCGCTCAACTGCACACCATCGGCGCCATAGACTTGCTGGGCAACGGTTTCCAACTTCTTGTCGAGTGGAGTTTCGGTGGTATAGATCGGCATCGGATCCGCGGTTCCTGCGTTCGCAGCCGCGATCACTTTCGCCGCGAGATCCAGGGCACCGTTGGCCCCGCGCGCGAAGACCTCCGACAGTCCACTTTCGACGCCTTTTGTGGCACAGTAGTCGCGCACGGTCGCGAGATCCGCATCCGAATCCTGCGGAAAGCGATTGATGGCGACAACCGGGGGGACGCCGAATCCACGCACGATATCGAGATGCCGACCCAGATTCGCGAGCCCCGCCTGCAAGTCGCCCAAGCCTTGTGCAGCGAGAGCCCGCACCGTGGCGACGACCACGGCGGCGGAGGGCTTCAAACCTGAGGATGGCATCACGATGTCGAAGTACTTCTCCGCCCCGAGGTCGGATCCGAACCCCGCTTCGTTGACCACGTAGTCTGCATGTTCCAGCGCGAGCCACTGTGACAACACCGAAGCGGTGCCGTGCGCGATGTTTGCAAATGGGCCTGCATGAACGAATACCGGTGTGCCGTCGGCCGTTTGCGCAAGGTTCGGCTGAAGGGCATCGCGCAGCAGCACCATCATCGCGCCCACTGCCTGGATGTCGCGCGCGCGAACTGGCTCGCCTTTGCGATTGAACGCCACAATGATGTTGGAAAGTCTGCGGCGCAGATCTTCATAAGACGAGGTGAGCGCAAAGATCGCCATCACTTCCGATGCGGCTGTGATGACGAACTGTGAGGGATGCGGTTCGCCATTCGATTTGCCTTCGCACACCGTGATGCGACGCAACGCGCGATCGTTCACGTCGAGCGTGCGGGGCCAGACAATCTGGTTGGGGTCGATATCCAACTCGTTGCCGTGAAACACATGTGCATCGACCATTGCGGACAGCAAATTGTGCGCCGAGGTGATGGCGTGAAAATCGCCGGTGAAATGGAGATTAATCAGATCGCTGGGTTCGACGCGAGCCAAGCCTCCGCCGGTTGCTCCGCCTTTGAGTCCGAAGACGGGTCCCATGGATGGCTGCCTCACGGTTGCCGCGGCTTTGTATCCGAGACGGCGCATCGATTGGGCGAGTCCGATGGTGGTGACGGTTTTGCCTTCGCCATGCGCGGTGGGCGTGATCGCGGTGACCAGGATCAGTTTGCCTTTGGGATTGCCGCTCGAGAGCTGTACTTTTGCGAAATGGAGGCCATAAGGAATTAATCTGTCAGCGGGGATCGCGAGCTCAGCGGCGGCATCTTGAATCGAACGGGGCATAAGCCAACGTTATCATTTGAACCAAGTAACCTTGATCGCAATCGCGACGGTGCCCACCATCAGGATGAAGATTTGAATGCAGACGGCAGCTAGCAATCCCATGCCAACACCGGGACCTTAAAAAGTGCCTGCCGAGACTGCCTTGCTCGTAACCACCCAACTGCAGATGAGGCCAAAGAATCAAAGGCCGAAGAGGACGACAGAGGCCGCTGGAATCCAAAACCAGAGAGTACCCATGAAGTCTTCCATTTCTTTCGATGGCGGCGTGTTGGTTCTGCCCAGGGTCATGGCTCCCAGGAAAAGGAGCAACCAAAACAGTTCCGGACCAATCAGGTATTTCACAATCAAGCAGGCGTGAGAACCGCTGGATAACGATCACCCGGACGTTACAATCAGACGTGATCACTCGTCGTAGTCTGCTATTGCTTCCGATTCCGGTGCTCTTCGCTGCGCCTACCGGAAAGTTCAGCTCGCAGTTGTGGTCTTCGATCACCGAGATTTACGCACAGACATTGCGCCATCCGTTTCTCACGGGACTCGCCGACGGCACGCTGGCCAAAGAGAAGTTCGAATTCTACTTGAAGCAGGATTCCCTCTATCTCGTGGCCTTTGCCGAAGCGCTGGGCGTGCTTGCATCCAAGGCACCGCGTGTCGATTGGATGATGACACTCAATCAACATGCGATTGATTCAGTGAAGACGGAGCGTGAGTTGCACGAATCGATCTTGCGCGGGGCTTCGGCCAGCAAGATGGCCCCGGTGAACTACGCCTATTCCAACCACTTTCTCGCCACCGTGCATCGTAAGAGCTTTGCGGAAGGGCTCTGCGCCTTGCTGCCCTGCTATTGGATTTATTGGGAAGTCGGCAAGGAACTCAAAAAGCGCGGCTCAAAGAATGCGGACTATCGCAAGTGGATCGATCAGTACGCGGGCGAAGGATACGGCAAGACAGTGCAGTTGGTATTGGATATGATCGACGAGGAGTCGAAGCGGCTGGATGCGGATCGCAAACAGGCCTGCGTGGATCTGTTTGTGACATCGTCGCGCTACGAGTATCTGTTCTGGGATATGGCATGGCGCTTGGAGGCGTGGAAACCTTGAAAGTCCTGATCTTTTTGCTGTTGAGCTCTGCTGCGATCGCGCAGCCGTTGCGGGTGGGTATCGCTGGATTGACGCACGGCCACGCTGGTGGATTCTTCAACCGTAATCTGCCGCGCGCGCTGGATCTCGAAGTGGTCGGTGTCTCGGAGCCCGATAAGGAACTCGGCGCGAAGTACGCCGCGCGCTACCGGATCGCCGCAACGCGTATCTTTACAAGCCATGCTGAGATGCTCGACAAAACCAAGCCCGAAGTGGTGATGATCTTCTCGAGCACCTTCGATCACAAGGAAATTGTGGAACTCTGCGCGAAGCGCAAGATTCCGGTGATGATGGAAAAGCCGCTCGCTGTGAGCATGGAACATGCCCGCGCCATACAGGCTTCGGCCAAGAGCAGCGGCATCGCGGTGATGGTGAACTACGAGACCACGTGGTATGCGGTGAACGGACCGATCCAGGCGATGGTCAAAGAAGGCAAGTTGGGCGAGATCCGCAGGATCGTGACGCACTACGGGCATCAGGGTCCGAAAGAAATCGGAGTGGGTCCGGAGTTTTTGGATTGGCTCACAGATCCGGAAAAGAATGGCGCCGGCGCTCTGTTCGATTTTGGCTGTTACGGCGCGAACTTTGCGACGTGGCTGTTCGCCAATGAGCGCCCGTTGTCTGTGTTTGCGATTGCACGCACCAACAAGCCCGATATCTATCCGAAAGTGGACGATGAAGCAACGGTTGTCGTGCAGTATCCGAAGACGCAGTTGATCATTCAACCGTCCTGGAACTGGCCGTTCAGCCGCAAAGATATGGAAGTTTATGGCCAGAAGGGCTATTTGATTACGCTGGATCCGAGTGTGTATCGCTTTCGAACAGACGGTATGAAACAGGAACAATCCACGGTTGCGCCACAGTTGCCTGCGCCCGACAACGACGTGATCCGCTATCTGACCGCCGTTGTGCGTGAGAATTTGAAGCCGACGGGGTTGTCGTCGCTCGAGAACAACATGATTGTGACTGAGATTCTGGCAGCCGCGAGGGAATCCGCCAGAACAGGGCGTTTGGTGACGCTGCCTTCCAAATAAGGACCTCCTGCTGCGGGTGATTTCTTCGATCTGCCCACGGAACGCAAACGGCCGCCGATCCATCGATTCACCGGTACAAAGGGCTTTGACGGTGAATTTTCCCTTGTCATCGCTCACGATCCGTAGTTAGGCATGAATTACGACCGCTATGTCGACTGGCCTTCTCTGCTTTGCCTATGTCTGTTGGAAGGCGATGTTTGCGGGTGTTTGGAGTTGCGGAACCGCACGGCGGGGGCTCGTTTTCGCGCTTCTGTCTTGCACCTGGATCAGCGTCGACCGCATGGTTCTGGATATGCCTTGGCTGGCGCTTTGCGCAGCCGCAGTGTGGCTGTTGGATCGGGGTCACCCCAACGTGGCAGCGTGTCCTTTGGCTCGGGCGTGTTTGAGTCGCGAGACCGGCGTGCTGTTCCGCGGCGCCCTCGCCATGGCCGCGCTGTTGGACAGACGCCGTTGGGGGTAGCGGCGGGTTCTTTCGGGGCCGCGGTTCCGGCGATCTTGGGGTCGCTTTACCTGCTGTGGGAACTTGTGGTGGGGTACGCGGAATCAAGCGCCTTGGAAAGATTCCGGTGCCGCTTGACCTGGTTGTGTTTGGCTGCTTTCTCGCGATGGACCCGTTAGGCTTGGCGATCTTTCTGCAATCGATCTCTGTGCCGAAGATTGGACTCATGTCTACGATCACGGGCGGTTGAGCGCGGCGATCCTATTGGCCATGGGCTTTGAGGCTATCGATGAGCGGGTTGGGGTGCTGCTCGCCCCGATCGCAATCCTAACGCTGCGGGTGGCGGTGAAGATGTCACCGCAGGTTTTCCGCCGTAAGGTCGTTTGCGTGGGCTGCCGTGAGGGCGACAGCCCAGTTGAGAATCTTGCGCTCCGTGGCCGTTGTGGCCTAACGCTTGAAGTTCATCAAGACGGTGATCTCGGTTTCCACCGGCGTGGATCCCACATAGGCGGATTCATACAGCCATTCACGCACGCTGCGTGCGGCGGCTTGGGCGTAGATCGGATTGCCTTTGATCACCTTCACGTTGCCGACGCGGCCGTCTGTGCGGATCCGCAATTGCAGTTCCACCACCGCATCGCCGCCCATGGTGGAAGACGTCGGAGGCATCGTCACGGGAGTCCGCTTGATCAGGCGCGCCGGTGTGACACTTCTCACTGCCGGTACTTCCACGGCAGCAGGCGGTGCCTGGGTCTGAGGCTGAGGCTCGGTTGGAACAGGCTGGGGTGCAACCGGAACAGTCGCCAGCGCGGGTTGGGCGGCGGGCGGCTCTTCCCGTTTCACCGGAGCCGGAGCGGGAGCAGGATTCGCTGGCGGTACTGGAATCTTTCCGCCGATGGACGCAATTTCGACTGTGTTGATCGGCTTTTTGTTGTTCTTGGTGATCGCCGTCGGAGTTGCGGGTGCTTCCACAGCTTCTCCCTCATCCACCTGGACATAGAGCGGTTGTTCCAGATAGGCCGGTTTTTCGCCAGCCGTCAGAAACAGCAGTTGCAGTCTGCCGGGTTTGGCGAACGGAGGGATGCGAATCTTGATGGTGTTTTCCGATTGCTCGAGAATCTTGACCTTCATGTCGAACCGGTGATCGGTGAGATAGACCTCCTCGACGTGTTGTCTGGCGAGAGCCGTGCCTGTGATCGTGAGAACCGTGCCGACTTTGGCGGCGCGCGGTTCCAAATTGTCCGCCTGCGGGTAGCCTTGGAAGCCGAAGGCTGTGGTACTGGCCGCGAGAAGACCGAAGATGAAGAAGTTTGGCCTAGCGTGTTTCATGCTTGTCCTGCCTACCTGAACTAATCGTCCAGGTAAGCGCAGGCAAGAATAGTCCGCTAGATCCGTTTCGGACCGAGAAGGACCCTAGTCCACCATAAGGTGAACGCGATATATCCCCCCTCACCGGGGAATCATCATCACATAGTGGGTCAGATTCTCCAGGTCCTCCGGCTTGAGTTTGTAGGGAGGCATGGTCGTTCCTGGCGACAATTTCTGAGGATCTCCGAAGTGTTCGAGTACCCACGGCTTGTCGCGGCGGAAGGCCAATCCATCGAGTGCCGGTCCAACTTTGTTGCCGCTGCCCTTCAACCGATGGCAGGAGCCGCACTGATTGCTCTGGTACACTGCAGCACCGGAGTAGGCCCACGCGGGGGTAGATCCGTCGAGGACGTCTTTATGAACGTCGCCCAAGTTGCCACCGGTAGCGAGTTTAGCGACAGTTTTCCATTGGCCATCGCGGAGATTCAATCCGTTGGAGTTGGTTTTGAAATGCTCAAGCAGCCATTCCTCTTCACGAACCGTGTTTCGCGTTCCGTGGCATTTTGCGCAGTTGGCTTGCTTGAAGAATCCGACAGCCGCGAGTTCGTCGGCGGGCAATTGCTGCCAGGCTTCCAGAGGACGATCGAGCGCCTGGGCGAACTCGTTTTCCCTTGGAGTGCTTTTGACCGCGGCAAACGTGAGCGCTCCCCAAGTAAGGGCCGCGAGGGCGAGAACGGCGACGGCCATGCCACGCTTGCCAACCGAAACCGCTTTGCTGCGATCGATAAAGGGCACCAGAAACAACACCAAGATCGCGAGATTCGGCAGGATGAGCGTGCCCAAGAGTTCCAACGGCCCTTCGAACAGTTTCAGCATCTGAAACAGAAAGAGGAAGTACCATTCGGGGCGCGGCGTATACGTCGTGTCCGTCGGGTCGGCCATGCGTCCCATCGGAACCTGCGCCACGATGGCCATGGTCAAAAGGATCGCGAAAGCGATGAACATGGCGACGGTGTCTTTGTAGACCTGGGACGGATAGAACTTCTTGGTCTCGGTTTCCTGCGGTTCGGGCGCGACGCCATGACGGCGCACGAGATAGACGTGCAGCACGATCATCAAGGCCGTGATCGGCGGCAGAATGAGCACGTGAGCGGCGTAGAAGCGCGAAAAGGTCACTGCGCCAACCGCTCCGCCTTCGGCCCCCAGCAAACGTTGGACATAAGGACCCGCACCGGGGGCAAGTCCGGCGATTTGGACCGTCACCATGGTGCCCCAATACGCGCGGTTATCCCAGGGCAGAAGGTAACCGGTGAGCCCGTAGGCGAACGTCAGGAGCAGCAGCAGTGCGCCGGCCATCCAAGTGGCCTCGCGCGGACGCTTGTAAGCGCCCCAGATGAAAACCTGCGCCATGTGCAAGACGACGACAACGATCATCATGCTCGCGCCCCAATGGTGCATCGACCGGATGATCGAGCCGCCGGTGAGTTCGGTCACGATGTACTTGACGCTGGAATAAGCTTCGCCTACCGACGCCGAATAGTTGAGAGCCAGCAGGATTCCTGTGACCGACTGCACGAGAAACGCGAACATGGCGACGCTGCCGAGTACGTGTTTCCAACCACTTGACGCAGGAATGTCTTCATTCAGAAAATGTTGGATGGTGGACGGAAGCCCGGTGCGGTCTTCGATCCAGTCGAGCACTGGTTTGATCATAGGGGCTTAGGCTTTCTTGATCTCACCGAGCAGCACGCGGCCGTTGTCGACTTTGACTTCGTATCGGTCGAGCGGGCGGGGAGCGGGTCCTGACAGGACCTTGCCATCGAGCGAGAACTCGGAAAGATGGCAGGGGCAGAGGAAATTTTTCCTGGCGGCTTCGTAACGGAAGGCGCACCCGAGGTGGGTGCATCCGGATGCGAAAGCGATGATTTCCTGCTCGGACTTCTTGACGATCCAGGCACTGGACTTTTCACGAGTCAGCCGCCAACCATCGGCGCGCCGGCGTTCGAAGACAACTTCTTCCGCGGCACCGGTGGCGAGTTTGGAGGCATCGGCGGCCTCAACCCATCCTGCCAGCTTCTGCTTGCGCGCGGGCGTCATCAGGTATACGCCTCCAAGGCCCGCGATGGCGGCACCCATCAACCCTCCCAGGACATGAATCAGGGTTTCCGAAAAAGATCGGCGAGTTTGCATGAATGAAAAGAGCCTCCCAAAGCTTGTAAAACGAGCGAACGTGTAGAGCTAGTATCCATTGTGCTATGCCCGGTGTCAACAACGGGGGGACAGGACTGCCAACTCCATTGCGTTGGACGAACGTGGTGGGCGACCGGGAACCTCGGTTGCCAGATGGAACTCTTTCACATGACCGCCTTCGCCAGTGAAAGACTTCTCGCAGAGATACGCCAGGATGCGTTCGAGATTGGGTGGAATGAAATGGCTCTGAACAGACGTCAGCTACTGCGAGCGACGGCGGGCGCGCTTGGTTTGAGTCCTGCTCTTGTACAGACAAAATCGCCATTCTTTGTCGAGGTTCCAGCTTCGAAGAGCGGCATCGCATGGGTCCATGACAACGCCATGTCGGCGGATCGCTACCTTCCTGAGACATTGCCCCCAGGGTGTGCGTTTCTCGACTACGACAACGATGGGTGGCTGGACATCTTTCTCGTCAATACAGGTCCCAGCGATTTCTTTAAACCCAAACAGCCGCTGAAGCATGCGCTTTGTCGCAACAATCGCGATGGCTCTTTCACAGATGTGACCGACAAGGCGGGCATCCCGGTGTCGAACGCATTCGGCCAAGGCGTGGCCTGTGGCGACTTCGATAACGACGGCTATCCGGATATCTTCATCACTGCCTACGGACGCCCCACGCTGCTCCAGAACAACCGCAATGGCACGTTCACGGATGTTACGGTGAAAGCTGGATTGGCGGGAATGGAAAGTGGCTGGACCACCAGCGCCGTGTGGGTAGATTTCGACAACGACGGTAAGCTCGATTTGTTCGTCTGCAGTTTCGTTCAATACAGTGTCAAAGAGCGCTTCTCGTGCGGAGACAACAAGCTCGGACGCAAGTACTACTGCATCCCGCGAGTCTTCAAGCCGAGCGCGAGTTATCTCTATCGCAACAAAGGCGATGGAACGTTCAAGCTGGTGAGCACCGGCACGGAGATCGAGAAGGCTCTGGGAAAGGGCCTCGGCGTTGTCGCGACCGATGTCAACAACGACGGGTTGATGGATCTCTTTCAGGCTAACGATACCGTGCAGAATTTTCTCTTTCTCAACCGCGGTAACGGCAAATGGGAAGAGGTGGGGCTGGCGGCCGAAGTCGCGTTCAGTGCCAGCGGACAGGCGCGTAGCGGCATGGGCGTCGACGCGTTCGATATCGAAGGCGACGGCTATCAGGATCTTTTCGTCGCAAACGTCGACCAGGAGATGTTCTCGCTCTATCAGAACCGCAAAGACGAGAGCTTTCAGAATACGGCTCATCAACACTCCGTCGCGCAGAGCACCCGGTTGTTGTCTGGTTGGGGACTGAAGTTCTTCGACTACGACAGATGGGCTTGTTGACGCAATTCTCTCAAACGGGCATCCAGACGACATGATCGAGCAGTATTCGCAGCAGGTGAAGTACAAAGAGCCGTTGCTGTTGTTCCATCACGAAGGCAAGAACTTGCGGCATCTTACGCCCGAGGAAGCTGGCCCCGTCTTCTCAAAGGGATTTCCGGCGCGCGGGCTCGCGGTCGGCGACTTCAACAACGACGGGCGTTTGGATGTTCTTGTTGCCAACAATGGGGAAGCTCCGCTGCTGCTGGAGAACCGGGCGGGGCAGGGCAATCACTGGATCGGGCTTAGGCTCGAAGGCAATTCCTGCAACCGCGATGCGGTTGGTGCGCGGATCGCCTGGCAAGTGAGCGGCGCGCCGCCGAAGAAATTCGCGCGCTTCAAGAACAATGGCGGCAGCTATTTGTCCAGCCATTACATGCGCGAGATCCTGGGGCTCGGGTCGCAGGGCAAGCTCGATTGAATAGAGATCCGCTGGCCAAAGCCGAGTGCACGCGCCGAGCGATTCATGGGGTTGGAAGTGAACCGCTATCACACGCTCGTCGAAGGGTCCGGAACCAAAATCTAACGGACCGGCTGCACCCAAGCGCGCTTGTATGCAAACTCCTCGCTGGGCACTTCGGGCGCACCACTCGACGTCACGATCGCGCGGACATACAGCTCATCGCCCCGCATTGTGTAGGTTGGATTCAATCCCCGAACCTCGGCCAGCACTTCTCCGATCTTCGCATCGCCATAGTCGAGTGTCGTGATCGCATCGCCGTCACCTCGCGGCCTGCCATTCAGCTTTACACCCTTTCGTGTACCGATGAAGCGTGTCACAAAGGTCTCGCTACCGCTTGGCTGGATCTCGATGGAGAGCTTCGATTTCTCATACGCCACGCTTTCCAGAACGACGCCTGAGGAAGAGTAAAAGTTCCCGGTACGCAACGCGCGCAACATCGATTCCGGCGTGAGATGGCGGGCGCGCACCATCACCCAGGCGCGGCCTGGCAACGCACGGCTCTTGTTGCCGTGATGATCGTGTGTATCGTCTGTGGCAAGGCCATAGAGCGGTGACGCGTTGTAACGTACGATGCGTAAAGTATTGGCGATGTCCCAGATGGCATCGGTGCTGGCGCGCGTCGCATCGCCGTTGTCATTGTCGTTGTCGACGCCGTTCCAAACTTCGAAGAAGCGCTCGTTCACGGCCGCGGCGAGATCTTCTGCCGTAACGCCCCATTGATAGTTGGGATGATTCACGTGCATGATCGAGAGCCGACCTGTACGTCGCGCGGACTCTTCTACCATCTGCAGATTGCGGACGATCGTATCGCTTACCGTGCCTCCCATTCGCATTGTCAATTGTTCGGCGAGGTTGGTGACATTGAAATGCAGGGAATGCCCGTCGCCCGAAGATCCCGTGAGTTCTTCCGCTTGGATCATGAGGAATCGGTCGGGCTCTTCGACTCGGGTGCGGAACTCGTCAAAGGTTTTCAATCGCACCTCTCGCAGGTCGGCGGCGCGGGTTTCGACCCAGGAATCGCCGAAGCGTTTCTGATACTTTGCGAAAGCGTCGACGCCTGCGCGGCGGTTGATGGCGGCAATCGGCATCCATCGATCGCCCGCGCTGAGCGTATTGTGATCCGACAAGGCGAGAAAGTGATAGCCATGGCCGCGATACCAGTCTGCGACCATTTCCGGGAAGTCGTCTCCATCCGACCAAAGGGTGTGCGTGTGCAGATTGCCGCGCCACCAGCGTTCCGGCGCTTGGGTCTCAATCTGCGCTTGCATGAGCGCAACGATCGAAAGAAGCATGGCGAGAGAGGAGGCAAGCAAGAGGCGGGTTGGCATTAGTGGCACGACCAGTCCGCGGAAACATCGGAGGCATCGATGTATTCGCTGAGAGAACCGCGTGGAATTACTTGCATGCCCATTACTTTTTACGAGCCGGTGCCGGTGTACGAGAGAACTGCGGTGGGAAGTCCGCCGCTTTGCTCTTTTCCGCATTGCGCAGCCCAGCCTGACCGCCGCGATCGCGTTGCAGCGGGATGTTCATGCCGCCGGTCTCTTCGAGAATGTCGAAGAGCTTGTTGCGCATTCGCTGCACCGTCTGCGCATGCTTCGCGTCAGAGATCAGATTCCGCGACTCGAGCGGATCTTCCTCTAAATCATAGAGCTCATCTAGATCCCAGATGCCCTGATAGCGGATGAATTTGAACTTCTGTTCGCGCAACGCATGCATCGTCGGCGTTTGCGGAAAGTTGCGTTCCCAGTAATATTCGTAGAGCAGTTCTTTGCGCCACTCGGTCTGCTTGCCTTGCGCAAGCGGAATCCAGTTGCGGCCGTCGAGACCTTGCGGCGGTGTCACGCCGGCCGCGCCGAGCACCGTCGGCATGATATCCAAACCGGCGACCACTTCCTTCACTTTCTGGTTGCCTTTGAAGAGTTCCGGACATCGCGCCAACAGCGGTACGCGCATTGATTCCTCATAGGCGGTGCGCTTGTCGATTAGACCATGCTCGCCGAACGCGAAGCCGTTGTCGCCCATGTAAATGACGAGCGTCGAGTCGAGTTCGCCGCGCTCTTTCAACGCATCGAAGACGCGTCCGATGCTTTCGTCCACGGCTAACAGACTCTCGGCGTAGCGTTGATAATACTCAGCGATGTCGAGCGTCGAATGATACGGATAGTCGACGCCATGCCAGGAATTCCGCTGGTTTTTCACCCACATGGGCCTGTTCTGGGCCATCTCGCCTTCAGGCGCCATCGTTGCCGGATACTGAAACTTGGCGTCTTTGTAACGGCCCTTGTGACGTTCCGCCGGCTGGAACTCAGAGTGCACAGCCTTGTGCGAAAGATAGAGGAAATACGGCTGTTCTTTGGGAAGCGAGCGGATCCAGTCGATCGCGTAGTCGGTCAACTCATCGGTAATGTAGCCCTTTTGCGGCACTTTCTTGCCGTTGACGTTGAGTCCGTTGGCCGTTGGATAGTAAGTCCCTTGGCCGCGGAAGCTGACCCATTGATCGAAACCGGGCTTGGGCTCATCGGTTTCCGCACCCATGTGCCACTTGCCAAAAAAGCCGGTCTTGTAACCGCCCTTCTGCAAATGAGCGGGAAAGAACGTCGTGCCCGCGGGGATCGGGGTGTTGTTATCGACAATGCGGTGCTTGTGCGCATAGGTGCCAGTCAACACGGAGGCGCGGCTTGGACTACACAGCGCCGTGGTGACAAACGCATTGGGAAAGTAGACGCCTTCGCGCGCCATGCGATCCATCTGCGGTGTTTGGAGAAATGGCTGCGATTTGAGAAATCCCATCGCGTCGTAGCGGTGATCGTCACTGAGGATATAGATCACGTTGCGTCGCTTCTGTGGCTGGGCGATGGCTGCCGCGGCTGCGCCTGCGAGGGTTCCCAATAACTGTCTTCGGCTAAAACTCAAAACGTGCTCCCAGTTGAAAATTACGATTGTTCTTGGCACGTATGATCGTGCCACCGCTGATGATATCGACGCGGTTTTCGGGCAGATTGAAGTTCGGATGATTTGGAAGATTGAACGATTCCGCGCGGATCTGCAGCGCGACGCCTTCGTTGAAAGTGATGCGCCGCGAGAGCGAGGCATTGATCATGAGCGTGCCGGGTCCATCGAGAATGTTGCGTCCTGAACTGCCGTAACGATAGGCGCCGGTGGGCACGACCGGAAACACCGTACGATTGAACCATCGATCGATATCCGGTGTATCGACCGAGCCTTTCGCAAGGCGGTCCGGGCGGCTCGCTTCGCCGTTGGCAAAGTTGAAGTTCGCCACTCTCGGGGTGAAGGGCTGGCCCGTGTATGCGGTCGCCGTTCCGGAAAGCTGCCAGTCTTTCACAATGAAATTCCTGCCAAGACGCGGACTCCAAACCATGCTCGAAGTGAACGAGTGACCGATGTCGAAGTCGCTGCGTCCGCGCTCGCCTTTGAGGTTGCGGGAATCCTGCGCACTCGAAAAATTGTACTGAATGGTGCCGCCGGTGTTGGAACTCTCGTCGATCGACTTCGCGTAAGTATAGGCCGCGCGCATCGACAGTGTGCGGCTGAAGCGGCGCCGCAGCGTGAGCGCGCCAGAGTTGTAGATGGAGTTGGAACTGTCGCTGGTGATGTTGATGGTTCCGAAACCAGAGTATGGCCGCAGCGTGCGATCTTCACGATTCCGACCCGGTTGATTGAGATCGTAGCGGCGCTGCAGGTGTGTTCCCTTCGATCCCGCAAAAGCGATTTCGACGACGGTGCCTTTGCCAATTTCGCGTTCCACTGTGAGGCTGTAGGTTTGCAGGTATTGGGTCTGAGGTTCGGCCGGCCCGCCTGTGGATGAGGTGGTGCCACCTACGGAACGTCGCGCGACAGGAAACGCGTTCGAAACGGTCACCGATGTTGGATCGGCGGCGACCGCCGAGTAGGTTTCGTTGATCGAGAACGGGAACGTGTCGCTGTATTCGTCCAATCGGTAAAGTGAACTGGAACCATAGAAGATGCCATAGCCGCCGCGAATGACGGAATTCTTTCCCTTGAATGGACGCCACGCGAAGCCGAAGCGCGGCGCGAAGTTGTTCCAGTCGGTCTTCATCACCGTCGGAGGCAACCCGACGTCCGAAGCCATGACGACCATGTTCTGCAGGTTCGCGGTGCGGATGCGCGAGTCGAACTCTTCTTTCGACAACACGCCCATACCGCCGATCACCTGCTTGCGCAGATCGGGAACGAACATCGACCATGCGCCGAACTTTTCCTTCGGCGCTTTCATCAATTCATAGCGGATGCCGACGTTCAAGGTCAGTGACTGGCTTACCTTAAAATCATCTTGCAGGTATCCGTTGTAATTCGAAACGAGATGATACGGCCCTGCGCCGTCGAGTTGGCGTGCTGCGGAATTCGGCCAGCCAAGCAGCAGATCGGCGAAGGGTTCGTTGGTGTTGCGCCCGAGGAATGTCAGGCGTCCGCGAGTGCTTCCGTACTGGCGCGAGAAGTATTGAAAGCGCAGAAACTCTGCACCGGCTTTGAGATTGTGCTTGCCTTTGATCCAGGTCAGCGAACCTGAATACTGAAAGTTGTTGTAGGACCAGATTTTGGGCAGATCGTAGGCGGGTCCAAGGATGATGTATCCGCTGGTGTTCAACTCAGGCAAGCCTGCTGCGACAGGGTTCGTGATGCCACCTTTGAATCCACTTTCCGCTGCCCAATCCTTGTCGCCGCTGAAGGGCCAGCGTTGATCGTTGGTCTTGCGCGAGAAGCTTGCCTTGAGATCGAGGAACATGGTTGGAGTCAATGTTCGCAGATAGCGGATGTAGGAAAGCAGATTGAACGTATCGTTGATCGATCCGAAGAAGGGCAACGGAGACCGGCTGTTGGCCACGGGATCGTAGTTGGAATTCGGTGCCCAGTTGTTGGCGAAAGTGAGACGGTCTTTATCGGTGAGCTGATGATCGACCTTGGCTGTGAAGCCGGTGTTGTCGTTTGTGGCGTTGCCTTGTGAGATGAAGTTGTTCACGCCTCCACCAACGAGATTTGGGGCTGGGAAGTACTGCGCGAGTTTCAACGCCACGGGATCGAAACGGCTGACAGGAATCTGGTTCCCGGCAAACGGTGCCTTGGCAATGGGATCGTTCAAGACAAGCGGACGACCTTGTGCGTTGATAGCTTTCGAAAAGTCGCCTCTGAAGAATTCGGGCAGCGGTACGATGCCTCGCTGGGTCTTGCCGTTGGTGAGCTTCAACCGATCCCAACTGAAGAGAAAGAACGTACGATTACGGCCGTCGTAGAGTTTGGGGATGAATACGGGTCCCGTCACGTTTGCGCCATATTGGTTCCGGCGCAGCTTGGATCTGGTCACGTCGAAGTAACTGCGGGCGTCGAACACATCGTTGCGGATGAACTCGTAGAGCGCACCGTGCAGCTTGTTGGTTCCGCTCTTGGTGATGACACTGAGCACGCCCCCGGCGTAGCGGCCATACTCGGCGGCGAAGCCCGAAGTGATCAGTTTGAATTCCTGTACGCTTTCTATGGGTGGATTGATCATCGGACCGGTGTTGCGCTTCTGCGTGTTCTCGACGCCATCGATGAGAAAGCCGAAGTTATCGGCCCGCGCGCCGTTCACCGCGTAGGCACCGTCGCCACCGTCGCCTTTCGGAATCACGCCGCCTGTGAGATACGCGAGGTCGGAAAAGTTGCGTCCATCGAGCGGGATTTCCGAGATCTCTTTCGCCGTGGTCACTTCGCCACGTGCGCCGGATTCCGTATTGATCGCCGGCGGCGTATCCTGCACAGTGACCGATTCGGTGGCTGCGCCAACTTCGAGCCCGATGTCGATGCGCTGTTGCTGATCGACCTCAAGCGTCAACTCGGGAATCTTGTATGCCTTGAAGCCGGTGAAGTTCGCTTCCAAACGATAACGTCCTGGAGGCAGAAAGGGGATCGTGTAGGCTCCGGAATCGTTCGCTGCGGCTTTGTGCGAGATGTTGGTGCCGATGTGCACGGCTTTGACGGTGGCTGCGGGAATCAGCGCGCCAGAACTGTCTGTCACTCGTCCGGTGATGCTGGCGGACGAGTTCTGGGCAAACGTCGCAATCGGCAAAACGACAAAAAGGGCAAGCAATACACGAGACATGGCAAAGATCATCCTGAAGAACACCTCTCGCTATGCTACAGGATCTGTTATTTCTTCGCCGCCGCCTTCTCTGGCTGCACGTTGACGAGGACGTTGTCGCGAATCTCGTCGTTCGGATTGGTGATGAGCATGTCACCTGCCCGCACGCCGCTGCTCACTTCGACTTTGGCTCCGGTATCGCGGGTGATGTGGATCTTGTGGAATTCCACGCGACTGTCGCTGGGGCGCACCATTGCCACAAATGTGCCTTCATTGCGGGTCACCACCGTATCGGCGGGAATGGTGAGGATTGAGGGCGCGTTGGGCAACTTCAACTGCACGCGCGAGAACATACCCGGCATCAGCATGCCGCCGGGGTTGGGAAGTTTGATCACCGCGAGCATGGTGCGGCTGGTCATATCGAGCGCGTTGGCGATGCCACCGATCTTGACTTCGAAATGCTGATTGATGTCGTCGACATGCAGAATGGCCGGAGTCCCAGGGCGAACGCTGTTGACGTAAGCCTGCGGGACGTTCATGAACACACGGATCGTGCTGATGTCCGCCACGCGAAACACTTCCTTCGCAGTGCCCGCCGAGATGAGCGTCCCGACGTCGGGATGCCGGTAGGTGATGATGCCGTCGAACGGCGCGGGCAGCTTGCTGAACGATTTCATCTCTTCGAGGCGGCTGACGTTGGCAAGCAATGCCAATTTGGCTTCGCGAGCGGCGCTGAGACTGGCAACCACGGCATCGGTTTCCGCTTTGCGAACTTCGAATGCGGCCTGCTTTTCGTCGGCTTCCTGTCGCGACGAGACGCCCTCTTGTGCGAGCTTCTTCCAACGCTCGGTGGTGATTTCCGCAAGCTTCAACGATGCTTTCGACTCGACGAGCTTCGCTTCCGCGTATTTGACCGACGCTTCGCTTTGCGATACCGCGGCGCGGGCCTGCTTGATCTGCTGGTCGAGTTCCGGGGTTTCCAGTTCAGCGAGAACTTGGCCCTTTTTTACCTTCCACCCGATGTCGACGTGGCGTTTGGAAATGTATCCTTCAACGCGCGCATAGATTGGGGATTCGATCAGCGCCTGCAAGTCGGCAGGAAGTTCGATGTCGGCGCTGCCGACGGCTGCCTGCGCACGCGCGACACGCACTGAAGGCAGTTGTTGACTTTCGGACTTCGCTTCCGCCAACAGGATCTTTTGCTTGTTCAGACGCGGCCACATGCCAACGCCGATAACGGCTACGAGCGCGAGCGCAAGCACGGTGAGCAGCGAGATCAAGTTCCGTCTGGATGTGGTCATACCAGTTCCTCACGATCGTAATCTTTGGGAGCCTTCTTGCGCAGATAGCTGTAAACAACCGGTACGAAGAACAGGGTTGCGAAGGTTGCCACGATGAGGCCGCCGATCACCGCGCGGCCGAGAGGTGCGTTTTGTTCGCCGCCCTCGCCCCATCCAAAGGCCATTGGCAACATGCCCGTGATCATCGCGCAAGCGGTCATGATGACAGGACGCAACCGCGTGGAACCCGCCTCAATGGCTGCATCGCGAGCCGAGAGCCCAAGCGCGCGGACTTCGTTCGCGAAGTTCACCAGCAGAATCGAGTTCGCCGTGGCAACGCCGACACTCATGATCGCACCCATCAACGACGGCACACTGATCGTAGTTTGCGTGATGTAAAGCATCAGCAGGATGCCACTCAATGCACCGGGCAGCGCAGTCAGAATGATGAACGGATCGAGCCAGCTTTGAAAGTTCACCACCATGATGAAGTAGACCAGCAGGATCGCAAAGGCAAGGCCGAGGCCCATGCCCAAGAAGGACTTTTCCATCGTCTCGACTTGTCCTCGAAGGTTGATAAACGAACCGCGGGGCAGCTTTTTCTGAAAGGTATCGATGACCTTGTAGACTTCGCGCGAAACCGATCCGAGGTCGCTATCCTGCACGTTGGCATAGATATTGATCATCGGCTGCACGTTGTAGTGGCTCACCACCGCCTGCCCGCTGACGCGCTCGACATCTGCGATGCTTTCGAGCTGTTCCGTCTTGCCGAACGATGTGCGCAATGGCGTCTTCAGGATGTCACTGGTCGATTCGATTTTGTGCGGCGGCGTTTGCACGGCCACAAGATAGTCCACGCCATTGGTGGGATTCAACCACCAGTTCGTGCCGACATATGAGGACGAAGCAAGACTCACCACCATGCTGCGCTGCACGTCCTGCTGGCTCAAGCCAAGCTGGCGGGCACGGGTGCGATCGACGTTGACTTTGAGTTCCGGAACATTGTCCACCTGCATGATGTGGACGTCCGCCGTACCCGGCACGGTCTCGATTTTACGCTGCATTTCGCGAGCGATTTTGAAGTTCGCGTCATAGTTGCGTACCGGGCCAGCGATCTGGATATCGATCGGTGCCGGGATGCCGAAGTTGAGAATCTGCGCGACGATGTCGGCTGGCTGGAAGAAGAACAGCTCTTGCGGGTATTCGATGGCGAGCTGTTTTCGCAGCGCTTTGATGTAGTTTTCCGTCGGAGCGTGATCATGCTTGAGTGAGACGAGAATCTCACCGTCGAACGAGCCAACCGTAACGCTATCGCTGTAGCCGAGATTCATGCCGGCGCTGGGCAAGCCGATGTTATCCAGAATGTCCGAGAGATCTTCTTTGGGGATGATGCGACGGATCGAGTTCTCAACGTTTGCAAAGACCCGCTCGGTCTCTTCGATTCGTGTACCGGGCGCGGTGCGGACGTGTAGACGGATCTGTCCGGCGTCGACGGCGGGAAAGAAGTCGGTTCCGATGAAAGGGACTAACGAGGCGGATGCGATGCTCAGAAACAGAAAGAACGCGAAGATCGTTTTGCGGTTGTCCAAGGATGCGCCGAGCAGGCGTTTGTAGGCTTCGCGGCGCAGCTCGAACCAGCGATTGAACGCCATGTGGATGCTCCAGATCCAGCCGTGGTCTTTGTTCTCTTCGCCATGATGCCGGTAGAGTTCGACTTCTTTCGCGAGCAGGTAGCGGACCATCGTCGGAACCAGCGTTCGCGACAAAAGATACGATGCGCCCATTGCCAGTGCGACGGCGAGAGCCAGCGGCGTAAAGAGGTAGCGTGCGGTGCCGCTCAAGAAAATGACTGGAACGAAAACGATGCAGATACAGAGCGTGGACACGAACGTTGGCACGGCGATCTGCTGTGCGCCATCGAGAATCGCTTGGACAAGAGGCTTATCCTGGGCGAGATTTCGATGGATGTTTTCGATTTCCACGGTAGCGTCGTCCACTAGAATGCCGACCGCAAGCGCCAAACCGCCGAGAGTCATGATGTTGATCGTCTCGCCCAGCAGATAGAGGATCGAGAGCGACGCCATGATCGAACAGGGAATCGACACGCAGACGATGATGGTGCTGCGCCAGGATCCGAGAAAGAGCAGGATCATCAATGCGGTGAGCAGTGCCGCGGTTCCCGCTTCTTTAACGACACTCTCAATGGCGTTGCGCACAAAGATGGATTGATCGAACATCCAGTTGAGATTGACTTCAGGCGGAATCACGGCCTTGATGCGCGGCAGCGATTCTTTCATGCGCCTGACGATGTCCAGAGTGGAGGCGCTTCCGTTTTTGAGGATCGAGAGAACCAGTCCGCGCTTGCCGTCATGCCTTACGATGTTTGTTTGCACGGCAAAACCGTCGTGCACATTTGCCACGTCCCGCATGTAAGTGAGTGCGCCGTTTGGCGACGCTTTCAATGGAATATTGTTGAAGAGGTTGACGGTCTCAGGCGTGTTGTTGAGGCGGATCGTATACTCGCGATTGCCGATCTTCGCCGAACCCGCCGGCTGGGTGAGCGATTGCGAATTCAGCGCGACCATGACATCCTGCGGCGATAGCCCTTTGGCTTGCAAGGCGTCGGGGTCGAGATCCACCATGATCTGACGAGGCTTGCCGCCATAGGGCATCGGCACCGAAGAGCCTTGGATCGTTGCCATTTGCGTGCGAATGACGTTGACCGCCGTGTCAAAGAGCACCTGCTCGCTGAGCGTATCGCTCGAAACGGAAAGCTGCAGAATCGGCACTGTTGACGCGCTATAGCGCAGGATGAATGGCGAACTGATGCCGGGCGGCAGAAAGTGCACCATCGAGTTCGAACTCGCCGAGAGCTGCGCCACCGCGGCCTCGACTTTGGCCGTGGGATGGAAGAACATCTTCACCACGCCGACGCCTTGCAGCGAGCGCGATTCGATGTGCTCAATGTCGTTGACCGAGGTTGTGAAGCCGCGTTCGGAACGGATGGTGATCATGTCGGCCATCTCTTCGGCGGAGATTCCGCCATAGGCCCAAATAACGCTGACCACCGGAATCTTGATCTCCGGAAAAATGTCCGCAGGCATGCTGACCGTGGCGAGTCCGCCGAGGACGCAGATCACCAGAGCCATCACGACAAATGTATAGGGGCGCCGCAGCGCAAGACGAACAATCCACATATGGAGGGGCTATGAGAGGACGGCGACGAGACGAGGGCGCAGGTTACTTAAACGTTAATTCCTCACTTTAACATCACTGCGGCGAGTCGGCCTTCCGAGCCGCTGGCCCAAGCTTTGGTCTTCGCGAAGCTGGCCGCATGAAAGCCCGGTGCGAGCATTGGCTGCCACGTGTTGCCGCCGTCTCTCGAGATGTCGCTGCCCTTGGGCCCGGTTGTGACAACCGTGCGGCCGGCGATGGCGACGACAGAGCGGAAACCGGAGAGTCCTCGGGCCGCGGTCCACGTTCGACCGCCGTCTGCGGTCGCGGCGAACACCGATTCGGCGTCCTCTTCTTTGCGATAGTCTCCGCCGACGGCGAATCCTCGCAAACCATCGGATTGGAAGGCGACGGAGAAGATGCCAGCGCTTGCGGAATCATGACGGATGGGCGTTTGCGAAACCCGCCATGATTGGCCCCAGTCGTTGGAAGCGAAGACGCGGGCGCCTTTTTCGCCGCCGGTTCCGAACCAGGCGCGGCCGCCTTTGCCAACCGCGATGGACGTTCCGCTCGCAGCGAATGCGCCTTCGCCTTGATTCGCTGGCGGCATTCTTGCGGCTTCGATCCGTTGCCAAGACGCACCTCCGTCACCCGTGGTGAGGATCGTGAAGCGCCCATCGACAGGGTCGCCGACGAGAATGCCGCGCTTTCGATCCCAGAATGTCATGCCGTCGAAGAAGCCTTTTTCCTGCTTGTTTTCGTGAGTGAGCGTCCACGATGCGCCGCCGTCCGCCGTTCGATAAACTCGCGACTTGGTTCCGGGACCCGCGCTCATGACGACCGCAGTCTTGGCATCCCAGGCGTGGATGTCGCGAAAGTCCAATGTTTCCGCGCCTGCTGGTGCTGCGATCTTCGCCCACGAGGCGCCGCTATCCGTTGTACGCAGAATCGTCGCATTCGCGCCGGACGCCCACGCAATACTGTCGCTCACTGCGTGGAGACCTCGTAATGAGGCTTTTACCGGGCTTGTAAACGTTTGCCAAGTTGGCGTTTGCGCAATCGTGGCGATGGCGAGGATGGTCGAGATGAGCACGAAGTCCTCAGTATACGCCGTTGCCTAATTGGAGGCTCGTCGAGAAACCAGGAGTTCTTTCCAGTCGAGGATCCCGTCGTGATTCGCATCCAGACTTTGCAAAAGAGCCGACCGCAATTCAGCTCGCGTGATCGTGCCGTCGAATGCCGCGTCAATCCGCACGATGAGCGAAGTCTCGTTGTCCAGCGCGGTGGGGATCAGTTCAATCCCTGCAAGAGCTTCGTCTTTGTTTCGATCCAACTTGCGAAGTGAGCGCGTGGCGTTGTGGATTTCCTCACTTCAAAGCGCGGCTCTAAACTCCTGCTGCGCGAACGAATTCCGGCCGCGGAATCTCGTCACGATCGCCGCACTCTTGAGGGTCCAGGAAGCCGTCGCTGTCGTAGAGCGTCCCGGGGGCGAGTTTGTATGATGCCGTAGCCGTGCGGATCGCCAGCGGCCAGCGCGAGAAGGATGTGGAGTGCAGAGGGGCGACGGGTTGAATGTGTCAATCGTTTAGTTTGGGGTTTTCTGCGCGAAGCCGAATCGCGCGAAGCCACATGTAGCGGATCAGCGAACTGCCGGGATAAATCAGCCGCCAGTACCAGGCAAAGAGCCAGAGCGACCGGTTGTTCAAAGCGTGAACTCGTGTCTCGGTGCGCACCCCGCCATCGGGAAACGTGAAGTTCATCGTCACTCGTATCGCTTTGCCAAGGCTTGCCGCCATGAGCACTTCCACTCCAGGCTTCTCTGCGAGCCGCTCAAATCCGCCATTTTCCGCGGATTCGAGGATGGGCCGATGCCCGGCGGCTTTCAGGATACTTTCGCCGTCCGCCCCGCCCGACCCAAAGATACGGCGAATTGCGGTGAGGGTCCGATAGAACAGAATCTCGTCGGACGTGGTTTCCAGAACGGCCCGGAAAGTGCTCATTGCCTCGGCCCGGACGCGAGTCTGGTGCACCTCATCGAACTGCCATTCCGGCATCTGCCGATCCTGCTCTGTCACCGGAGATCCTGCAAGGCAACGCCGCCGCGGCGGAATCGCCAGTGCGGTCGCAACGGCAGCCAATGTCACATAGGGTAGGCCGCCGATCAGCCAGAACGGGGCGGTATAGAGCAACAGAGAAGCAAAGATTTCGCGCAAGGCTTACTTTATGCTATCGTGCCGCCAGATGCGATCGATCTTTTGGATTCTCGGGGCGGCGATGGTTCTGGCGCAACCTCCACAACTGCTTGAACGCCACAAACCAAAACGTGGGGTGGCATTCGAGTTCGCAGCTATCGGCGACCAGCAGTACGGAACAGAAGGCGAACGCAAGTTTCCCGCCTTGCGCGAAGCGATCAACAAAACCAAGGTCGCGTTCGTGGTGCACGCCGGCGATGTGAAGAGCGGCGAATCGCCCTGTTCGGATGCCATGTTTGCCGGGCGAGTTCGTGACTTCAACGATTTCTCAATGCCGTTGATTCTCACCCCAGGCGACAACGAGTGGACGGACTGCCATCGCAAAGGTGCAGGCGGTTGGGATCCTTTGGAAAGACTTGCTCACCTACGGCGCTCGTTTTACCCGGATAGAAAGAGTTTCGGCAAACGGAAGACGATGCTGAGCCGACAGAGTGAAGACCCTGCGTTTGCGAAGTTCGTTGAAAATGCCATGTGGTCGATGGGCAGCACGGTGTTCGCCACGATTCATGTCATCGGAAGCCAGAACAACTCCGGCAGAACACCTTCCGCCGATGCGGAGTTTCAAGAGCGTACGGCGGCGAATCGGAGTTGGCTCAAGACCACTTTCGCAGTGGCGCGTGCCAACGGATTCTCGAGCGTCGTGGTGACCATGCAAGCGAACCCTGGCTGGACGGGGACTCCAGTTCCTGCAAGTGCGTTAAGGCCTGGGTTTCGCGACACAATCGGGACGCTTGGTGAAGAGGCGTTAGCTTACGCGAAACCCGTGCTGATCATCATGGGCGACAGTCACATCTTCCGAATCGATCAACCTCTCCGGACGGAACAAACCAAGAACACTCTGGAAACATTACAGCGGCTAGAAGTGCCAGGGAATCCGCAGGTGCACTGGGTCCGCGTGCGGATTGACCCCAAGATGTCCTCGCCGTTCACTTTTTCCTACGAACCAGTGCGCGTAAACTTTCTGCCTCACTAAAAAAGGGCCTGGCAGTTTGACGCCGCCAGGCCACTAAAGGGAGTAGTATGATGCCTTGTTACAAACCCAGTATGCGGCTCCAAGGCCTTCGATACTATTCGGGTTCTCCTGCTTTTTAGGCGGCGCTTGCCTTAGTCTGGTTTGCGCGAGTCCTGGACCGAGAGGGGTAGCCGTTGGTTCTAGTCCTAACGGCCCATCAGCTTGCGGCGCAGGCCTTTGGCGATGCGTTCGCCAAGGGTTCCGAAGGGCTGATCGGTGGTGAGATACGTCCAGGTTGCACCGCGTTCGAAGGTTTCGCAGACTTCGCCTTGGAACAGGATCTCTCCTGCCGGTGATACTTCGGCTTGTTCGAAAGCGTCTTCGATTTCTCCTTCGAGTGAAGAAAGGAATACGTTGTGGATTTCGCCCGCCTTGGTGAGAAACTCATGCAGCGGATCCTTGCCCGCGAAACTGACCCAATGCACGCCACCGCGCAGTTCGTCGATATTGGCGAGGTAGTCGGCCCACAGGTCGTCGATGAGTGCGAGCGCCAGTTTGCGGCCTGCGCGGTTCATTTCCCCGGGTGTGGCTTGCTCAAGGCACCGATTGTAGAGTTCCTCGGGTAAGAGCGACGCGATGTTCCAGTCTGTTGAGAGCAGCACTTCGCGGCGCAGTTTCCAGACATCCCGCCGCTGATGTTCCAGCACCGACTCATACTTCCACAGCAGCGTTCGAAGTTCGAAGTTTTGGCCTTCGGCGATGCGCTGCACATGATCGACATCCACTGGTTCGCGCCAGCCTTCTTCGGGAGCGTAGCGCGAGAAGAGCGAGTCTTCGAGGCTAACGAAGAAGCGTGTGGAACCGGGGTCGCCTTGACGTCCGGCGCGCCCGCGCAGTTGGTAGTCGATGCGGCGGGCGTCGTGCTTCGAAGTTCCGATCACATACAGGCCGCCGAGTGCGACCACTTGCGGTCCACCAAGGGGGATGTCGGCACCGCGGCCGGCCATGTTGGTGGAAATGGTTACAGCGCCCAATACGCCTGCGTGCGCAATGACTTCAGCCTCGGCTTCGTCATTGCGCGCATTGAGTACGTTGTGCGGAATCCGCAGGCTGCGGCTCAGTTGTTCGGATTCCTCAACACTCGACGTCCCCACCAGCACGGGCCTTTGAGCGGCATGCGCTTTGTTGATTTCTTCCAAAACAGCTTGGTCGCGTTCGTAGCGTGTGCGGAAAAGAACATCCGGTAGATCTTTGCGGATCACTGGCTTGTTGGGAGGAATCACGGTGACCGGCAGCTTGTATTCTTTCCAGAAGTCCTGCGCTTGTGTGGAGGCGGTGCCGGTCATGCCGCAGATCCGCTCATAGAGCGCCGCGAGAGCTTGCAGCGCGATGGATCCGAGGATGCGGCCTTGGGTCTTGAGCTCGAGTTGCTCTTTGGCTTCGATGGCGGAATGCAGGCCCGCGGGCATACGGCGATTCTGCGCGATGCGGCCTTTGAATTCGTCCACCAGTTCGATGGCTCCGTTCTTGACCACATAATCGATGTCGCGCTTCAGCAGCGCGTGTGCGTGCAGGGCATCCTGGATGGCGGTGAGTATGTGGAGTTGTTCGGGATCGAAGAGGCTGCCGCATTGGAAAGCGGCTTCGACGGCGGCGATACCAGCGTCGGTGAGTTGGACATTGCGGCCTTGCTCGTCGAAGCGATAGTGAATGTGGCGTTGGAGTGTGGCGGCGATGGCGTCGGCTTGCTCGGGCAATCCGATCGCCGAGGTCGCACGGCTCTCTCCCGCGATGATCAGCGGGATGCGCGCTTCGTCAAGCAGAATCGAATCCGCTTCGTCGAAGAGCGCGTAGTGCAGCCCTCTACGCTGCACGATTTCTTCAGGCTGCAACGCCAATCCATCTCGAAGAAAATCGAATCCAACCTCATTGGCGGTCGCGTAGGTGACGTCGGCGGTATAGGCCTGTCGCCGTTGATCCGCTGTCATCTCTTGTGAAAGATGAGCAACGTGGAGCCCGAAGAATTCGTAGATTGGCCGCATCCAAGCGGCGTCACGCTTGGCGAGATAGTCGTTGGCCGTGAGCACATGGATGCCGCGGCCTTGCTTTGCATACCAGAGGATTGCTGGAACCGCAGCAAGAGTCTTGCCTTCTCCGGTCTGCATTTCGGCGATGTGTCCTTCTGCGAGCGCAAGTGCTCCGCACAGTTGGACTTCAAACATCTTCAATCCCAGCAGCCGCTCGGCGGCAACCGCGGCGATGGCGAAGGTCTCGTGGATGTCCTTCGTGGCGTTCGCGTGTTTGCGCAGGTCGATGTCGTTGACACTCGGGAACTGGCTTCTGAGTGAGTGGATTCGGGCCAAGGGGTTGTGCGATGACGGACCAGCGAGGCCGAAGATACTTCGGACTTTTCCGGCTAGAGACACAGGTGTCCTCTCCTTACTTGTTCGTTGAGTTAAAGGGAGACGGACACGACGGGTGGCGGGCGTTGAAGAAGTGACAGTTCCGCGCCGGGTTGGGGGCGCGGATTCGAGACATACTGGCTGCTGGCTGGTGCTTGCCGCCGTTGAAAGGCGCGGCCCGGTTGAGGTAACGGGTCGCAATCCGCGACCTGCGCTTGCGCGAGCCAAACGGTCGAACATTGGACCCTCGGCAGCCGCGCGCCACTGGAACTCGCGACGCCATGAGCGGCGGCGAGAGTGAGCAGCGCACTGACGAGGATCCGGAGGAACATGGTTATGCAGAGTGACGGGTGCAGACGTCGCGCAGCTTCTTGAACAGCGCAGGCGTAGCTTCTAGAGCAGGTTCTTTATCTTCGTACTCAAGAGCGAGGTAACCTCGATAGCTGTTCTTGACCAGCATTTTGGCCACGCGATCCCAATCCGAAAGGGCTTCGCCGCTCTCGTCTTTCACGCTGCGCTTCACCTGCACGTTCACGGCGTACGGCGCGATCGTCTCGATCTGTTCGTAGATGCGGGTCTTGAAGTTTGCCGTGTCGAGGTTGACTCCGACCCAGGGCGAGTTGACCTTCTTGACGATGCTGACGATGTTTTCAGCTTTGTCGGTGATGCCGCCGTGATTTTCGAGTCCCAGGATGATGCCGTGTTTGCCAGCGTATTCGGCCGCGGGCGAAAGCATCTCGGCGACCCAGTTCGCAGCGTCGGATTCGGGCGAACCCTTGGGTATGGCGCCACCGAAGACGCGGATGTGGCCTGCGCCCAACTTCGCGGCAACGTCGATCCAGTCCTTCAACTCCTGGGCCGCTTTGACGCGGGTTTCGCCCGGCGGCTGCGTCAGAACCGTGCGGATGGAGATCGAGTAGATCTCGATGCCAGCTTTGAAAGCAGTGCGTTTCAGCGGCAGTAGAAAGCTGTCCTGCGTGTTCGGGAACCAGTAGACGGTGAGGTCCACGCCGTCGAGATCGTTTTCGGCGGAGATACGGATGAGATCTTCGTACTTGAGCGTGCCCTTTTCCAGTTCCTTGCGGAACGAGTAGGCACACAGCGCGGGACGCAGGCGCGGCTTCAGTGCGGCGGCGGAAGCGACGGTTGCACCAGCAATGCAGGCCAGCGCGGATCGGCGGGAAATCATGAGTTGAGCATATCGCATACTGGAGTCATCGCGATGGCTCAACCTTACGATGTCTCTCTCAAGACGCTGTTCTTGCGCGAGAGCAACGGAATCATTCGCCGCAAGATCCTTGGCGGCAACATCACGCAGGTTTTTCCGACCGAGCAACCACAGGTGTTCAATCATCGTGCGGATCTGGTTGCTCGCACGGAAGATGGCATCTTTCATCACCTGGAGTTTCAGGCGAAGAACGAGAATGTCTTTCCTCGCCGCATGCTCGGTTACTACGTCTACTTGAGGGCGTGTGCTGTACGTCAGTCGGGAGCCTTTGCGAATGCCCGATTTCTATGTCACGCCCACGATCGATTTTCGCTACTCGATCGTCAATTTACGAGAACTTGAGGCGGAACCGCTGCTAGAGAGTCCAGATTGGGTCGACAACGTTCTGGCATTGCTGGCCAAGGGGTCACCTCAGCGTGTGTTGGCGGTTGTGCTGCCTCGCATCCGAGCAATGCGGGGTGAAGAGCAGGAACTGGCGGCAGGCGCTTTGACGCTACTTTCAGGCATACTGGGAATGGAAGAGCTCTGAAACGAACAGCTTCAGGAGATTGGCATGATCGACGTGATGGAAAACAAGATTCCCGGTCCCGCAATCTTGAAGGGACTCGAGCAGGGGCGTCAGGAAGGGCGTCATGAAGGCAAGAAGGGCCTCCTTCACGACCAGTTGTCATCCAAATTTGGATCTCTGCCCGATTGGGCAGAGAAGCGTCTCACGTCCGCATCCGATACGGACATCGACAAATGGGCCAGGCGGATTCTAGTTAGCGACTCGCTAGAAGACACGCTCCGCTAAATCGATCGTCCCACTCGCCAAGTGCGACAATCGTGATCGTGAGGACTCTCGCAGCATTCCTACTTTCTTGCGCCGCACTGACGGCGGCCGACAAATGGACCTACGTCAAATCCGGGCCCTTTGAGGTCTGGACCAACGGCGCAGACAAGCATGCGAAGTTCCGTCTGCTCGAAGCCGAGCAGTTCCGTCACGCCCTCACCCAAATCCTGGGCAAACCGGAACTCAAGTTTCCCTGGCCTGTACGCATTATCGCCGTCAAAAAAGGTGCATCGGCGAATATGGGCCAGCACCCGATGCTCGGACTCGTGCGCGATGCTTACCTCGCTGTCGTCCCCAATGAACAGCCGTTGGATGCCGAGTTCCGGCGGGTTGCTGCGCGCATTCTGCTGGATGCCAACACCAAGCGCTATCCCGGAAATTTCGACGACGGCATCGCCGAGGTGCTCGCCGACCTGGAAGTGCAGGGCACGCGAGTCTCACTGGGATATCCTTCGCAGCCCGAACGCCGCACGCCAGCCTGGGCGCGAATCCACATGATGCTTTCCGACGACGCCTTCAGCGGCGGTAGGATGCGCGTCTATCTTTCCAATCTCGAACAGGGTAGCGACGAAGCCACAGCATGCCGCAATGGCTTTGGAAAGTCCGTCGCAGAGGTGGATTCGCTGGTAACTGCCTACCTCGCAAAGCCTACTTTTGAATCGAAATCGCTTACGGGGCGGCCGATTCAAGCCGAGCGTGATTTCTACTCGAAGACTCTGCCTGAAGATTCCGCACGCATTGCCGAAGTCGATGCTGGAATGAACAAGGCTCGCAGCTTGGCCGATCTGCAGACACCGGAATCGTACGAGACCCAGGAACTTTATGGCCAAGCGGTGGACAAAGGGTCGAAGTCCGCGAACGCGTGGTTCCGCTATGGGCTGGAATTACTGAAGGCCTCGAAGCCAGCGGAAGGAAAAAGCGCGCTGCAGAAAGCTGCGGAACTGAATCCGTTATGGGCGGATCCTCATGCGGAGCTCGCCAAATTGGAAACGATCCCCGGTCGGATCCTCGCGGAATGGAAGCTGGCTGCCAATCTCGATGTCCGCAACGTCGCCTATTGGGAAGCGCTTGCGATCGCGTCCACCAAGACCAATGCATTCAAGGATGCGGCGGCAGCGTGGGCCGGTGCAGAACGCGCCGCGCCCAGTGAGAAAGAGCGCGCGCGTGTGAAGCAAGCCCGTCTCGATCTGGAAACCCAGCGCGCAAACTACGCCGAAAACGAGCGCCGCAAGGCATCGGACGATCGTTATCGCGAGATCGAACGTCTCAAGGCGGAGGCGCTCGGTGAGATCCGCAAGGCCGAGATGAAAACCAACGAACGCCTCGGCAGCGATTCCGCCCCAAAAACCACTGAAAAATGGTGGGATGGCGCGCAGGGCGAAAAGATATCCGGCTTGGTGACGCGTGTGGAATGCCTCAACGGGCCCGCGCGGCTATGGCTCGACAATACCAGGAAGCTTCTCATCCGCGACGCCTCAAAGATCGCCATCGTCGGATCCAGGGAAGAGACCCTCGGCTGCGGCATCCAGAAGCCCGCGCGCAAGGCCACCATCCTCTATTCGCCGAAGCCGGATGCCAAGTACGGAACCATCGGCGACGTTTTGCAAGTGGAGTTCCAATAACCGCTCATGCCGCTTCGCTGGATCGCGATCCTCGTTTTCATCCTCTCCTCGTTTCTCAACTATCTTGACCGGCAACTGCTTTCAGCCGCCGCGCCCATGATCAAGCAGGAATTCCAGCTCAATAATGAACAGTTCAGCCTGTTGCTGCTGGCGTTCTCGATCACTTACGGGCTATCCGCGATCTTCGTTGGCTGGTGGATGGATCGCGTCGGACTCAACACCGGCATTATGACCGCTGTCGCCGCCTGGTCTCTGGTGGGCGTCGCAACGGGCTTCGCCGGAACCTTCACAATGCTGATGCTTTGCCGCGCGGCGCTGGGGCTGGCGGAGGCGGGATCGATTCCAGGATTTGGCAAAGCCAACGCGTCCTATCTGAGATCGAGCGAATTCGCTCTTGGCACGGGAATGAATCAACTCGGGCTGTCGATGGCGGGTATGGCTGCGCCTTTCCTGATTGGGAAGTACGCTGCCGAGTTCGGCTGGCGTCCGATTTATATTGGCGCGGGACTCATCGGATTTCTCTGGATCCCCCTCTGGTGGTGGATTTCGCGCGCGATTCCCGCCTCGAACCCAGTGGCGAAAACGGTAGGATTCCAAAGCGATATCTTGAAAGACCGCCGGTTCTGGGGACTCATCGCAGCGAACGTTTTGTCGATGACAATGTACACCCTCTGGACGAATTGGACGACAATCTACTTTGTGACGGCGCGTGGCATGGCACAAGCGGAAGCGAACACACAGTTCGCATGGATCCCGCCGGTATTCGCGACTCTCGGCGGCCTGACTGGCGGCGCACTGGCCTACCGGATGATCCACACCGAAGGGGTCGCCGTCATTCGCGCGAGAATGCGTATCAGTTGGTTGAGTGCCGCGATTCTGCTGGGCACCGCTGCCATCCCCTCGATGCCGACGGCTGGATGGGCGGTTGTCCTGATCTGCGCAAGCTTCTTTTGGGTCACCGCGATGAGCGCCAACATCTACGCCATGCCGATCGATTTCTTTGGGGCGGGCCGCGCGGCCTTCGGTGTCGCCGCGTTGACGGCCGCTTACGGGCTGATGCAGGCAGTGATCTCTCCTGCCATCGGTAGAGTGATCGATCAGGTTGGATTCAATCCGGTTTGCATCGTGCTGAGTGTTTTCCCTCTGATGGCTTGCGCCGTACTCGAATGGGCTGTCCGTGGCGATCGGCGAAGTTGAGATTCGGCCGATGTGTGAGGCCAATTCGCCCGCCATCGCCGCATTGGCAACCGAAGATGACTCGGTCTGGACTGCCGCGGACTATCTCGCATTGGACACCTTCGTAGCGATCGTGGATGGCGAGGTCCTGGCGGGATTCGCCTGTGCCCGGACGCTAGTCCCAAACATGGAGCATGAGGTTCTGAACGTTCTGGTGGCCCAGAATCAGCGCGGCAAGGGCATAGGCTCTAAGTTGATGAAAACACTGCTATCCGCAAAGAGCGGGATATGGTTTTTAGAAGTCCGCGAGAGCAATGCCGTTGCTCGCTCACTCTACAAGTCATTTGGATTCATAGATATAAGCCGCCGAAAAGGCTACTACCAGAAACCATACGAAGACGCTATTGTAATGAGATATTGTTCATGATATCGTCAGGATGCGGAGAGCCGTCGGTGACTCTTCGTAGTCTATGCTGAACTTTCAAACCAACAGCATCCCACCGAGCCAAGCACTTTCCGACTCGGCGTGGCCTCTCAACAAACAGGAGAATCCTATCTCTATGGAGATGAGCACGCAACAAGAAGATTTGAAGGCACACCTCATGGCGTCGAATGACGAGTTCAGACGTCTTTCGGACGAGCACGCATCCTACCACGCGCAGCTCGAAGCACTTGAGGCGAAGCAGCACTTCACGCCAGACGATGAAGAAGAGGAGCACCGCTTGAAGAAGATCAAGCTGCAGTTGAAGGACGAAATCAATGCGATGTTGGCCAAGTCGAGAGAAGTTTTGGCCTGAGGCGGCCATCCCGTAAGTTTTTTGGGGCAGGGCTAAAAGCTCCGCCCCTTTACATTTTCGGCGTCAGATGTTTTGGCAGGGTCACCATAAAGACATCGGTTCGGCCCGATCTTCCAAAGGTGGACGTAAAAACGACATACTTCCCATCCATCGAGATGGCCGCATGGGGCTGGCCCCAATACGGAACCGGCTTCTCGCAATCTTCCGGATAGCTGTAGTGATGCGTCAGCCGGTGTATATCGCCGTTCTTGACAATCCGGTGGGTCTTTTCATCGTAGATCGCCTCTCCGTTGGCGGATAGCATGATGATTTCGTTCGATAGAGGCGTTCGGATCCGCTGCCCGCATGAGGATTCCTGGTAGAGACTGAGGGCTAGCCAATCGTCGGAAATCCCACCCGACGAGACGTGCGCGCCAGTCCCAGTGCTATACGGCCAATGAAAGATATCACGGTACGGAAAGCGCCATTTGTCCGCAGCAGTGGGTTCTTTGGTGAGATCGGCGCGGCGCATGGAAAAGAGCCAATCGACGTTGTTGATGTAGTAGCCGGACTCGTTCCCGCTGATCCGCACATTGCCCTTCGAAAGGGCTGCGCCATGGTTGGTGGCGAAAACGCCAGAGAGGGACTTGCCCGACCCCAGGGCGTCCTCGTTCCAGGGCACAACGTATGTATAGGTGTTGGCGGCCTCCTGTGGATTTCCACTCGACCCATTGATCGCATTGCCGTTTTCCTGTACAAAAAGGAATGCGCCGTCTTTCTCGGCTCCGCTCCCAGCGAGGCGGAACGATGAGTTGATCGGCACGGGCGATTTCTGCCGCAATCTGTCGCCAAGATGCATGCGGGCCGTGTTGGTTTCGACATCGTACAACAGAATTCCGAAAGCCTCCTTGCTTTCGCGCATGTAGTCCATCGAGAGCCGCTTGCCATCCTTTGAAGCGAACTGCACACGGAGATACCCCTCTTTGTAGCTGCCCTTCGCGATCTCTTTGCTGAAATCCCGGATCATCTTTTTCTTACGCGTTCGCGCGTTGATCATCCACAATTGAACGCGGTCTCCGATGAAGTAAAGAACCTCGTCATCGCCCGGTGACCAGATGCTCTGGCCAATGGATTGAGGCCGCTCATGGTCGCTGTAAACGCTCCAGGCCGATCCGCGAAAGGAACTCCCGTTCAGCGGCTGCACCCATGTGGAACCACCCGGTCCGTGACACAGAAGATAGGTTGAGTTGCGGCTCAAGGGAGATCGATCTGAATAATAGTGCATCCACGATCCGCCATCGGAGGAACTTCTAGTGTCAGTGATCCGAGTCACCTTGTGGCCGTAGAAAGACAGAAAGCTTTGGCCAGCGGAGACCCGCGGAATCGGCGGTTCCGGAACGGTCGCTGCCCAATTCCTCGAAGGATCGTTTACGGTGATCCCCTGGGCCGCCAGCAGCACAGGAAGTCCAAAGAGTAAGAACCGATGATTCATGTTCAATGCAATCCCAGGATAGCGCTACAATCGTAAGCGCAAAGCTCGGTCATTGATTCCTAGAGGTGCGGCCGGGCGCACCGATCCGCTCTTCGAGGGCGGAGGCTCAGGCTGAGAACGAAATTCGCGACGCACCCGCTCTGCGCGCGTAAGCAGAAGCGCGCCGTCTTGAAAATCACGATCTCGAAAGAAAACTACCTGAAGGCGATCGCCGAGGCAGAAGCGGAAGGTGAGACGGTGATCGCCGCGACGCTCGCCCGATGGCTGAATGTCTCTCCCCCCGCGGTCACCATGGCATTGCGCCGACTAAAGCGCGACGACTGCATCCTCGTTTCGAAGGTTGGTCAAATCGTTCTCACCGTCGAAGGCCGCGCCATTGCCGACCGGTTGCTGCGACGCCATCATCTCATTGAACGCATGCTCACCGAAGTTTTCGGTATGAGCTGGTATAAGGTGCACGACGAGGCGGAACAGTTGGAACACGCGGTTTCCAGCGAATTCGAACGCCTGCTCGAAGCGAAGTTGGGACAGGAAAATTCCTGTCCGCACGGCAACCGCCCGGGTCTTGAGTCTCCCGCCGAGCGCCGCCGTCGTGGCTGGGTTCCCCTGTTCGAATCCGGACCCGGTGGGGTCCAGTTGATAAGTGTCTTCGAACGCGATATCCGGCTACTCGAATATCTTGACGGCCTTGGTCTCGCGCCCGGCAAGCACTTCGAAATCGTCGCACGCAACTACGACGACACCATGAGCCTGCGGGTGGACGGCGGGTTGGTTCAAATCGGTCGCCCGGCGGCCGAAAAAATTTGGATATTTCCCCTGGAAACGTAGACTTGGATCTCGAAACTCAACTGATGTATGTGAAGGGCGTTGGCCCGGCGCGGGCGAAGATGCTCGAAGCCAAAGGCCTCGTCACCGTTGAAGACCTGCTCACCTATTCGCCATTCCGCTACGAAGATCGCAGCAACGTGAAAACCGTTTCGGAGTTGGCCGTCGGTGAGACGGCGACGGTAATCGCCGAGGTTCGCAGCGCGAAGGCCGCAGGCTTTCAACGCAAACGTCTCGGAATGTTCGAGGCCGTTTTTCGCGATTCGTCGCCGATGCCGCTGGTGGGCAAGTGGTTTCACGGTGGATATCTTGCCGATGTGCTACAGCCCGGCGTCCGGGTGGCGCTTTTCGGCAAAGTCGAATTCGATGGCTATTCCGGTTCGATCTCGATGATGCATCCCGAGTTCGAGATCCTCACTGCGTCCGAAGACGATCCCGAGACCGCGGGTCTGCATACGGGCCGTATCGTACCCGTGTATGAGGCGGCGGGCAAAGTGACCACCAAGATTCTGCGCGGCATCGCTTGGCGAGTGCTCGAAGCCTTGGCTCCCGTTCCGGATCCTCTGCCGGCAACGGTTCGCGAGAAGTTGAATTTGCCCGATCGCTGGCAGGCGATTCGCGATCTGCACTTTCCTCCCGCGGGCAGCGACGCGCGACTGCTCAACAACTTTCGGTCGCCCGCTCAGCAGCGCATGATCTTCGAAGAGTTCTTTTGGCTCGAATGCGGCCTGATGCTGAAAAAGAATCAGGCGCGCTTTCAGCCGGGCATCGAATTTCAGTTGAACGATCGCGTGCGCGAACAGATCAAGGCGATGTTGCCGTTCCGGCCCACGGGTGCGCAGAAGCGCGTGCTCAAAGAAATCGCTGAGGATATGGCGTTGCCGAGCCCGATGTATCGTCTGTTGCAGGGCGACGTTGGCAGCGGCAAGACTTTAGTGGCTGCCGAATCCGCCATTATTGCTATTGAAAATGGCTATCAGGTGGCGATGCTCGCGCCGACCGAGATCCTCGCCACGCAGCATTATCTCTACTTGAAACGGCTGTTTCAAAAGCTGCCGTACACCGTGATTCTATTGACCGGTTCGAACACGGCCCGCGAAAAAATTGGACTCAAAAAACTGCTGGCCGCGAACCTCGTGCATGTTGCCGTGGGCACGCATGCCTTGCTGGAACCGGATGTCGTTTTCGCAAAACTCGGGCTTGCGGTGGTCGACGAACAGCATCGGTTCGGTGTCGAGCAGCGGCAGAAGTTGCTCGAGAAAGGCGGGAATCCGGACGTGCTGGTGATGACCGCAACTCCGATTCCCCGCACGCTGGCGCTCACGATGTATGGCGATCTGGATGTATCGATCATCGATGAACTTCCCCCTGGACGCAAGCCCATCGTGACCAAGCACGTGAAGCAGGACCGCATCGAGCAGGTCTGGAGTTTCGTCCTCTCGGAGATCGAAGCCGGACGCCAGGCCTATGTTGTGTATCCGTTGATTGAAGAGTCCGAGACGCAGGCCATGAAGGCCGCGCAGAAGATGCACGTGCATTTGAAGGACGTCGTGTTTCCGCAACTGAAGGTCGGGCTGCTGCATGGCAAGCTTCCTCAGGATGAAAAGGAAGCCGCCATGGATGCGTTCAAGCGCGGGGAGACACACGTTCTGGTTTCGACCACCGTGATCGAAGTCGGCGTGGATGTTCCCAACGCGAGCGTAATGGTGATCGAGCAGGCGGAACGGTTTGGACTATCGCAGTTGCATCAGTTGCGCGGTCGTGTCGGGCGCGGTGCCGAGCAGAGCTATTGCCTGCTGGTGACCGAAAAGCTCGGAGATATCGCGAAGGAGAGGGTTCGAACAATGGTCGATTCCAACGATGGCTTTCACATCGCCGAGATGGATCTGAAACTGCGCGGTCCGGGCGAGTTCTTTGGCACCAAGCAATCCGGACTTCCGGTGTTCCGGCTGGGGAACATCGTGCGCGACAAGGAACTGCTCGAAGAGGCTCGCATCGAGGCGGGGCAGTTTGTCAATCAACCCCCAACGCCGCAGGAACTGCAGCGGGCCATTGCCTACATTCGCGATCACTGGCAGCGCCGATATGGTCTCGTGCAGGTCGGATAATGAAGCCGATGCGACGTCTGTTTCCATTGGTTCTCTTGCTTGCGGTGGTTGCCGCGAACTCCCAACAATCCACATCCAAGATCGAGCAACTGTTGATTTCCAAGTTCGGGGCCAAGCCAGCCGATCTGTCCGCCTTTCGCCGCGGCGAAGCGTTTGTTACCGCATCGAAGGCAGTGTGAAACGCGAGGTGGCTGTGGCGGGAGTCATCCGCATCGACGCACCTCCGGAACGCACGGTGGACCGCCGGATTTCAGGTCAACAAGAGTGACATCGCCGCACTCAAAAAATGCCCCCCTGGAAAGTACGGCATCAAGCTGGGCAAGGGTGCTTTCGACTCGCTGGCAAAAATCGATTGGAACTCGGCCGACGTTGCGACAAAGGTCAGTCAACTGGCTCACCGCATGGCGCTTGAGTACATCGAAGCCTATCGTCACGGCGGCAACAGCGAACTCGCCGTCTATGTCGATTCCGACCGCCCACAGTTTATCGCCCAGGAGTTTGCGGAGATGTTGCAGCGCGCGGATATGCTTCCCGACGCTGCCCCGGAACTGCAGAAGTTTCTACTGGACTATCCGGCTGCACCGCGCGCCAAGGGACTTGAAGACTACTTCTATTGGTCGGAAGCTGCTTTCGGTTTGAAACCCGTCTTCCGGCTCAATCATGTGGCGGTGCATCCGGTTTCGCAATCGCTCGGGACGAAATATCTGATCGCCACTTTCAGACGGCCTTGGAACTGCGGGCGCTGATCGACGATGAATCGCAGCCAGGCAAGGCGCATCATCTGCTGGTGTTGAACATGGCCCGCTCGGATGGTCTTACCGGGGCGTTTGGCGGCTTGGTAAAGTCCAAGGCGCGCTCCGGATGGCGTGACGGACTTTCGTCAAGCACTGCGCATCACGAAGCAACTGGTGGAAGCCAAATAAAGGTCCTCTTGGCGTTTGTTTGCGTTCCGCAGCGCTCGTTTCGAAAAATCCAGTCGATTCTCGAAGACGTTCAACCGCGTCCACGCAATCGATCCATGTCACGGCGATCGCGCTTTGATGGGCGTCCACTGTCTTGGAAAGCGGCCTCGTAGAGTGGCATCCCGCGGCGCTCTTGCGCGACCTTCGCCCGCAGCAGTTTGCTCTCTTCGGTTTCGCGATACCAAGTCTGGGCGATCGGCGCGGGCCCTCGCATTTCGCTGAGAGCCAGCACCTCCACAGTGAATTCACCTGCGTCGTTCTTGATTCGCAGCATGTCGCCGACCTTGACGTCGCGCGCTGGTTTGGCCGGATGACCGTTGGACAGGACCCTGCCCAATTCACATGCATGAGCCGCAAGCGAGCGCGTCTTAAAGAAGCGCGCTGCCCAAAGCCATTTGTCCATTCTCAGGCTGGTCATTGCGAGATTGGAGAGGTCGGTCTCTCTTCTCTTTCCAGTATGCCTGAACGTGCCGCCATGTGTGGTCGTTCAGCCATCGGCAAAGCTCAGAGGAAATTCTCGGTTAAAGCAGTGTTAAGAAGAGCGGAGCGATCCTACGACCGTGCGACAATAGGCCATGAAAATCGCCCGATCGGGGTTGCCTTCCGTCGTGACTGCAGCTCTTGGGATGTCGCCCCGGGTTCCAATGCTGGCCGTGCTGGCCGTCTCTTGCTACGCACAACAGTACACGATCTCGACCATCGCGGGCGGTGGTCCGATTCACGTTTCGGCAATCACAGCCAACGCGAAACTGCCCTTTTCCGTGGCTTGGGATTCGACCGGCCGCTTCTATTACACCGCCTACAATCGAGCGTTCCGGGTCAATACATCCGGAGTGATCGATCTGGTGGTGGGAAATGGCATTCGCGGCGCATCGTCGGGCGACGGTGGCCCCGCGCATCTCGCCCAACTCGCGACAGCGGAAGGTATCGCGGTCGATGCAGCGGGAAACATCTACATCAGCGATGGGTTCCGTGTCCGGAAAGTAACCGTCGCGACTGGCATCGTCTCGACCTACGCCGGCTCAAGCGCACCAGGCAACAGCGGAGACGGCGGACCAGCCACCAGTGCCCGCCTTAACTCTGCCCGGGGGCTCTCGATCGACGCTGGTGGAAATCTCTTTATCGCCGACCGTGTCAATCTCAATGTCCGGCGCGTTGCCGCTGGCACCGGCATCGTCACAACGGTCGCCGGAGGTGGCACGGCCTCGCCAGGAGATGGCGGCGCAGCTACGGCGGCCAAACTGAATTCGCCCGTGGATGTCGCCGTGGACGCTTCGGGAAATCTTTTCATCGCTGACAACGACCGTGTGCGCAAGGTTGCCGCCGGAACCGGAATCATCGGCACCATCGCCGGCGGTGGAACCGCGTTTCCGGGCGACGGTGGCCCTGCTACGAACGCGGACTTGTTTTCCGCAGTTGCGGTCACCTTCGACGGAGCGGGCAATGTCTATTTTTCCGATTCCAACAAGATCCGAAAAGTCGCCGCCGGATCTGGCACCCTCAGCACAATCGTGCCGGGAGGCAGCGTAACGCGAGCCTTCGGCATTTCGTCCGATACCACGGGAAATTTACTCTTTACGGATACCGACACCAATCGCGTCCGCAAGATTGCTCCGGGATCAACCGCGGCGACGACTGTGGCGGGCAACGGTAGCGCGATGTTCTCCGGCGAGGGCGTGCCCGCGATCCATGCCAGTTTGAACCTGCCTACCAACGTTGTCATCGACCGGGCTGGGAATCTTTATCTTTCCGATACCGACAACAATAGGGTGCGAAAGATCGCCGCCGGAACGGGAATCATCACGACCTTCGCAGGCACAGGTGCAGCAGCCTCCACCGGTGATGGCGGACTCGCCACCGCAGCCGCCCTCAACGGCCCTTTCGGCCTGGCTCTCGATGCCAACGAGAACCTATTCATTGCCGAAAGCTATGGATATAGGGTCCGGAAAGTCACCGCGAGTACAGGCGTCATCTCGACGGTTGGGGGCAACGGTGCCCCTGGATGCACCGGCGATGGGGGCCCCGCTACCAGCGCGACGCTGTCGCAGCCCGATACCATTGCAGTCGACCGCGCGGGCAACCTCTACGTCGGGACGCTCTGCGAGACCGTCCGGAAGGTGGCTGCGGGAACCGGGATCATCACAACCTTCGCCGGCGGTGGCACCGCGCTTCCAGCCAATGGCGGCAGCGCTCTCGGAGCCAGGCTCCCATTGATCGATGCGCTCGCAACCGACGCCGACGGCAATGTGTTCATCGCCACAGCGGGTTATCGGTCCATTTACAGGGTGAGCGCAACCACCAACACCTTTACGGTTTTGGTACCGAGCTCGTTTGGCGTCAAGCCTGATTCGCTTGCAGTCGACGCCGCTGGAAACGTCTACTTCGGCGCACAAGACCGTCACGAAATCTGGAGGGTGCCATCCGGATCTTCCACCCCAATCGTCATCGCCGGTACCGGCGCACAAGGATACACGGGCGATGGCGGACCGGCACTTGCCGCGACCCTAGGAGTGCTCTTCGATGTGGAAGTCGACGCCGCAGGCAACCTCTACATTGTCGACGGATTCTATGGCCGCATTCGCAAGCTCACACCATCCTCTGCAGGGTCGCCACCTTCGGCACCAACATTGACCACCCCAGCCGACGGTGCCACCAATCTGAGTCTCACCCCGTCTTTGGGCTGGAATTTATCCTCCGGGGCCACCAGTTATGAGGTTCGCTTCGGAATCACAAATCCGCCGCCCTTCTATTTATCGACCTCCGGCACAAACACCACGCTGAGCACACTGCAGGCTGGCACGACATACTACTGGCAGGTGCAGGCGATCGGCCCGGGGGGATCGGCACTTTCGCAGGTCCGGTCTTTGCGGACAGTCGCCGGAGTTCCTCCTGGAACACCCACTTCACCATCCCCCCTCTACGATGCGACAGGCATCGCTACAAGCGTCACACTCTCCTGGGCCGCCGCCAGCGGGGCGACTTCCTACGACGTGTACCTTGGCGTCAGCAGCACTCCAAGTCTCGTGGCAACTGTCAACAATCCCAACTATACAGTCTCAGGACTCTCAGGCACTTCAGTCTACAACTGGCGCGTGGTCGCCAAGAACGCATTCGGCGAAACTGCCGCCCTCTTTTGGAGATTCACCACGCAAGCCGCTCCGCCGCCAACCGGCAACTACTTTGTCCCGGTTCCTCCCTGCCGGCTGATGGATACTCGTGCCGGCCAAGGGACCACCGGCAACTTCGGGCCTCCTGCCCTAAACGCCCTGGGAACTCGCGATCTTCCGGTTCCCACGGGGCGATGCAACATTCCATCGAACGCTACCGCCTATTCGTTAAACGTCACGGTCGTGCCGCAGGGGCCTCTGGGCTACGTGACGCTTTGGCCTGCGGGACAATCGCAACCATTGGCATCCACTTTGAACGCATTGCACGGCGGAATTCTTGCCAACGCTGCTCTCGTTCCCGCCGGATTGTCGGGCGCGATCAGCGTGTTCGTTACCGATAAGACAGACCTCATCCTGGATATAAATGGGTACTTTACCGCCGGTAGCGGGGATGCGTTCGCCACGCTCGATCCATGCCGTCTGCTGGATACGCGCGGGAACAGCGGTTTCAGTGGCGCTTTCGGATCGCCCACGATCGCGGCTCTATCCTCGCGCAGCTTCCCCTTGGTTTCCGGATCTTGCAACGTGCCCTCAAACGCCACAAGTTACTCGCTCAACGCAACGGTCGTGCCTCCGGCGGCGCTTGGCTATCTAACGCTTTGGCCTTCGGGACAGGCTCAGCCGGTGGTCTCCACCCTCAACAATCTCGATGGAACAGTGCTCGCAAACGCCGCCCTCGTACCTGCGGGCACGGGCGGTGCCGTGAGTGCCTTCGTGAGCAACGTTTCTGAACTGATTCTGGATATCAACGGATACTTTCGTCCGAGTAGTGTGGCTGGCGGACTGGCATTCTATCCCGTGACACCCTGCCGCGTGGCGGATACCCGAGTTGCCGGAAACGGTTCGCCGCAGATGACGCGAACCGAGACCCGAGACTTTACCGTGGCCGGACGTTGCGGCATCCCAGCGAGCGCGAAAGCCTTCGCGATGAACGTCACCGTAGTGCCTCCGGGGCCACTGGGGTTCCTGTCGCTGTGGCCCTCAGGCAGGGCGCGCCCATTGGTTTCAACCTTGAATTCGCTGTTGGGGCGAGTGCTCGCCAACGCTGCGATCGTTCCGGTTGGGACCAACGGACAAGTCAGCGTCTACGTGACGGATGCTGCGGATGTCATCCTGGACGTGAACGGATTCTTTCAATAGCGGCTGCCATCTCTGGAGCCAGACATGATAGGATTTCAGCCACGGAGATTCGCACCATGACACCTTGTTCCCGCCGCCGTTTTCTCAAAGCCGCTGGCTTCGCTGCAGCCGGCCTGATGACCTCGCCGCTCCTTCCCGCGACCGGAGGCAAAGCGACCGATTGGGTCACACTTGGTAAGTCAAAAGTAAAGGTCACGAGGCTCGCTTTCGGAACCGGATCCATTAGTGGAAAGGTGCAACGCGATCTCGGTCAGGAAGAGTTCACCCGCATCGTTCGCCACGCCTATGACAGCGGCATCCGCTTCTTTGAAACCGCCGAATCTTATGGCGAAATGCACAAGATGCTGGGCATCGCGCTGAAGGGCATCCCGCGCGATACCTATCGCCTGATGACCAAGCTCACGACGCGTGCCAATGGCGATCCGCAGGCAAAGATCGATGAACTGCGAAAGCTCGCTCAGGTCGACTACTTCGACATCGCGCTGCTGCACTATCAGCATGTCGATACCTGGGTCAAGGATACGGTGCGCTGGCAGGACGGCGTACTCGAAGCCAAGCACAAGCAGGCCCTCATCGGCCACGGTGCATCGGTGCACGGGCTTCCCGCGTTACGCCAGATGCCTGGCAACAAGTGGCTCGAAGTTGCAATGATCCGCGTCAATCACAACGGCACCAAGATGGACGCCGAAGACTACAACACCCGCGGCCTCGGCAATGTGCCCGAAGTCACCAGCACGGTCAAGCAGGTGCGCACCGAAGGCATGGGCGTGATCAGCATGAAGCTCATCGGTGAAGGCGCGTTCACCGATCGCGAAGACAGGCAAGCGGCCATGAAGTTCGCGTTCCGCAATGCGGGCGTCGATAGCGTCACCGTAGGCTACAAAAACACCGCCGAAATCGACGAGGCGATTGAGAATCTCAACTTGGCATTGGCCTAAATGCCCGCTGCAGAGCACTTCGATGTCTTGATCATGGGTGCCGGCCTGTCGGGTATCGACGCGGCGCATCATCTCAATCGGCACTGTCCCAATAAAACCTACGTCGTGATGGAACAGCGCGAACGCATCGGCGGCACTTGGGATCTGTTTCGCTATCCCGGCATCCGGTCGGATTCCGACATGCTCACCATGGGGTATTCGTTCCGCCCTTGGACCTTGCCTCGCTCGATTTCCCCTGGCGAGGACATCCGCGAGTACATCACCGCCGCTGCGAGTGACGAGGGCATCGACAAACGCATCCGCTTTCGCCATACGATCCAAAGCGCGGCATGGTCGTCGAAGGACGCTCGCTGGACTGTATCCGCGCTGCATGGCGATGCGCCCGTCACGTTCACCTGCAACTTCCTTTTTTCCTGCGCCGGATACTATCGGTACTCTTCTGGATACACGCCTGAATTTCCCGGCGTCTCCGCGTATCGAGGGCAAGTTGTGCATCCGCAATTGTGGCCCGAGGATCTCGACTATACGGGCAAGCGCGTCGTCATCATCGGCAGCGGCGCGACCGCGGTGACGCTGGTTCCTTCGTTGGCGGAAACCGCCGCGCATGTGACGATGCTGCAGCGTTCGCCGACTTATGTGATTTCCGCCCCCGAGCAGGATTCCCGTGCCATTTGGCTGCGCAAGCACCTCCCGATGAAGTTGGCCTTCACGCTCAGCCGCTGGAAGAACATCCTCTTCACCGCGTACCTCTATCAGATGTCGCAGTTCTTTCCGGACTTTATCAAAAAGGCGATTCTCGACAAGGCGCGGCAAGCATTGCCCGATGGCTACGATGTCGCGACGCATTTCACGCCGAGCTACAAGCCGTGGGAACAGCGCATGTGCCTCGTGCCCGATGCGGATCTGTTCGAGGCGATCAAGTCCGGGCGGGCGAGCGTTGTTACTGGACAGATCGAGACTTTCACCGCATCCGGCATCCAGCTAAAGTCGGGCGAGATTTTGGAAGCGGATGTTGTTGTCACCGCCACCGGCTTGGTGATGCAAGCCTTCGGCGGCATCTCGCTCTCTGTCGATGGACGTCACGTGGATCCCGCAAAGACGCTCTCTTACAAAGGCGTGATGTTCTCGGGCATCCCGAATCTGGCTGCGGTCTTCGGATATATCAACGCTTCATGGACGCTCAAGGCCGATCTCATCTGCAACTACGTTTGTCGCCTGTTGAACCACATGGATCGTGAGGGGATGCGGCAGGTGACGCCAACGAGCGGCGACGAGAGTGCGGTGGCACCGTTCGTGGAAAACTTCTCATCCGGATACATGCGGCGTGCGCTCGATGCGTGGCCGAAACAAGGTGCGAAAGCGCCTTGGCGCGTGTATCAAAACTACTTCCGCGACATCCTGCATCTGCGGTGGAAGTCCGTCGCCGACCGATCGTTGCAGTTTACGAAGTAGCCTATTCTTTGGCAGCGATTCCCAAAGCCTTCATCTTGCGATAAAGATTGCTGCGTTCCAGCCCAAGAATTTCAGCCGTGCGCGTGACGTTGCCCTTGTTCTCGTCGAGCTTGCGCAGGATGTATTCGCGCTCCGCAGCTTCGCGAACCTCCTGCAAACTGCCGAACTTGTCGGTGGTTCCGCCGCGCTTGCCGGTGTGCTGCAGCGGGATGTGACGCGCGTCGATGCGAGCCTGCGGATTGAGAATCATGATGCGTTCCATCAGATTGCGCAGCTCGCGCACATTGCCCGGCCAGCCGTAATCCTGCAGCGCTTCGTAAGCTCCGGGCGTCAGTTCCTTGGGCTTGCGCCCGTAGGCCGCGGCGAACTCCCGCAAAAAATGATCGGCCAGTTGCGGGATATCTTCCATATGCTCGCGAAGCGGAGGCACGTGAAAAGGGATCACATTCAAACGATAGAACAGGTCTTCGCGAAAGTTACCGCGATCGATCTCTTCTTCAAGATTCTTGTTGGTTGCGGCGATGACGCGGACGTCCACTTGAATGGATTCTTCCGCGCCGACTGGTTCGAAGCGCTGCTCGTCCAAAGACCGCAAAACCTTTGCCTGCGTCTTCAAGCTCATGTCGGCGACTTCGTCGAGGAACAGCGTTCCGCCATCGGCCTTCTGTAGCTTGCCGATCTTGTCTTCCACCGCGCCTGGAAACGCGCCTTTGCGATGTCCAAAGAGTTCACTCTCAATGAGATCTTCTGGAATCGCTGCGCAATTCACCTCAACCAAAGCTTCCGAACGGCGCAGCGAATGCAGATGGATCGCATGAGCCACCAGTTCCTTGCCAGTGCCGCTTTCACCGTAAATCAACACGCGTCCATTGGTGCCGGCCATCAGCGCGAGTTGTTGCCGCAGCGCTCGCATCGGGATGCTATCGCCGATGATGTTCGGCTTTCCTGTTTGGATCTCCCGCAGCCGGTTAACCTCATCCTGCAGCTTGCGATGCTCCACGGCATTCTTGACGACGACGAGCACTTTCTCGATCGTCAGCGGCTTTTCCAGAAAATCGAACGCGCCAAGTTTCGTCGCGCGCACCGCAGTCTCAATGTTGCCGTGACCTGAAATGATGATCACTTCGGGGCGGCTCGACGATGGAATCTCTTCCATGCGTTGCAGAGCTTCGAGTCCATCCATGCCGCCCAGCCAAACATCGAGCAGCAGCACATCGTAAGTCTGCCTGCCGATTTCAGAAAAGCACTCTTCGGCGGTTTCGACTGCGGTGCACGAATAACCTTCGTCTTCGAGGACTCCGGTGAGTGACTCGCGGATGCCCGGCTCGTCATCGACAATCAGGATGCGTGTTTTCTTCATACGGTGCTGGCGGCCTCGACGGGTTCCAGTGTCACGGCCACCGGGATTTCAACGATGAAACGTGCGCCCAACGGGCGGTTGTTCTCGACGCGAATCGATGCATGGTGTTCGGAGAGAATGTGGTTGACGATGGCGAGTCCAAGGCCCGTGCCTCGCTCTTTGGTGGAAAAATAGGGCAAAAAGAGGCGTTCTTTGTCCTCGGGCGAAACGCCGTGCCCGCTGTCGGAAACCACCAGTTCCACGGTGTCACCAGCGGTGAGCCTTGTGGATACCAGCAGTTGCTTGACCAGTGAATCCTGCATCGCCTCCGCGGCATTATCCACGAGATTCACGATAACGCGCTTCATCTGTTCCGGATCCACGTTCACCGCCGGCAAGTCATCGGCGAGTTGGATGCGGCGTTCGATGCCCGAGAGGCGGCCTTCGAAAACAGCCAGTCCATTGCGGATGACGCCGTTGAGATCGGTGGCGGAAAGTTGCGCGGCTGGGAATCGCGCAAACTGCGAGAACTCGTCCGCCAGGTTTTTCACCGACTGTACTTCGCGAGCAATGATGACGGCGCATTCGCGCAGAATGCGCAGCGAGTCGGGTGTCGGGGCACCCTTGTCGATCTGCCGCACGATGCGGTCCGCGCAGAGTGAAATCGGCGTCAAAGGATTCTTCAGCTCGTGCGCAATGCGGCGAGCCACTTCATGCCAGGCTGCGGCTTTCTGCGCACGCAGCAGTTCGCTGGTGTCTTCGAGCACGATCACGAAACCGGAATTCAAACGTTCTTCCAGTGCTGCGACGGTCACCGCAAGATGCAAAACCTGCGACGCCGTGTAATATTCCACTTGGCTCGACGACGATCCCACACGGCGGGCGCGCTTCATCAGATACTTCAACTCCGCTGTGTCGTCGCGCGTAAAGAGATCTTCGAGTCGCGATGCGGCGGCGATGTCTTCTTTTGGAAAGATGTTCGAAAGAGCGTGATTGACGCGTTGGATGCGTCCGTCGGAATCGACGGAGATAACGCCTGTCGGAATGCTTTCGAGAATCGCTTCGGTGAAACGCCGCCGGCGCTCGAGCTCTTTGGAATTGGCCTCCAGTTCCTGCAGCATCTCATTGAAGCCGCGAACAAGAGTGGCCATCTCGTCAACGGCGCGCGTCTTGATGCGATGTTCCAAATTGCCTTTGCGAACCTCGGTGACCGCAGTCAGCAACGCAGCGATCGGAGCACTGAATTGGCGTTCGAGCATGAGTGCCACCCAGGTGGCGACGAACAGAATGAACAGCGTGATCAACGCCATGTACTGGATGTAGACACTGTTCAACCGGTCGCGTTGCGCGCGGATCTTGTCGTAGTCCCTGACATAGCCTTCAATCTCGGTCTGCTTTTGTTCCAGCAGCGGCGGTAGTTCGGCGGAAATCGTCACCGTGGCGCGTTCGGCGGTAAGTCCGGGGACGTCGGCGCGCGTCAGATAGCGCAACTCATCCGCCGTAAGTTTCGATCCGCCGCACAGCACAAATGACTTGGTATCGAGTTCTAAAGCCATCCGCGTGATACCGTTTTTGCGGCAGATATCGGTAAACTGTGCGGCGAAGCGATCCTTCTCATCGAGAAGCGGACTCTCAACGATCGCGCGAATCTGCGATAACGATGCGAGCCAATTCGCCTGTGCTTCGAGCTTGGCACGATGCTGTCGATCGAACGCCTGGCTTGCATCGATGAGGCTGAACTCAATATTTTCCGCAGGGCGTGAGAACCAGCGCCGCAGATTGATGTTCATCAGATTGTAGCTGAAAAAGACAAGAAAAACGGCGGGAATCAAGCTCAGTGCCAGTGCGCCAGCGACGAGCTTGGTGCGGATTCTCGATCCTTCGCGATTGGCGCGGCGTTCCCAAAAAAGCCTGACCACCGTACGCAGCAGCATGAAGCCGAGCGTCACGGTGAGGATATAGATGAGCGTCGAGACGGCCCAATAAACAAGCGTCTGCCCAGCGTCGGCCGGAGCAAGCGGGCCGAAGCTGAACGATCCCATCCAGACCAGAAAGCCGATCAGTACGGCGAGAACGACGAGTCCGGCGGCGATCCAGTAGCGATTCCGCATGTTCTCACATTAACGCGCTGTTGAGATGCTGTGCGAAGTTCGACCGGGCGACGACTTTGTCCGCGCCTGCGTCGAGCGCTTGCTTCTTGAGTTCCACCTGCACATGGGGAAAGAATGCCAGCACTTCAATGCCTGCGGTCTTCGCCGCTTGAATCATTGCGATGGGCTGCAGGGCGGAAGCATTGAGGTCGATGACGATGAGTTGCGCCGAGGCCGTTTGGATTTCGGCGATTGTGCGAACGGATTGCAGCGACCAACCCAAACGCTTCGCGGCATCCTGAATCTGCACGAGAAAGAACAGGTCTTCAACGACGGTGAGGAGTTGCGAGGCCATGTCCTTTGAGTAACACGCGCAAAAAAACGGCGGACGTGCATCCCGCCCCCGGGATCCACATCCGCCACTGCGATCAACTCATCAGGAGGAATTCTTTTGCGTTCACCGGCAAAACGGACCCGGTTCCCCGGCGTTTGCCGGAACGTCAGTTCGCGTTCGCGGTGCCGGAGCCCAGCACCAGACGGGTCTTCGTTCCGCCGATGCGAATTTCCGTGACCTGCTTGTCTTGCTGATAGCGAACCGCGGTCGTACCGAACTTCGCGTCAGAGGTCTCGACCCTGACGTCGGCTTCGATGATGCGCTTGCCATCCTTCACGAACATCTTGTTGTCGCGCAGTTCCAGGCGATACTCGCCTGCCTTCAGTTCCTGGCCCCCGATCACGGACGGCTGGAACAGCGTGATGAAATGCTTGTCGGCGGCGCTCGCAGCTGCAAGCGCGAGAGTGGCAAAGGTGATAACGATCTTCTTCATGGTAGGACGCTCCTTAGGACATTTATTACGGCTTCAGTTGGTAGCAGAGCCGGTTCGTTTGTCGAAGGCGGTCATGCTTGCCTTCACACAGCTATATACGGCGCAAGGGGTGAAATGTTCCGCGAAAAGGTGGAAAATACGAAGGTTTTTCTTTGTCAGGGACGGACAGTGTCCGAGTTCGGGACGCCGTGTTCGTTATCGAACGTCACGATGTTCGGCGATCAGATCCATCGCCATCCGCATCACCTTGGGTTCGTCGCCGAATCCATTGAGCCAATGCATTGCAGCATCTCGCCGAAACCACGTCCATTGACGCTTTGCGTAACGACGTGTTTGCATTTGCGTTACAGCAAGCGCGTCGGCTTCTGTACAAGCTCCGGAAAGATGATCGAGCATCTGTTTGTAACCGATCGATTCGAGCGCTTTGGACTGGGCCGTGTAGCCGCGTGCAAGCAAGACCGCCACTTCTTCTCTGAGACCGGAAGCGAACATCGTTTTGCAACGGAGGTTGATGCGCTCATAAAGAAGCGCACGGTCTGGCGATAGGCCGATCTTGAGAGTGCGGAACCCTTCGAGCGGTGCCTCGGTCATTCCAAACTGCGCGCTCATGGCTTGCTTGGATTGCAGGCAGACCTCTACCGCTCGAACCGCTTTTTGGACGTCACGCTCTTTGATGCGAATTGCCGACGGCGGATCGAAGCGGCGCAACACCCGATGCAGAAATCCAGGGCGGCGGCCTTCTCGTTGCAACAATCCAGAGCGCAGATCCTCATCGCGAGCCGGACCCTCAAACAGACCTTCAAACAAGGCTCTCAGATAGAATCCAGTGCCACCACAGAGGATAGGGAGCTTGCCGCGATCTCGAATGTCGCACAAGATACGCTTAGTTTGTCGAGCAAATTCACCCGCGCTGAAAACCTGATTGGGCTCCAGCGCGTCCAATAGGTGATGAGGGATGCCGCGCCGTTCGGCGGTCGTGATCTTTGCCGTGCCGATGTTCATGTGCCGATAGATCTGGAGAGAATCGCAGTTCACAATCTCTCCGTCGAATGTTTCGGCGATGTGGACGGCCAATCCGCTCTTGCCGGAGCCTGTCGGTCCGGTGACGACGGCAAGTAAGGGCAAAGTTTCCAAACCTTATTGTAATGAGTGGGAATCGGAAGAGTATACTGAAGGCAACCGTCTATGAAATTGGTTATGCGTGTTCTGGCCGCCTCCGCGGTTTTTGCGTCTTCTCTTGTTTTGGCGCAGCAGCAAGCTCCAAAGCAACCCGCCCCTGGCGTGGGCAAGAAGATTGACAAAGGGCTTTCGTACTATCATTTTTCCCTCGGCCACTTGTATGCCGACCTCGCCAGCCAATTCAACAACCGCGGCGACTATCTGACCAAGGCGATAGACAACTTTCGCGCGGCGATGAAGGCGGACCCGTCGGCGACGTTTCTTGCGGAGGAACTATCCGATCTCTACATCCAATCGGGCCGTCTGCGCGAAGCCGTGACCGACGCCGAGGCGGCACTTAAAGAGAATCCGAACGATCTCGCGTCGCGCCGCATCCTGGCGCGGATGTATTCACGCATGATCGGCGATCCGCAACAGAACCGCATCCGCGATGATATGGTCAAAAAGGCCATAGAGCAGTACCAGAAGATCTCCGAAGCTGAACCGCTCGATCTCGACACGCTGCTCATGTTGGGGCGCCTCTATAAGGTCTCGCAGAACTCCGTGGAAGCGGAAAAGGCCTATAAAAAAGTGCTCGCCGCCGAACCGGAAAACGAAGATGCGCTGACTGGTTTGGCTGTGGTGTATTCCGATCTAGGCGATAACAAGGCCGCCGCGGATATGCTGCGTAAAGTCTCAGATAAGAGTCCGAACGCGCGCAATCTCTTCCAACTCGCGAATGCCTACGAACAGATGCGCCAGTATTCGCTCGCCGCGCAGGCGCTGCGCAAGGCCCTCGATCTCAACCCGCCCAATGCCGGCGACTTCAAACGCGCCCTCGCGCAAGATCTGATGTTGGCTGAAAATCTCGATGACTCGCTCAAGACTTACAATGAACTCGTTGTTGATGAGCCCAACGACGTTCTGTCGTGGCTGCGCATATCGCAGATCCATCGCCAGCGCAAAGACTTCACCAAAGCGCGGGAAGCAGCGGCCAAAGCCAAGTCGATCGACGCGGCGAACATGGAGGTCCGCTTCAACGAGGTGTCGCTTCTTGAATCCGAAGGGCGGGTCGACGACGCGATCGTGGCGTTGAAAGAGATGGTGGAAACCACCAATCGCAAGACCTACAATCCGGCGGAAAAGGCCCAGCGCGTCGCGTTGCTTGAGCGTTTGGGTGTGCTCTATCGTTCGCACGATAAGACGCAGGATGCGGTGAACACCTTCCGCCAGATTGGCGAACTCGACCCAGATCTCGCGAATCGTTCCGCGGCTCAGGTGATCGAATCCTATCGCCAGGGGCGCGACTATGCGAAAGCGGAAAAGGAAGCGGAGGCCGCTTTTCAGAAGTTTCCGCAAGATCGCATGGTGCAATTGGTGCGCGCCAGCATCCTGGCCGATTCGGGCAAAAACAATGAAGCGATCGCCGCGGCAAAGAAGCTCTTCAACGGCAAGGATGATCGGGAAACCTATGTCACGCTCGCGCAGCTTTACGAAAAGGGCAAGAAATACGACGAGATGGGCAAGGCTCTCGACGAAGCCGACAAGCTTTCTGAGAGTAAAGATGACAAGGTCAACATCTCTTTCATGCGTGGCGCGATGTACGAGAAGCTGAAGAAGTTCGACAAGGCGGAAGCCGAGTTCCGCAAGGTGCTCAGCAACGATCCCGACAACACTTCGGCCTTAAACTACCTCGGGTACATGCTGGCCGATCGCAACGAGCACGTGCAGGAAGCCTACGAGATGATCAAGAAGGCTGTGGACAAGGAACCGAACAACGGTGCCTATCTGGACAGTCTCGGTTGGGCATACTTCCGCCTCGATAAGCTTACCGAAGCGGAGAAGTATTTGAAGCAGGCTTTGGAACAGACCAAGCGCGATCCCGCGGTTCACGATCACTTGGCGGAAGTCTATGCCAAGCAGGGCAGGACCAAAGACGCGATCATCCATTGGGAAATTTCGCTCAAAGAATGGGAAGCGGGCGCGCCTGCGGATCTCGATCCGGGCGAATACGCGAAGGTGCAGAAGAAGCTCGAGAAGGCTCGCGTCAAAGTCTCCTCAAAACCTTGAACCCCTTTCAGATACTAAACTCTCCTCCGGTTCCAGACTTGGTGTGCGGCATGAAGGTAGATCCTTCAAAAGCCGCAGCCAAGTTTGTTTATCACGAAAAAACCTATCATTTTTGCAGCCTAGGCTGCTTCGCGCGGTTCCGCAATGAGCCGCAGCGCTATCTCGATCCCGACAATTACAAAGCCGCTCCCGTCGTAGCCAAAGAGTACACGTGTCCGATGCATCCGGAGGTGATGGATACCAAGCTTTCGCCTTGCCCGCTGTGCGGAATGGCCCTGGAGCCTTTGACGGTTTCGTTGGATGAGGGTCCGGATCCGGAACTGGAAGACATGGCCAAGCGGTTCCGAGTGAGCCTATGGTTCGCGGTGCCGCTGTTCTTGATCGGGATGTCCGATCTGGTGGTGACTCCTGCCCACTGGATGCCTTGGGCGGGCTTGTTGCTGGCGACTCCGTTGGTCTTCTGGTGCGGCAAGCCCGTGCTCGAACGCGGCTGGGCATCGATCCAAAACGGCGCGCCCAATATGTTCACGCTGATTGCGATTGGCGTGGCTGCGGCGTATCTATTCAGCCTGACGGTGTTGCTGGTTCCGGGCGTGTTGCCGCATACGATGACTGGCCACGGTGGCATGCCGCCGGTCTATTTCGAAGCCGCGGGCGTGATCATTTCTCTAGTGCTGCTGGGGCAGGTATTGGAACTGCGAGCGCGCGGCCAGACGGCTTCTGCAATCAAAGCGCTGCTCGGTCTGGCTCCGAAAAACGCGCGGTTGGTTGTCGGCAAGAAGGAAAGCGATGTACCGCTGGAATTGATCCGCGCGGGTGATCTGTTGCGAGTCCGCGAGGGTGAGAAGATCCCGGTGGATGGTGTGGTTCGCGAAGGCGCGAGTGCGGTGGATGAAGCGATGATCAGTGGCGAGCCTGTGCCGGTGGCGAAGTCGTTGGGCGACGCGCTCGTAGCAGGTACGATCAATGGATCCGGAGCGTTGTTGATGGAAGCGCAACGCGTGGGTTCGGAGACGCTGCTGGCGCAGATCGTGAAAATGGTGAGCGAGGCGCAGCGTTCGCGTGCACCGATCCAGCGGTTGGCCGATGTTGTCGCCGGCTGGTTTGTTCCTGCCGTTGTGCTGACTGCTGTGGCGAGCTTTGTGGCTTGGTATGTCTGGGGTCCGGAACCGCAGTTGAACTATGCAATCGTGAACGCCGTTGCTGTGCTGATCATCGCGTGCCCGTGTGCACTGGGCCTGGCAACGCCGATGTCGATCATGGTGGGCACCGGTCGTGGAGCGCAATCCGGCATCCTGATCAAAGACGCGGCATCGCTCGAGACACTGCACAGCATCGATACATTGGTCATCGACAAGACCGGGACGCTCACCGAGGGCAAGCCCGTAGTGACTGACGTGAGTGGCGATCGTAGCGCACTGCGCTTGGCCGCGAGCCTTGAGCGCGCGTCCGGACATCCTCTGGCTGCGGCGGTGGTCGCGGCGGCTGGCCTTGTGGACCTGCCTTTATCTATGGATGTCCAAACGGTACCGGGACAAGGGGTGACGGGAATGGTGGAAGATCGCAGGGTTGCTGTCGGCAACGATTCGCTGGTCGCGGCGTATCGATTCGCGGACGAGGCCAAACGCTTGCAGGGTGAAGGCAAGACTGTCTCGTTCATTAGCGTGGATGCGGAAACAGTGGCGATGATCGCCTTGGCGGATCCTGTGAAAACATCTGCTGCTTTAGCCGTTTCGTCGCTCAAAGCCCAAGGAATTCGTATTGTTCTATTGTCCGGCGACAACGAACGGGCTGCGCGGGCCGTGGGGGCGAAGCTAGGCATCGACGAGGTCATCGCTGGAGTGCTGCCCGCGGGCAAGGCGGAAGTGATCCGGCGGTTGAAGTCCGAAGGCCGACGCGTGGCAATGGCCGGTGATGGCGTGAACGATGCGCCGGCATTGGCTGAAGCGCATGTCGGTATTGCGATGGGAACTGGCACAGATGTCGCCATCGAAAGCGCAGGCGTGACGTTGTTGAAGGGCGATCTCGGTGGATTGACGAAAGCTCTGCGGCTGAGCCGCGAGACGATGCGGAACATTCGGCAGAATCTTTTCTTTGCGTTTTTCTACAATTTATTGGGAGTTCCGGTGGCGGCGGGCGTGCTGTATCCGGCGTTTGGATTGTTGTTGAGTCCGATGCTGGCGGCCGCCGCGATGACGTTTAGCTCGGTGACTGTCATCTCGAACGCGCTGCGTTTACGCGGCTTGAAGCTCTAACGCTACTTCACCAGCAGGCCCGCTTTTGCGAAGAACGCCAGGGTTTCCGCAGGAATCCCATCGCCCGATCTTGAGCCGTCGAGGCTGATCAGCAATGCGCGGTCTTCATCATCAAGTTCCACCAATGCGCCAAAGTAGTTCATGATCTCCTGATCTCCATCGCGCGCAAGGATCCGCGCTGGCTTCCATGCCATCGGATACTCGCCCGCTTCACTCACGATTTCCCGCGGGCCAGAGTACATTTCCAACACTGTATCCTCGCAGTCTTTTACTGTGGCTGGGCAAGAGGCTTCCGTCACAAACCACATCTTGTCGAACATCGGCTCACCGGCCACACGCCCAGCACGCACGATCGCCGCTTCATGAAAGCCCGGCAGCGCTTCCGCCGGACCTCTGCTGTCGCACAAGTACATCAGCCCTTCCGGCAGCGCCGCCTCGAACTCACTCACGCTGACTGCGTCAGAAATCTCCGCCAATGCATCGTGCAGCAGCAAGCCATCGTCGAACTCCGCCAGTTCCGGCACTTGCAATTTCGCCGCGTTCAGCCGCTCGAGGGGATCGTCAATCCGCAACATTTGCGCACGCCACGCACGAGATTCCTCATGAAAGCTTACAATTGCGATCCCCTGCGGCGAAAGCCGCTCGTCAATGAACCGCAGCAATGCGGCTCGCACCTCCGGAGGCGTCCACGAATAGAGCCCATGGGCCACGATGTAGTCGAACTCGCCAGCGGGACTCTCGCGAAAGTCCGCATGCACGAACCGTACATTCGCGATCTCGATCCTCGCGGCGAACGCCTGTGCATCGGCGATTGCTGAACCCGCGAGATCGACGCCAAGGCACGTAGCGCCAGATACCGTTGCTGCGATCCAAGCAAGATTGCGGCCTGCGCCACAGCCAATGTCGAGCACGCGTACAGAGCCCGGTGCATCGAGCCCATACTGCAATGCGATGCCGCCGAGAAAGTAAGGATGCGTGCGAGGTAGTGGTGCGCTCGGGTAAGCAATTCGATCGTAGTCGGTCACCTTCACAGCTTAGCCCGATCGCGGGAAAATAGAATCAATGGAACAGACCGCTTTTGTATTCCCAGGACAGGGATCGCAGTTTCCGGGCATGGGCAAGACGCTTGCCGACAACTTCGAGTGCGCCCGTCGAGTCTTCGAAGAGGCCGACGACGCGCTGGGATTCAAGATCTCGCAGTTGTGCTTTGAAGGTCCTGAGGATGCGCTGAAACTGACCGAAAACACCCAGCCAGCTTTGGTTACCGTATCTACCGCGGCGTTCGCGGTACTCAAAGAAAAAGGCATGACGCCCGCCTACGTCGCCGGCCACAGCCTAGGCGAATACTCAGCTCTGGTCGCCGCCGGATCGCTGGCGTTCGCCGATGCCGTGCGCATCGTGCGTAATCGTGGGCGCTACATGCAGGATGCCGTCCCGGCAGGAGTTGGTGCGATGGCCGCGTTGTTAAAGCTTCCTGAAGACAAGCTCGAAGGGATCCTCGCTGAGGCCGCGCAAGGCGAAGTCGTGTCGGCGGCAAATCACAACTCGCCCGACCAGGTGGTGATCGCGGGCAACGCTGGCGCGGTAAATCGTGCGGCGGAACTCGCCAAAGCTGCGGGAGCCAAGCGCGCGGTGCTGTTGCCCGTGAGCGCGCCGTTCCACTGCAGCCTCATGAAGCCTGCGCAGGAACGCCTCAAGGCCGATCTCGATGCCGCGGTATTTGCCGATCTGCAGATCCCGCTGGTGAACAACTGGCAGGCGCGCGAAATCCGCACTGGTGAAGAAGCGCGCGAAGGGCTGTATCAACAGGTTCCCAACCCCGTCCGCTGGACGCAGACGGTTCGCTATCTCGTCACCCAGAGCGTCGGCACGTTTGTCGAAGTAGGCCCGGGCGCTGTGTTGACGGGCCTTCTGCGCAATATCGATGCCGCTTCGAAAGGGATCAAGTTCGGCGAAGCATCGGACTGGGACAAGCTTTCAGCCTAGGATTCCGCGCAGCAGTGCTTCGTTTGCGCGAAGCCATTCGACAATATCCGAAACTGTGCGCTGAGCGTTCCGCTGAGGACGCCACTGCGTTTGCGCGAACAGTTTGCGACAGTCGGAAACATACACGCGGACATCGGCGGGGCGATCGACCGTATCCGGGGACAAAGCGATCTTGCGACCGGTGACTTCTTCGCAAACCGCTGTGGTTTCGAGCAGCGAAAGACTGTTGTCGAGACCGCCCCCGACGTTCCAGCAGGGTTCTGCGGCAAAGATGTCGAAATGATTGATCTGTTCGAGTAGCAGATCGCAGAAATCGGCGACATGCAAAAAATCGCGCACCTGCTTGCCTGTGCCTCCGAAGCCGATGTACTTCAGGGGACGTCCGAACACATGCGCGGCCGCCCACAGCGCGATCACGCCCTGATCTGCCTTTGCCATTTGCCACGGGCCGGTCAACAATCCGCAACGATTCACAATCGAGCGGAAGCCGTACGCATCGGCAAACTCCTGCACCATATATTCCGCCGACAGCTTGGTCATCCCGTACAACGACCGCGCCCCCTGCAAGGGGAAAATTTCGGATATCCCCGCGGCCCACTCGCCGGTCACCTCAAAACGCGTGGCGGTCTCCCGATACGGCAGCGCATTCAATGCGCGAAACGGATAGACACGGCTCGTCGAGACGAAGATGAAATCCGCCTTGGTGCGGCGTGCGATTTCCAGGCAGTGGAAGCATCCAAAGAGATTGGTCTCGACCAGATACGTTGGACTTCCGCCGCCATAGCCCGCCTGTGCCGATGGTTCCGCGGAACATTCCACAATCAGATCCGGATCGATCCCAACTACGGCGAGGTCCTCTGGTTTTCGAACATCGCCGCGCACGAAACGCACTCCCGCTTGTTGCAACCGCGGTAGATTCAGTTCAGAACCCGCGCGAATCAGGTTGTCGAACGCCACAACAATCGCTTGAGGAAATGTTTGTTGCAGCGCGAGGCAAACGGCGGATCCGACGAAGCCCGCACCCCCTGTCACCAGGATCCGGTCAGGCATGGTGCGTGCGATAGGACTCGGACTTCTTGCCCTTGTAATCGCCGCGCGAAAGGTATTTCTCGAGCCACAGATAGAGAACGATGAACAGGTAACGGCTGCCCATCTCTTTGATCTTTAGCTTCGAAACGCCGTGCTTACGATTGGTCCAGGAAATTGGGATGACGGCAAACGAATAGCCCCGCACGATCGCTTTCAGCGGCATTTCCACTGTCAGATTGAAATGCGCCGAAATCAGCGGCTGCATCGCTTCCACCACTTCGCGGCGGTAGATCTTGAACGCATTGGTGATATCGTTGAACGGCAGCGCGAACAATACGCGAATAAACAGATTCGCAAAGCGATTCATCGCCAGCTTGTGCACCGGATAATCGATTACTTTGCCGCCCTTTACAAATCGAGATCCGAAGACGCAATCGTAGCCTTCCTGCAGTTTTCGATAGTACGCAACAAGATCGGTGGCGGAATCCGACAGATCGGCCATCATGACTGCCATCGCATCGCCGGTTGCCGTCGAAAGTCCGTAACGAATCGCGTATCCAAAACCGTTCGGTCCCGGATTGTTGACCAGCCTGACACCGGGTTGCACACGCGCAAACTCAGTGACAATCTCGGCGGTGCGATCGCTGCTCGCGTCGTTCACGACAACGATTTCGAATGGAATCTCCGCCGCTTGCAAATTGAAGCAAACGTCACGCAAGGTGCCGACGATGGATCCTTCCTCATCCCGCGCAGGGATCACAACGGAAAGCTTCACGATCCTCATGCTAGCATGGCAAGTTGCGTATCCTGATTTCCGGCGCGGCCGGCTTCATTGGCTCCCACATGTGCGACCGTTTGCTTGCGGAAGGGCACAGCGTTGTGGGCCTCGATAACTTTCAAACGGGTCAGAGACGGAACATCGCGCACCTCGGCATCGAGCCACGCTTCGAGTTCCGTGACTGCGACGTGATCAAGCCCCTGCCTTCCGATCTCGGCCGTTTCGACGCCGTGCTGCACTATGCTTCGCTGGCCAGCCCCAAAGATTATTTGGCGTTTCCGCTCGAAACCTTGGAGACTGGATCCACGGCCACGCAGAACATGCTCGCAATAGCCAAGCAGAGCAATGCCCGCTTTCTGCTCACCTCCACGTCGGAATGCTACGGCGATCCGCTCGAACATCCACAGCGGGAAACGTATTGGGGCAATGTGAACCCGGTGGGTCCGCGGTCTTGCTATGACGAGAGCAAACGCTATGCGGAAGCGTTGACGATGGCATGGCACCGCAAGCATGGCGTACGTACCAATATCGCGCGCATCTTCAATACATATGGTCCGCGGATGGCGCTCCACGATGGCCGCGTGGTTCCCGCTTTTCTCGATCAGGCGTTGCGCGGTGAACCGATCACGATCTTCGGCGACGGCACGCAAACGCGCAGCTTTTGTTATGTCCGCGATATGGTGGACGGCCTTTATAGGCTGATGCTTTCGGACGAGCGCTTTCCCACGAATCTCGGAAATCCCCTGGAATTGACCATGCTTGAGTTCGCCGAACGCATCCAGCGGCTTACCGGAAGCCAGTCTCCACTCGAGTTTCACCCGCTGCCAGAAGACGACCCCAAGCGCCGACGTCCGGATATTGCAAAGGCCAAAGAAGTGCTCGGTTGGGAGCCGCGCGTGCCGCTCGAAGTGGGCCTCAGCGAGACAGTCTTGTACTTCAAAAGCGTGCTCGGCATTTAAAGACCGCGCTACTTCTTACGGAATGTCGGATCCATGTCCGCGAGGTCGTAGCGGAAGCTCACAGAGTTCGCTGTTGGGAAGTTCGCCGGAACCTTTTGCGTGACCTTTCCGGTGGCAGCCCACTCGGTTCCTCGTTGGAAAGTCACCGCGAATCCAACACAACTAAGCGCCATCGCGTCGTGGCCCATGACAGTGTGAAAAATTCGCCCCTTGCCATAGTTGAGCGTCATCAGAATCGGCTCGTGATCGCCGGTGCCGCGATTGGCGGGATCTGAAAATGCTGTCGCGAGAACGTTCATGTCCTTGCCGCCGGGTCCCCGAAGATTGGCGTAAAGTTCGTCCCCAACGTGCATCCAGGTTTTGGGCAATCCTTTCATAATCGGATGATCGGGTTGCTGGGCTTCTACCGCATAGGGCCAGCGCGCACCATGCGATCCGGCCTTGCCAGCCTTGGTATCGGCAACGAGCTTGCCGTCGCGAACAATCCAACGGGCTCCGGATTTTTCATCGCGTCCGCGCCAGCCCCCAATGCCGATCATCTGGTTGTAGGCTGGCCATGTACCGAAAGCATTGTCCGCCGCGTGGACGCTGACGAATCCGCCGCCTGCCTGCATGTAAGCTTCGAAATCTTTTTTGAGATTGTCAGGCCATTCGGCCGAATCGAGGTTCGAGACGACTACTTGATACTTCTTGAAGTCGGGCTTGAAGCCGCTGAAGTCGCCGTCCGATTCGGGGGCAGTGGCGACGTCGACCTGGAACATTCCGGTCTCCTCCAACTGCTTCTTGAGAACCGGGGTGACGAGTTTCCACTGATGATAGGGGCCGCCACTTTGACCGTCGAGCAGCATGACTCGAATCGGTGTTGCGGCAAAGGATGAAGATACTGCCACTGAGACGAACGCGGCCAGGAGACGCAATTGCATCCCACCATCTTATTACTCGATGATCTTGTATGCGCTCTTGACGCGTATGAGATCGGCTTCGTACGGCTCGCTCAGATAGCTGAAGCGCATCACATAGTCGTCCTGGGTGATGTCGGTGAGGATGCCACCGAACGGAATCGTGATCGGATCCGTCGAGATCGCGCGCATGGTGCGTTTGTTGAGCTTGCGAGCTTCGATCGTCTTTGTCAATTCTACTTTGGTCATCGATTGGCTATTGTAACGTAGCCGATGGCGCGATTTCGATGTTGAGGAAAAGTTGGGGCAGAAAGTTGAGGCGGAAAGTTGAGTAGAAGTTTCACCCAGGCACGCACTGCCAAGTGAGGAGCTGAAACAAAATGAACTGGATGCAGATTTTGGAAACGGCGGTCGAGGTGGGAGTCGCTTTCTCGCTGGGCAATCAGATCGGGAAGTGGGCGGAGATGGATCCGCAGTTGGGAGACCGGGCGGTTCGGGCGTATGTGGAAGCGTCAGGAACTTCGGCAGTGGACGCTATGGATACGGCCTTCTTCGACGCGATGAAGTTCGCGGTGATTCCTGCGCAACGCGTGCGGATCCTGCGATTGTATGCGTATTTTAAGGTGGTGGAGTATGTGCGTTTTGGCGAGTTCCGGGGATTTCCGCGGGTGTAGATGGGGCAGTGCTTCTGGATTTATTCGAAATCGCCAGGTGCCCGTTACCGCAATGCGAACACAGAAAATAGGGACGCATGACCACTACAAGGGACTTGGAACGATGCTCACGGTAACCAGCACCAGCGCCATAGGAACAACGGGCCGAGCCTTGCATTGCAACAGCCGTCCGATCGCCTTGCCACCGGCCTGATGCATGGCGGCGCAAATTCCCATCTCGATAGCCTCCGGGTCCAAACTGCCGTCCCGCGATGTCGTGAAAAGTACTTGGAGAAATTGGATCGGTTCGCGTGAGACTTCGAGTTGGATTGCGCCTGCCGTTTTTTCCCCTGGGTGGAAACAGCCTGAGGATCTTGCGCGACAGGCCGCAGCCGACAGATTTGCTCGTTGACCTCAACCAAGTCGCGACTCAACTCTGGAAGTTGCGGAACTCCGGGATTTCCACAAAGCCCGGGTGACTGTCTTGTAATTCAATTTGTAGGTTAGTCGCAGTTTGGGCCTTCTCTGTTGACCACCAAGTTGGCCTCCGCATATGCCGTTCCAGGGTCCCGGATGCTACCATCGAATAGCCGTCCCCATTCATGCAGTACCCCATGGAAATCCTCCCCTCCATCCTCGCGGCTGACTTTGCCCGCTTGGCTGACCAAGTGCGCGCAGTCGAAGCCGCTGGCATCTCCATGCTCCACGTCGATGTCATGGACGGCCACTTCGTCCCCAACATCACCCTCGGACCCCCGGTCGTCGAATCCCTCCGCAAAGTCACCAAGCTCAAACTCGATTGCCACCTCATGATTACGGATCCCGACAAGTTCGCCCCCGCCTTCGCCAAGGCCGGTGCCGATCTGATCTCCGTCCATCAGGAGGCCTGCCCCCACCTCGACCGCACGCTCCACATGATCAAAGATCTGGGCGTCAAGGCGGGCGTCGTACTCAATCCCGCCACGCCTGTCTCGACCCTCGATGAAGTCCTGGCGATAACAGACTTCGTCCTCATCATGAGTGTCAACCCCGGATTCGGAGGCCAAAAGTTCATCCCCAACGCCCTGCGGAAGATCGCGCAACTCGCGCGGATCCGTTCGGAACGCGGATTGCATTACGCAATTGAGATCGATGGCGGTGTCACCGCCCAAAATGCTAAAGAAATTGCACAAGCCGGTTGCGATTGGTTTGTGGCGGGGTCGTCTGTGTTTCACAGTGTGAATCCTGGCAACGCCGTGGTCGAAATCCGGCAGGCGGCAATGGCTGCCTCAAGTGTCTTAACCTAGAGAGAGTGTTTATGAATCGTATTTGGATCAAGCGTTCGGTTCTCGCATTGTTCGCGCTGGCGATGATGCTGCCTTCGACAGGCTGCTTCCGCCGCAAGAAGTACGAGAACCCCATTACCAAAGATACGCAGCAGCCCGACAAAGTGCTGTTCGACAAGTCGGTGCGCGATATCGAAAAGGGCCGCTACGAAGTCGCCCGCATCACGCTCAACACGCTGATCAACACCTACGACACCAGCGAATTCCTCGCCAAAGCCAAGCTCGCTATCGCCGATAGCTGGTTCCGCGAGGGCGGATCGCACGGGTTGGCGCAGGCCGAAGCCGAATACAAAGACTTCATCCTCTTCTATCCCACGATGGAAGAAGCGGCGGAAGCCCAGAACAAGATCTGCGGCATCCATATGAAACAGATGGAAAAGGTCGACCGCGACACCACCCAAGCGCTGCGCGCCGAGCAGGAATGCCGCTCGCTGCTGACCCAGTTCCCCAACTCGAAGTTCGCACCCGACGCCGAACAGAAGCTCCGCAACATTCAGGAAGTCATCGCCGGTGGCGAGTTCAAAGTCGGATCCTTCTATCACCGCAAAGGCAGCCATCCCGCCGCCGCCAACCGACTCAGCGGACTCGTTGCCCAATACCCCCTCTTCAGCTCCGCCGACGAAGCACTCTGGCTGCAGGGCGATTCCTACACCCGCATGGGCAACCGCTTCAAGCCGCAGGCGGTCACTGCTTATCAGAAAATCGTCAAAGACTATCCGCTTTCCGATTACGCGGCCGAGGCCAAGAAGAGGCTGCAGGAAATGGAAGCAGAAGTTCCTGAAGCCGACCCCGTGGCTGTGGCCCGCATGCAGTACGACAAAGAGAACTTCCAGAAGCCCGGCATCGTGCGCCGTTCCCTTGGCTTCATGGCGCGCGGGCCGGAATTGAGTGCCGCCTCCAAGTCCGGAACCCCGGCCATGACCAGTATGCAGTCTTCGATTCCCGCCAGCGTGCCGATTCCGACCGCAGCCGTTGGAACCGCTGGTACCACCGACGTTACGATCGACACTGGCGCTGGCGGTGGTGCGAATTCGTCGCTCGAAAAGAACCCCGATGCACGCCTGAAGCCTCCCACACCAGAAGGCGCGGCAGCAGCAGCCCCAGCCACAGCACCCGCAACTCCCGCAGCCGCTCCCAACGACCCGCCGCCCAGCAACCGCCAATTCGGCAAGCCCGGCAAGGTCAAGAAGGAAAAGAGGCCGAAGAAGAACGCCACAACAAGCAAGTGACGCGCGTTCTACTGGCAGATGACAGCCCTCATGCGCAACGCATGGGCGAAATGATCTTGCGCGAAGAGGGCTATGAAGTCGTCAGCGTGACGGATGGCGAAACTGCCCTGCTCCGCCTCAAAGACGTCGATCCCGACCTCGTGATGGTGGACGCCTTTCTGCCGCGTAAGTCCGGCTATGAGCTCTGCCGCTACATGAAATCCACGCCGCAGCATCAGCACGCGCGCGTGATTCTGCTGGCGGGCCTTCTCGAAGTGGTGGACGATGAGGAAGTGCGCCGCTGCGGCAGCGATGCGCTGATCCGCAAGCCGTTCGAGGCATCGGCGGTTGCCAAGACCGTCGCCGCGCTGGTGCTGGAAGCGCAACTCGCCCGCGGACTCTTCGCCGACCAGATCAAAGACGAGCAACCGACTCCTGAGCCTCCGTTGCTTGCGGCCCCGGCAGCGCCTCCCAAGCCGGTGGTGGATCCGGAGCGGGTGGAAGCCGCAGTAACCGTGGCGCTCGATGCCGCCATGCCGGCGCTGATCAAAGAAATCACAGAACGGGTACTCATCGCACTGGGGCACTGAGAATGGGCGACCTCGCTTTCATCTTCCTCAGTCTTGTCCTCCTCGTCCCTTCCGCGAAGGTCCCCTCAATTGGCCACGGTACGGTCGGGCATCGATAGTTTGCTGTTTGCTGTCGTCTCGACGGATTGGTCGGCATGCCCAGTTGGAAGGGCGCGTTGGAAGTGCTTCTCCATGGCACGCGTGGATCCCTTTGGGCGCGCTGCGCACGATACCGTTTCGACAGCATGCTTCGCTGAGCGTCCATCGCGGACTACGCGTTGAGCCGATATTTTAGGTCTCGAAGGCGGCCAGAGAGGACACGGGACCAGACTCGCGCTCAACGTCTCGCGGTAGTAACCCTTCCAGGCCCGGCAAGCGAGGTCTACCGAGCTGATTTGTGCGCCTGTTTTGCCTCCGATGCTGCGGAAGACTTTGCTTTTTCGACAACCAGAAACTGCCCCATCATCCCTTCGTCTTCATGATTCGAGAAGTGGCAGTGGTACATAAACGGATGCTTGTCGTCGGCGAAGTCGTCGAACTTAGCGATAATTGTAACGGACTCATTGTTCGGGATCGAGACCGTATCCTTCCAGCCCTGCTCATAGTCCGCCACCACGCCTGAACTGCGAGCAACAATCTTAAACTGCACGTCGTGGATATGAAACGAGTGGCCGAAAGTGCGGTTGTTGACGATGGTCCAGGCTTCGACCGCATCGAGTTCGACAATCTGATCGATACGATCCATGTCATAGGCGTTGCCATCGAACGTGAATGGTGTCCCAGGGCCCCGATCCACGACGCGGATCGTTCGCCGGTTGGTGACATCTTTGTCGGTCCAGTAGGTGTTTTCAGCCAGCTTTTCGCGCAGTGCCGTGACAGCGCCTCCCGCCGCCGCTTCCCCTACAACAATGTGAAGCAGGTTGAAGGTCTTGTTGTTGAGCAGGCTGCCGAACAAGCCGGTTTGCTGCGGTTCTCCGCCGGGGAAGCCGAGTGAAAATCCGCCATTGAAGGCCTGCAGATCGAGCTGCGCCCCAGGCTTGTCGCCGGTGAGATCCACCAGAATTTCCAGGCGCTCGCCAACGTACAGCTTCGCGCGCGTGACGGCCACCGGCGCGTTGAGCAGGCCACCGTCGTTGGCGATGACATAGAATTTGCGCCCATCGGCGAAGCCTAGATTGTAGGCGCGTTCGATCTCCGCATTGAGCAGCCTGAGGCGCACAAACTGTCCGGCGGGAAGCGTCACTTGCGCGTTGAGGATTCCGTTGGTCAGCATAAAATCGCCATAAGGCGAGATCGTCATGTTGGTGTCGAACTGGTTGTTTGTGAGAAACCGCCGACTGGTCAAAACAATCGGGATATCGTCCACGCCATAGCTTCGGGGCAGCGCCAGCGCGGCCTCCGCCTCGTCTTGGATGATGATGAAGCCGCCGGCACCCAACGTCAGTTGCTTGGCGGTGGATTCATGCAGATGGGGATGATACCAGTAGGTCCCGGCATTGTTTTTGACCTCGAACGAAGGCGACCAAACCGTTCCCGCTTCGATCGTCTGATGCGGCCCGCCATCCATCTCAGCGGGAATGTGGAAGCCGTGCCAGTGAGTGGTGGTGTCTTCGGTGAGTTCGTTTTTGACGTTGAGTTGAACGAAGTCGCCCTTGGTCATGATGAGGGTTGGTCCCCAGAAATCGGCGTCGTTGTAACCGTAGGTGACGGTCGGATCGCCCGGGCGGACTTGCTTGGTGGTTTTGCGGAGCGTGAGATCGAAGCTGGATCCCGCAATCGCGTCGGGGATCCACAGTGAGTTGTAAGTTTGGGCCGATCCAAGGGCGGCGGCCATGACGGCGACAAGCAGGCAAGATCTCATTATCCATCAATATCATCTCTTTGTAAGCTGCTTATAGTGGCAATGTAAGTATTCGGTAAAGCGCAAAGACGCCCCCTGAGTATCATAAAGAAAACCGTAGGCAACTCTCGTCCATCGAGGGCCCCTTGGCGGAAGCCATCATCGCCGAACGCGCAGACTACTCAGATCCGAGTGTCACGACCGCAGACGCGCACCAGCCAGGTACGGCGGGCTTCCAGCCCGCGGCGGACTTCAGTCCGCCCAACCTTGCAAAAGCAAATGAACCACCCGGTCGAACAAGAGGCCGGCTCAAATCGCGTCAACGCAATCTGAGAGGATCCCTGCCTCCGTCTTTCAACTTCGAACGAACAAGCAAAACAAAAATCGGAAGAAGAATTTTTCTGGGATGGGGCTCTGCCCCAAGCCCCGGGATTTAGCGCTTTCGCGCCTGGATTTCTGGCCCCTGAGTCGGCGCTCGGGTTGTGTCTCCGCAGAGCCCTCCCTCCGCTCAGGTCCGTTCAGTCACCAGGGATACGCATCAAAAACTCAGCCGTTTACACAAAACGCTTGACAAGCCCGCAGGCAGGCTTCGCGGCTGCTGACGACGCGGAGGACTTGGCCGGGGTGAGCCCGGCGTCATTGCCGTACCGAACCGGTAGCTCGACATCGAACAGGACAACCTACATGCCGACACAGGTTCAATTGTTGAATGACCCCAAAGGCTGCCCGATCCCTTGCAGTCGCGGCTCCGAAAGACTGAAAAAAAGGCCTCCCACTCAGGGAGGCCTTTCTTGTCTTTGTTGCTAAGAACTACTTGCTGTCGCCAGGAGCGCCTTGTTGGCCTTCCTGCATCTGCTTCAACTTCTCTTCACGGCGCTTCGCACGATCGGCGGCGCGCTTGATCAGCTTCGCGTCCACCAGTTCCAACATCGCCGTTTCCGCGCCGTCGCCCTTGCGGAAGCCGAGCTTCACGATGCGGGTGTATCCGCCATTGCGATTCCCAAACCGCGGACCGATCTTATCGAACAGCTTCTGCACACTCTCGGGCGTCACCAGGAACGCCGCTGCCTCACGGCGGTGCGACAACTGCCCCTTCTTGCCAAGCGTGATCATCTTTTCCACCAGCGGCCGCGCGGCCTTCGCCTTGGTGATGGTGGTAATGATGCGTTCTTCCGTCAGGACCGCGGTCACCAGCCCTCGCAGCAACGAGCGGCGTGCAGCGACATTCCGCTGAAGTTTATAGCCGCTTAATTTGTGTCTCATCTCTTCAATTACCTCTGTATATGTCCAGGCTAGTTATTAGGATTCCTGAGAATCGTTGCTCTCATCGTCCAGGTTGTCGTCGTCTTCGTCGATTACGTCGCCATCACCCAACGAAACCATGGGCGATCCGCTGGATGCGATCAAACGGCCAGAGGCGTCGATCTTCATTCCAAAGCCCATACCGAGGGTTCCCAGTATCTCGCGGATTTCGTTCAGCGACTTGCGTCCGAAGTTCTTCGTCCGCAACATCTCCGCTTCCGTCCTTACCACGAGATCGCCAATGGTTTGGATATTGGCGTTTTTCAGGCAGTTGTACGAACGAACCGACAGTTCCAACTCTTCGACGCTCCGGCTCAGGATCTCGGAGCCCTGCGATGCGCCGCGTTCCGAACCATCGTCGCTGCTATCGGGCAGATCTTCGAAGTTGATGAAGATCGCCATGTGATCCTTCAACAACTTCGCCGCTTGTCCGACGGCGTCGACCGGCGCGATCGCGCCGTTGGTCCAGAGTTCCAATTCGAGCTTGTCGTAGTCGGCGGATCCACCTTGACGGGTGGTTTCCACCTTGAAATTCACTTTGCTGACCGGCGTGTGCACCGAATCCACCGGGATGTAACCGAGCGGCAGATCGTCATCCGAATTGCGTTCGGCCGAGATGTAGCCGCGGTTTTGCCGCAGGCGCATATCGATGGTAAGCTTGCCGCCTTCGGATACGGTGGCGATACGAATATTCTTGTCGAGCACCTCGACGTCGGCATCGGTCTCGATCTGGCCACTCATGATGTCGCCGACCGTGTCCACGACGATGCGAACCGTCTTTACCGCTTCGGTGTTCATCTTGAACGGCACTTGCTTCAGGTTAAGGATAATGTCGGTTGCGTCCTCGACAATACCCGGAATCGGACTGAACTCGTGTTCGACGCCCTCGATCCGAACAGCAGTGATCGCGGCGCCCTCAATCGAACTGAGCAGCACACGACGCAGCGCGGTTCCGACCGTGGAGCCAAAGCCTCGCTCAAATGGCGAGGCACTGAACGATCCGTACCGCTCGTTGAGCGTTTCGGTATCGGCCAGGAGGCGCTTCGGTTTCTGGAAGAATTTCAGCATGTTTGCTTGGCGGTTCCTCACTCGCTCCCACTACTTTGGACCTCGCAGGCAACGGAGGCCGCCCGCGAATGTTTCGCACTCACTTGGCGTACCGCACCGGCGGCCCCTGCCCGCTTCATCTTGGGAAACGGTCAGCCGGAGCGGCCATTTCCTGTCTGGAATCAGCCACTCCGGGATTGCTTCAGTTTACTTGCTGTACAACTCGACGATCAACTGCTCGTTGAGCTGGATCTGGACGAGTTCTTCGCGCTTGGGCTGCTGCACGACTTTCGCCTTGAGATTGTCGCGGTCGACTTCGAGCCAATTTGGATTCGGAGATGCGGCGGTAACGTCGCGGGCATGCAGGATTGCGGGGTGCTGCTTCGAGCTCTCGCGCACTTCCACCAAGTCGCCCGGCTTCACCTGGAACGACGGGATGTTGACCTTGCGGCCGTTCACCTGAATATGACTGTGGCGGACAATCTGGCGAGCCTGGCTGCGTGAAGTTCCGAAACCCATGCGGTAGATCACGTTGTCCAGGCGCTTTTCGAGCATGCTCAACAGGTTGTCGCCCGTGATGCCCTTCATCTTCGAACCCTTCTCGAAGTAGTTGCGGAACTGGCCTTCGAGAATGCCGTAGTAGCGGCGCGCCTTCTGCTTTTCGCGTAGTTGAAGACCGTAACCGACGATCTTCTGCTTCTTTTCTTTGCCGTGCTGGCCGGGGACGAAGTTGCGCTTTTCGATGGCGCACTTGTCAGTGTGGCAGCGCTCTCCCTTCAAGAAGAGCTTCATGCCCTCGCGGCGGCAGAGCCGACAAACGGGGCCATTGTAACGAGCCATTGTTTAGACTAACCTTTCCTGTACTACTTGCTTGTAGGAGGAGCAGTTTACGACCGTCTGGCCTTCATCCTGCTTCACGAACGAATGCCCCACATTCTCATGCGGGGCCAGAACTCAAACTCTGCGGCGCTTCGGCGGACGGCAACCGTTGTGCGGAATCGGCGTCGTGTCCTTAATGTTGCGGACTTCGATTCCGGCGCTGGCAAGCGCGCGGACGGCCGACTCACGACCCGAACCGGGGCCGGAAACGCGAACTTCCACCGAGCGTAACCCCGCCACTTCTTTCGCCTTGGTTGCGGCCGTGAGGCTCGCCTGCTGGGCCGCGAAGGGCGTGCCCTTGCGCGAACCGCGGAATCCGAGCGAACCCGACGACGACCAACTGAGCACGTTGCCGATCTGATCGGTAATCGTGATGATCGTGTTGTTGAACGATGCCTGGATGTACACCAGACCGCTCGGTACGCTCTTTTTCTCTTTCTTCTTGAAAGACTTCTTCTTGGTGGTCTTAGCGGCTGCCTTGGCCATATTACTTCATACCCGCTTTCTTCTTGTTGGCCACGGTGCCGCGGCGGGGACCCTTGCGCGTACGTGCGTTGGTATGCGTGCGCTGGCCGCGTGTCGGCAGCGAGCGGCGATGCCGGGTTCCACGGTACGCCTGCATTTCGATGAGACGGCGGATGTTCATCGAGATTTCCTTGCGGAGATCGCCTTCGATGGATCCTTCGTTTTCAAGGAGCGTACGAACCTTGTTCACTTCCTCTTCGGTGAGGTCGTTAATCTTCTTATCGAAGTCGATACCGCAGCGGTAAAGAATGGACTTCGACCGGGTGCGGCCGATGCCATAGATGTAGGTGAGGCCGATTTCGGCCCGCTTTTTGGGTGGGAGGTCAACGCCTGCAATACGCGCCATGGTTCGTTCCTATTCCTTCTCGATTCCTATTAACCCTGCCGCTGCTTGTGCTTCGGGTTTTCGCAGATCACGCGCACGACGCCTTCGCGGTGGATGACCTTGCACTTATCGCAAATCTTCTTAACGGATGCCCGTACTTTCATGATCTTTCCTTTACTGCCGCGCAAAAGGGAACCGGTGTACTTCCTCGCAGTTCCAGGGCAACTCGTAATCCGGTTGCCTTTGCGCTCAATCTTCTGTCACGCAAAACGTTGCCTTTGCGCTCAATCTTCTGTCACGCAAAACGTTGCCTTTGCGCTCAACCTTCTGTCACGCAAAACGTTGCCTTTGCGCTCAACCTTCTGTCACGCAAAACGTTGCCTTTGCGCTCAACCTTCTGTCACGCAAAACG
>Ga0163144_10000175_pt1 | contig 148515 bp, 127 predicted proteins | sample OliLak19BULKMAT1_FD_123175 | JGI IMG/M metagenome (GOLD analysis project Ga0163144, IMG submission 123175) | Freshwater microbial mat bacterial communities from Lake Vanda, McMurdo Dry Valleys, Antarctica - Oligotrophic Lake LV.19.BULKMAT1 | ecosystem: Environmental > Aquatic > Freshwater >...
GCTGACCAGATCGCTGACCAGATCGCTGACCAGATCGCCGGTTCCACCCGGGCTCGAACGAAGCACCTCACGCCTGCGCGACGATCTCCTGCACTTCCTCGAAGTTCGGGATGTTCCCCTCCCCGTATCCCGGCATCATCTGGTTGTAGCCCGCGTGCCAGCCGATGATCTCGGGTGTGCGCGGGCTGTAGTGTTGGATGTAGATCGTGCGCCGTCGCGCGGGACCCGTCGGACCCGGACCAGCGTGCAAGCCGCACCCGAAGTGGACCGTCGCGTCGCCCGGCTCCGTCACGATCGGGATGATCGGCAGCTTCTTCCGCATCGCCTCGTCCGGGAACGGATGGAAGGCCTTGCCCCAGCTCCCGGCCATCATGTGGAGCTGTGAGCTGCCGGTGTTGGCCGCGTCGAGCTGAACGCCGACCAGGACGCAGGGACACGTGATGTGGCAGCCGCCGAAGCCGCAGTCGTTGTGGAACGGAAGATTCGCGAAGGCCGAGACCTCGGCGCCCGGCGTGAACTCCTTCAGCACGGCGAGGATGCCCTCGATCCGGTCGCCCATCGGGACGATGTTCTCGCGCGATAGGCCCCGAAGCTCGATCACGCGCGGGTCGTCGTAGAGCGCGGCGAAGTCCGGCGACTTCTCGGAGAGATAGGTCAGTCGATACGGGAAACGCCCTCCCCGCCCATCGTCGGCCCACCACGACGTCAGCTCGCCCTCGATTGCCTCGTCGCGGACCCGATCGAGCTCACGCGAGAGGCGTGCGATCCGCTCCGGATCGAAGACCTTCCGCACGACGAGATAGCCCGTCTGGCGCAGGAAATTCGACATCTCCTCCCGGTCGTCGCTCCACTCGAAGCGGCGATGCAGATCGAGGGGACGGCCCGCGAGGTCGCAGAAGTCGAGGTTGCGCCAGTCGTAGAGCGGGCGGTCCGAGTAGAGGCAGCGGATCGCCGGTGCCCAGCGATCCCAGGTCTCGAAGCTGCCACGGCGGAAGCGGACCGCGTTCGAGTAGAGGAGCCCGATGCGCGTCCGCATTTCGTAGCGGTAGTCGATCCAGGCCTCGTCGCCCATCTCGACGATCGTCTCGGCGTCGCTCGCGATGCCGGGCACGATCTCGACGCGATCTGCGCGACTGACGAAGCTGTAGGCCCGCTCGCCGGGGAGCACGATCGCGAGCGGGCGCGCACCGGCGACGTCCCAGTGGACCTTTTCGGAGGCGCCTTCCGCGAGCTTCTTCGGGAGGATCTGCGTGTGGAAGAAATCGAAGTCGACCGGCGCGTAGCCCGCGCGGCGGTACATCCCGTTCTTCACCTCGGCCCCGATGTCGTCGAGCTCGGCTGCGACCATCTCCATCTTCCTTTCCGTCGACGAATGCCGACGAGGCGCGCGATCGCGGCTGCGGTCGACGCCGACCGATCCGTCCCTACCGGTCGAAATGTGGAATCAGATGCTTTCCGACGTTGCGCATGCCCTCGAGCACGGTCGTCTGCGACAGGTCTGCGATCTGCATGAAGCAGTTCAGGTGGTCGACCCCGAGATCGGCATACGCCTCGGCCTTCCTGCGACAGGTCGCCGGATCCCCGACGATGACCGAATCGAGGGCAGCGAGGACCTCGTAGGCCTCTTCGTTGCCGATCGCCTCGCCGGCCGCATAGCGCTTCACGAGATCGACGACCGGATGCTCGTTTTCGCGCCGCGCCATCGCCTCGAGATCGGGCTTGGGAATGGAGCGCACGTCGGCCGGATTGTTTGGGAGGAGCCCGCCTCGGATCAGCTCCCAGACGACCTCCGGCGGCGAGTGGAAGACCTCGGGCATGCGCGCCATGTACCAGAGCGCCGCGCGGCACGCGCCGCTCTCGACGGCCGCCTTCTCGGTCTCGGCGACGTGCACGAAGGTGAAGACCGAACGCCTCGGGTTGCGGAAGAGACCGACAGGCGCGTCGCACTCGGCGAGTCCAGCGTCGTACTCCGCAAGCAGCGCCGCGATGCCGTCCAGGGGCGCGAGGAGCGTATTACCCAGCGCGCCGACCCCGAGCTGGCCCGCGAGTCGGAAGGCGGCCGGGCTTCCCGTCGTCGCCCAGAGCGGCGGATGCGGCTTCTGGACCGGCTTCGGGACGATGTTGCGTTCGGGAATCCGCAAGAGCGGTGAGCTCCAGGAGAAAGCCTCCCGGGTCCACATCTGCGGGATCATGCGCAGCGCCTCGACGAGCTGGTCGCGGCTCGTGTCGACGTCGATCTCGAAGGCGTCCCACTCGCCCGCGAGCGAGCGCGCCATTCCGAACTCGAGGCGGCCATCGCTGATGTGGTCGAGCATCGCGCCGCGTTCGGCCGCGCGGATCGGATGATTGATCTTGAAGGGGGCGAGAACCCCGGAATGGCCCAGGCGGATGCGGTCGGTCTGGGTCGCGATCCACGAGAGGATGAGCTCGGGGGTCGAGCTGTAGCTGTACTCCCCGGCGCCGTGGTGCTCGACCATCCACCAGGTCGTGAAACCGAGCGTGTCGGCGAGACGCGCCTGCTCGAGCACGTCCCGGTACAGCGCTCGCTCGTTCCGCGGACCCGCACGCTGCGCTTCACAAAAGACGTCGAGCTTCAAAACCAGACTCCCGAATCAACGGCCGAGATCGTCGATCACCGCGCGTCCGAGATATTTCGCCGATTCGAGCTCGTCGAAGATCGCCGGAAGATCGGAGAGCGAACCGCGCCGCGAGACGTGGCTCTTGACCTTGCCGGCGGCCGCGAGCTCGACGAGCTCCCGCATGTCCTGCACGTTGCCGACGACCGAATAGACCAGCGTCGGATCCTTCATGGCGAACTCGAAGGGATTGAGCTCGAGATTGCCTTCGCTGTTGGCAGGCAGGCCGACTGCGACGAAGAGTCCCGCCTTGCGCAGCAGCTGGAGACCGAGCCGGAAGCCGGCCATGCGCGCCGAAAACACGAGAACCGCGTCGACGCCGCCGTACTCCTTCTGTACGACCTCGAGCGCCTCGTCGGCCCCTACCGCGCGATCCGCCCCGAGCGACTCGACGAAGGCGAGGCGCTCCGCCCCGATGTCGACCCCGACGACCTTGTACCCGAAGGCCGACGCGATCTGGACCGCATAATGACCGAGGCCGCCGGCGGCCCCGATGACCGCGACGGGGCGACCGGGGAGCACCTGGTGCTTCAGCAGCTTCTTGACCGCGCCGTAGGCCGTGAGCCCGCCGCAAGCGAGCGGCGCTTCGTGGTCGCCGAGGCTCGCCGGGATCTTCACCAGCGAGCGCGCGTAGACCGCGAAATACTCGGAGAAGGTTCCGAGGATGCCCTTCGTCTCGCTGCAGTGGCGCGGATTCCCGCCCAGGCAGTATTCGCAGGCGCCACACCAATAGCCGCCACCCGTCCCGCCGAGCCCGAGGATCACGCGGTCGCCGACCTGTGCATAACGTTCGGCGCCCGGACCGAGGGCCGTCACGACGCCGATCGCCTCGTGACCGATGCCGCCGGTCATGGGACCGAACCAATCGCCGCGCGCGAGATGGAGATCCGAATGGCACACGCCCGAGGCGCTGATCTTGACGAGCGCCTCCTCGAATCCGGGAGTCGGCATGGGCTCGTCGCGGATCAGCAGCTTGCCCTGTTCGAGTCGCGCAGCCTTCATGTCGTCGGTCTCCTCCAGTTGTGGCCGATCGAGACTAGACGACCCGCCGTCGATCCGCGAGCGGGGCGGGAGGCAAGCGCGGGGCCACCGCGAGCCCGCGGTACTAGACCAGCGGCCTCGCTTCGTACGCGTCGACGGGTGCCGCTGCGAGGGCCTGCTTGAAGGTCGTCATCGAATGCGGGTACTGCGTCACGATCCGCCCCGTATCGCTCGCGTAGTAGTGGTTGCAGCTCGTCTGCCAGATCGTGATCTTGCCGATCTCTTTCTGGAGCGCCTCGTTGTACTCGGCCATCGCATCCAGGCGAACGTCCAGCGAGGCGAGGCCTTCGTCCGCGATCCGCTTCACGAGCGAGAGCACGTAGTCGACCTGGAACTCGATCATCGTGATGATCGAGCCGTTGTTGGTGTTCGGGCCGTAGAGCTGGAAGAGATTGGGGAAGCCCGCCGTCGTGATGCCGAGGAACGCCTGCGCCCCTTCCTTCCAGGCGTCGTGGATCGAGAGACCGCCCCGCCCGGTGACGTCGATCGTCGAGAGGAAGCGGTTCGCCGCAAAGCCCGTCGCGAGGATGAGGGTGTCGACCGGACGAAGCACGCCGCCTGCGACGACGCCCGACTTGGTGACCCGATCGATCTCGTCGGTCACGAGGGTCAGATTCGAACGATTGAAGGACGGGTAGTAGTCGTTCGAGAAGAGCGGCCGCTTGCAGCCCCAGGGATGATCGGGGAGCAGCTTCGCGCGCAGCTCGGGATCCTCGACGACCTCGATCGCCTTTCGGCCGATCGATTCGAGCTCGGCGCGGCGATTCTCGTCGAGGAACGCCGTGCCCGTGTCGATCGACTCGTAGATCTCGTTGCGTCGGGCGACCACGAGGCTCGGATCGGCGGCGCGCTGGCGCAGCACCTCCTCCGAGTACGGCTCGTCCTCCTTGGGGAGGACCCAATTGGCCGTCCGCTGGTAGTAGTCGACGTGGCCCGCCGTCTTGACGATCTCGGGCACCATCTGGATCGCGCTCGCGGCGCTGCCGATCACCGCAACGCGCCGGCCGGTCAGATTCCGGGACCAGTCGTACTTCGCGGTGTGGAAGCAGGCCCCGGCAAAGGACTCGAGACCCTCGATGTCGGGGCGCACGAGATCGTTGAACATCCCGAGCCCGCTGACGACGACGTCGGCGGTGTACGTCGATCCGTCGCCGAGCGAGAGCGTCCACTGCGCCTTCGTTTCGTCCCAGTTCGCGCCCTTCACCTCGAGACCGAAGCGACAACGCGGAAGGATTCCGTGCCGCTCGGCGACGCCATCGAGATAGGCGAGGATCTCGGGCTGCGGCGCGTAGGGCTTCGACCAGGTCGTATTGACGTCGAAGGAGAAAGAGTAGAGCTCGCTCTGGATGTCGCAGGCACAGCCCGGGTAGCGATTGTGGTTCCAGGTTCCGCCGATGCGGTCCGACTTCTCGAAAAGCACGACGTCCTGGAAGCCCGCCTGCTCGAGCTTGATGGCCATACACAGGCCGCCCGGCCCGGCCCCGATGATCGCGATCCGCAGCGCTCGTTTCTTCGTCATGCCGGTAGACTCCACCGCTCTTTACACTTCGTCAATCGCGACCTATTCCCCAGGAGGGTCACGTCGATCAACCCACCCCAACCAGGAGCGAGCCCGCCTCGCGCCCGAACGCGGAGGAGCCTTCATGTTCCAGACCATCGACGCCGACGGGCACGTCCAGGAACCGACCGAGGCGATCGCCGAGCACCTCCCGGCAGCCCTGCGAGAAGCAGCGCCTCATTCGACCCGAGATGCGAGCGGTCGCATCCGGCAGATCGTCGGCGGCGAATGGATGCCCTACATCCCCGTCCCGGACTCCGGGTCCTGGGACATTCCGCAAGGCGGTCATGATCCGAAGCTCCGCCTCGCCGACATGGACCGTCAGCGGATCGCGAAGTCGGTCCTCTTCCCGACCTTCGGACTGACCTTCGCCGGCCTCGCTCGCCTCGACGTCCAGATCGCGCTCTGCCGCGCCTATGATGACTGGCTCGCAGAGTTCTGCAGCGCCGATCCGCAGCGCCTGATCGGTATCGCGGTCCCGCCCCAGGGCGATCCGCGCGCCGCCGTCGAGGAGACGAAGCGGGCCGTTCGCGAGTACGGCTACCGCGGCGTCATGTTGCGACCGAATCCGATCCAGGGCCGGACCTTGGTGCACCCGGATTGGACGCCCCTCTACGAGCTGCTCGAAGCCGAAGGCATTCCGCTCTGCGTCCACGAAGGCACGACGCAGCACGTCCCCCAATCCGGCAACGACCGCTTCGTGGACTTCGCCCTGCGCCACGTCGCATCGCATCCCCATGAAGAGCAGCTCGCCTGCCTCGGCCTCGTGATGGGCGGCGTACTCGAGCGCCATCCCGGACTGCGGGTCGTCTTCCTCGAGAGCGGCTGTGGCTGGCTTCCCCATTGGCTCGAGCGCATGGACGATCATGCCCAGAGCTGGGGCTGGGCGATGCCGAAGCTGCCGCTCAAGCCCTCCGAATACTTCGCGCGGCAGTGCGTGATCTCGTGCGATCCCGGTGAGCGGACGATCGAGAGCGTCGTGTCGCTCTGTGGCGAGCAGTCCGTCGTCTTCGCGACCGACTACCCGCATCCGGATGCGGTCGCGGGCGATCTCGTCACGCGCATCGAAGAGCGAACGGGGCTAGCCGAGGCGGCGAAGCAGAAGATCCTCGTCGAGAACTCGCGTCGCGCCTTCGGCTTTGCGGCCTGAGATCAGGAGCGACCATGCGCGAATCGATTCCCGTCCTCCCGATCTCGGATCCGGCATACTGGCAGGATCCCTACTCCGTCTACCGTGCGCTGCGCGAGAAGCATCGTGTCGCCCAGAACGAAGACGGCTACATCGTTCCGCTCCACTGGCAAGACGCCGCCTGGGCCGTCAAGGGAACGGACTTCATCGCCAACGGCATCGAGGTCCTCGAGCGACGAGGCTTCGAGCCCGGCGATCCGATGCATACCTGGCGCAGCAACGCGATCGGCGTGATGGAGGGCGACGACCACCGCCGCGTCCGATCGCATGCGACGAGCGCCCTCTCGAAGCGCAACATGGACGCGATCCGGCCCCTGATCCGGAAACATGCCCACGCGCTCCTCGACCGCCTGACGGGCGCGAGCGAGCTCGACGTCCACAAGGACTACGCCTCGCCGCTGCCGCGACTCGTGATGATGGACTTCCTGGGCATCAGCCCGGACGAGCTGTCGAGCTCCTTTGCCTCGATGGCCCGAGTCAACATCGTCGACTGCTTCGGACCGCGGGTGACGCCCGAGCTGAGAGCGGCCGCGAACGAGGCGATCCAGAAATCGATGGACCATGTTGCCGGCCTCTACGCCAAGCGGCGTCTCGAGCCCCGCGACGATCTGCTCACGCATCTCGTGCAGGCGAAAGACGTCGACGGCGAGCTCTCCCACGGCGAGCTGATCACGCTCTTCTCGACGATCTTCGGCTCGGGCGCCAGCACGACGAGCGTGCTCGCGAGCGGCATACTCGAGCTCGCGCGGCATCCCGAGCAGGCAGCGCTCCTGCGCAGCGAGCCCGACCGCTGGAAGCGCGGCGCCTGCGAAGAGACGCTCCGCTACCGCCCCGCCATCATCGCGATCGGCCAGAGATCGGCCATCGCGCAGGAGGCCTTCGGGATCGAGTTCGAGAGGAGCGAACCCATCGACGTGGTGATCGGCGCCGCCAATCGCGATCCGGAGCGCTGGGAAGATCCAGAGCGCTTCGAGATCCGCCGCGATCCCGGCGTCATGTCGCTCACCTTCGGCATGGGCGCCCATTTCTGCCTGGGCCACGCGATGGCGCGGGCGACCCTCGAGGAAGCATTGGCCTGCTTCGTCGAACGCTGCGACGCCCTCGAGCTCGCCAACGCGCCGCGCTGGATCCCCTTCGTGATGGAGAACAAGCTCGATCAGCTGCTCGTTCGCTTCGAGGGGCGCACGCCTACCATTCGATCGGCTTGATCGGCGCGTCGATCCCGCCCGAGACCTTCTGCACGTTCGGCAGCAGGGCCGCGTGCGGCTGGCCCGCCAGGTAGCCATCGATCACGCGGTGGAAATTGCTGATCATGCCCTCGACCTCGCCCGAGAGGCGCATGGCGTCGAAGCCCGGACTGCGCAGCCCCGCCTGCTGGCGCGGGAGATTCGCGAAATCCTGACGCACCACGTCGGGCCAACGCGGATCGTCCCAGGCGAGGCGGGTCGGCGTGCGCGGCGGCTCGTGGCTCGCCCCCTCCGGCATCAGCGTCGTCGTCCAGATCTCGAAGAGCGTCTCTTCGGGTCCGAGCGGGCGGACCCGATAGGCCGCAGCATTTCCGTAGACCGGCAGCAGGTAGTAGTGCGGGAAGCAGTAGTTGACCGTCGAGATGTGGCCCGTCGCGACGAGCTGATTCAGGTCGGGCATCGGGATTCCCGCGGCGCGGCTGCGGCGGAAGATCTCCTCGTTGAGGCGCACGTTCCAGGCGACGATCGCCTCCATCGGGTCCGCGGGCAGCTCGAGATGCTTCAAGTCCTCGGCGACCGCGATGTCCTTCTCGTGGATCATGCCGCCGCCCATCCCGTCGGACAGCACCTTCATGAAGTAGAGCGAGCTCCCGACGACGTCGTCGGGGTCGATGAAGCCGACCGTGTCGGTCCCACCGCCGTAGCCGCGCTTGACCGATCGGGCGAGGAGCTGCGGATGGGTCTGGGTCGCGTGGTAGCCCTCCATGAAGGCCTCGCTCGCGAGCTTCCAGTTGACGGGGAGGACCGTCGAAAACCAGGCCTCGGCGCGCATCAGCTCGACTCGGAACGCGTCGTGATAGGTCGCGAAGGGCTCGAGCGAGGGTCGCAGCGCCGGGGCGTCGGCGTCGAAATTGACGAAGGCACAGCCGCCCCAGGTCTCGAGCCGGCATTCCCGCAGCCGGAGATCCTCGGCTTCGAGCTGGTCGGGCTGGAAGAGATTGGGCGCGAAGACGAACCGGTTCGAGCCGTCGGTGTTCCAACACCAGCCGTGGAACGGGCAGACGAAGCCGTTCGCGGCGTTCCCGCGGCCCTGGACGAGGCGCATGCCGCGGTGGCGACAGCTGTTGTGGAACGCGCGGACGTTGTCGAGCGCCGTTCGGACGACGATCACGCTCTGGCCCAGGATCTGGTATTCGACGTAATCCCCGACGGCGGGAATCTCCTCGAGGCGGCAAGCCATCTGCCAGACCCGCGGCCAGAAGCGCTCGCACTCGAGCTCGAAGAAGTCCCGGTCGAAATAACGCCGCGCGGGAATGCTTTCGGGGCGCACGACCGGAAACGGATTCGAAAGCGGAGCGGAAGGCGAACGGGTCACGCGGGGGGACCTCCTCGGTTCGGGGCGAGCATCGACTCGATCTTTCCGGCCGCCCCGAAAGCATGGTGGGCTGCGATCCAACCGAAGACGAAGGAAGCGGCGATGCTGGCGCCGGCGCCGGGATAGGTCCGGCCCATCACCGACGCCGTCGTATTCCCCGTCGCATAGAGTCCTTCGATCGGCCGACCGTCGCCGCGCAGGACCCGCGCCCAGGCATCCGTCACGAGCCCCCCCGCCGTCCCGACGTCGGAGGGCACCATGGCGACGGCGTAGTAGGGCGGCGTCGAGATCGGACCGAGGTTCGGATTCGGCCGTACCGTCGGGTCGCCGTGGGCGCGGTCGAAGCAGCGCCCACCGCGGTGGAAGTCCGCATCGTTGCCCGCGCGGCAGAAGCCATTCCAACGCTCGACGGTCTTCGCGAGGCCCGCCCCGTCGATTCCGCACTGTGCAGCCAGCTCCGCGAGCGAGTCCGCCTTCTTCATGTAGCCGCTCTCGAGCCAGGCCTTCGGCGTCACGCCGGGGAGCGCCGTGCCCCAGGGATAGCGCTTGCGGTGAAGGCCATCGAAGACGACGAAGCTCGGAATGCCCGAACGATGCGTGCGCTCGCGCTCGTGCATCCGCTCGCCGACCTCCATGTACGAAGCCGACTCGTTCAAATAACGCTCGCCGCGGCGATCGACCACGATCGAGTAGGGAAGACTCAGGTCGAGATGATGGGTCCAGGGCGCGAGCGTCCCGTCGGGCATGGTCGTCCCCTCCGGCCAACGCCCGTCGAGGCCCTGCGTCGTCGGGACCCACCAGAATGCGTCCAGGTTGTCGACCGCGGCCCCGAGTCGCATCGCCGTCTCGAGGACTTCTCCCGTATCGCCGGGGTTGGCCGCGGTCCACTGCGCCCGAGTCGGCGCAGGCCCGTAATGGCCTCGCATGGCGTCGCTGCGTGAAAAACCACCGGCATTGAGAAGCACCGCCCCCTTCGCCCGCACGATCCGCTCGCCTCCTGCGAGCGTCACGCGGACCCCGACCACCCGGTCCCCCTCGACGACCAGATCCGAGACCTTCGCCTCGGGTACGATCGAGATTCCCTCGCTCAAGGCGATCTCGAGCAGCCGCCCCTGGATCGCGGCTCCATTCGAGACGAGATCGGCCCCCGTCAGTCGAGCGCGCAGCATGCGTGCCCCGAGCCGCAGCGCCATCGCCTTGCCCTTCCAGGTCCGCTTCAACAGGTAGAGATCGGGGAGCTCGTGGCTGTGGACGGGCATGCCTGCCCCGACGGGCGAGCGGGCGAGCTTCGATGCCCACGGCCCCAGCGCGCGCGCATCGTAGAGGGGCGCCATCAAGCAGCGACTCCGGGGCTCCCCGCCCGGTCGGTCGTCGTAGTAGTCGGACCAACCGTCGGGCCGGAAGAATTGCATGCCCCGCGCGCGGAGAAATTCGACCATCGGCGGCCCGACCTTCAGAAAGGCTTCCCGCCGTGCGGACGTCGTTCCCGGCCCCTCGTAGGTCACGACCGAGTCGAAATAACGCCGGGCCCGCTCGTAGGAGTCGGGAATCCCCTCCTCTGCCATCAGGGCATTGAAAGGCGTCCAGAGCACGCCCCCCGAGATCGCCGTCGAGCCGCCGACCTTCGCCTGCTTCTCGAGGATCACGCAGCTCGCGCCGAGATCCTTCGCCGCCAGGGCCGCGCAGATCGAGCCCGCACCGCTTCCGACGACGACGAGATCGAACTCGCTTCCGAGCTCGTCGAGTCGACGCGCTGCATCGAACTGGACTTCACTTCGGGACATGCGCCCGCACCCGCCTTCGTTTCGAGCATCGCCCATTCCGAAGCCCCGGGAAACGGGCTTGCCCTCGCCCCGTCGTATCTGACAGAATGTCCCGCGGTCTCTACTCAAGAAGATGAAGGAGGTCATCCCGCATGGCAGCCCGGATCTTTCTCGCGGTCTTCGGCCTCTTCTCGCTTCCTTACGGGATCTACTGCTTTCTCCAGCCGGGCTTCCTCGCCGACTTCGCCGGCGTCGGCTCCCTTTCGACGACGGGAACGATCGAGCTACAGGCGATGTACGGGGGGCTGCAGACGGGCTTCGGGGCCCTCGCCCTCTTCGGGGCGCTGCGACCCGCCTACGCGCCTACGATCCTGCTGGCGACCGCCTTCCAATGCCTCGGGCTCGGAAGCTTCCGGCTGATGGGTGCGCTCGGCGCGTCCGAGTTCTCGGCCTACACGAGCCAGGGGATCGCCTTCGAGCTCGGCTCGACGTTGATCGCATTCCTGCTCTGGCGAGCCGCCTCGCAGCAGGCCGCGGCGGCTCCGGCGAACGCCGCGGGAGCCGTTCGATGAAATCGACTCCCGGGATCGACAAGGCCGAGGCCCGACACGAGATCTCGCGCCTCATCTACGGCTACTCCGAAGCCCTCGACGGAGGCGATCTCGCGCGCGTGGGCGAGATCCTGAAGCACTGCGTGATCCGCGTCCCCCAGAACGATCTCGAAGTCCGCGGCGCCGCTGCGATCCGCAAGATGTTCGAGGACTACACGATCTTCTACGACGCGAGCGGCGCGCGCGCCCATCCCGACGTCCCGAGCGCGCATCCGCATACCTGCCACTTCGTCGCGAATCTGCTGATCGACGTCGACGACGACGGGCTGCACGCGAGCTCGAAGTCCTACGTGATCGTCTTCCAGGCCCGGCCCGGCTTCCACCTCCAGCCGATCTTCCGCAACCGCTACCACGACCGTTTCGAGTGCGTCGACGGCGACTGGCGATTCGTCGAACGCGTCGAGATCCTCGACGAGTTCCAGGGCGACATCGCGCACCACCTCTACATCACGCCGAACACGAACCGCTAGTCGCCCGCACGAGCGGGGGCGAGCCGTCAGCCGAAGATCTGCCGCGCCGCGCGCAGGCAGTCCGCCGCGAAATCGGCGAGCGGACGCGCACGTTGCTCGGCGCTCAGGACCTCGAGCACGATCGCCCCGTCGAATCCTCGAGCGCGAAGCAGCCGGGCGAGCTTCTCGAGCGGGAACTCTCCCGCGCCGGGAATCCGCCGCTGATTCATCGTCGCCTCCCAGAACTGGCCGGGTGCGTGCGGCACGCCATCCGAGAGCTGCAGGTTCGCCAGCCGTTCGAGGGGAAGCGCCTCGACGGCGGCCCAGTCCGGCCCCGCGGCATGATTGAAGAAATGCCAGGTATCGATCGTGACGCCGACGCCGCCGACGCCGGTCCTTTCGATCAGGGCTCGGGCTTCCGCAACGCCACGGAGCTGGCTTCCGCTCGAGAACTCGAGCGCGACTCCCGTCCCGCCTTGCCGCGCGCCCTGCGTGCGAAGGGCCACGGCGCAGTCCCGGAGCCGCCGGACGACGTCGTCGTCGATCGGGACCACGACTCGGGTATTCACGAGCTCCGCGGACAGGGTCCGCGAATAGAGGAGATTCTCTTCGAGCTCGCTCGCCGCACGCTCGTCGTCGCCGATCGCGAGACCCGAGATCTCCATGCAGGCGAGGCCGCGCTCCCGTAGCCCCTCGGCGATCTGTTCGAGGGTCACGCCCTCCGCGTCGAGAGCGCGCAGCCAGAACATGTCGGGCGCAATCGCGTCGAAGCCCGCCTGTGCGGCGGCATCGAGGTGCGCTTGCCACTGGGTCGGCAGGCCGTGAAGGGGGGAGTGATTGAGCGTCGCGTATCCGTATCGGGGCATCGAAAGAGGCTATCCCTCACGAATCCGAATGGGTAGGCTTGGTCTGCCTCGTTTCCGAACGCCCAGGAGGAGCTCGCATTGAAACCCCACGGCCACCCGCTCTTCGCCCTGATCCTCGGCTCTCACATCGGCGTCCACGTCGGCGTCCGCATCGCCGCCCTCGTCGGCGCCGTCGTTCTCGCAACCCTCGGCTGCAGTCAGGCCGCCTTCGAGCAGCGCGTCCGTGCGCTCGAGGTGGAGGCGGACCGCCAGGCCGTGATCCGTCTGATCCATCAGTACGCCCATGCCATCGACGGACGCGACGAGACACTCCTGCGTGGCACGTTCACGGCCGATGCCGTCGCCGAGTACAAGGGCGCGAACTTCCCGATGGACGTCCGCCTCGCAGGTTTTCCTGCGATCCTCGAGTGGCTCAATGCCCAGGTCGGCAATCGCGAGGAAGCGATCCCCTGGCATTTCATGGATACGCATCTCGTCGAGGTCAACGGAAATCGCGCCTCGCTGAAGACCTTCCAGCACAATCGCCATCTCTCGGGCATCGGGCTCTACACCGTCGAGGCCGTCCGTACCGCCCAGGGTTGGCGCATCCAGAAGCTCCACCTCGACGAGCGACTGCTCGATCCCGAGCTCCTCCAACAGATGCAGAAGACCCCCATCACGCCGAGCTCGACGCCCGGCGCGGCCGTCGAGCAGGCGGAGCGGCGATTCGTCGCGGCGCTCGCCGGCGACCTCGACGCGCTCGAGTCCCTGCTCGCCCGCGACTTCTTCTACTCCACGACGGAGGGGACGCGTCTCGACAAACAGTCGCTGCTCGAATACCTCCGCGCCGGCACGACCCGTGTCGAGCAGATCCGCCGCGATCAGGTCCAGCAGACCGAGCGCGCGGGAATCGTGCTGACGACCGGCCATCTGACCACCGACATCCGAAGCGAGGGTCGGGCGAGCCGAATTCACTCGCGTTACCTCCATGTGTGGGTCCCGACCTCGAACGGCTGGCAGCTCCTCGCACGTCAGTCCGCGTCCCTGCCCGCTGCCCCTTCCTGACCTGCTGCCGCGTCGTCGCGTCGTTCACTCGATCTGCACGAGCCCCCGGAGACCCCGATGTCCACCGCCCCGACGCCCCCGAGCCGCGATGCCCTGCGTGATTTCCTCGGGCTGATCGCACAGGTCGACGCGGAGTTCCTGGGCGCCGAGCGCAACGTAAATGCGCCCGGCGACGTCGCCGCGGGCGAGCACATGCTGCTCCATCTCGTCAAATGCGGCCTCGACACCTGGGTCGACAACGACGCCACGCGCCCGCGCTTTGCACCGCTCGCGAGCGCCGTCCTCAAATGGGGCGGCGAGGGCGCCGACAACCCTTCGCACCTCGCCCCCCTCGATCCGACGCGCCGCTACCGCATCACGGGCCGCATGCACGACGAGGTCTACATCAGCTTCACCGTCTACACCGGCAAGCAGGAAGGCGACTTCAATGACGGCGTCGTCTCGGCCCTGAACCACACCCAGATCCCCCGCGACGCCGACGGCCGCTTCGCGATCGAGATCTCGCCGACCCCGCGCGCGGGCACCCTCCACATGCAGCCCGGCAAAGCGAACTGCGTGATCGCGCGCCACTACTTCGAACGCGAGGTCTGCGCGATGGCCGACCCGCGCCTCGTCTGCGAGATCGACATCGAATGCCTCGACGAGCCCGGCTTCCCGCGCCCGCTCTCGCCCCCGGCGCTCGCGGACAAGCTCCGCGCCGCCATGACCTTCATCCACTCCCAGACCCTCGCCCGCGGACCGCAGGATCCGAGCAAGACCCCGAGCTGGTACTCCCTCGTGCCCAACCAGCTCCCGAAGCCCGAGAAATGGATCCCGACCGAGGGCGGCGGCGCCGGCGCCATCGACAACGCCTACTGCGCGGGGCTCGTCCTGCTCGCGCCGGATCAGGCCCTCGTCGTCGAGGCGCGCTGGCCGAAATGCGTCTACGCGAACGTGATGTTCTGGAACCGCTTCCAGCAGACGGGTGACTACCGCTACCGCTCGTGCTCGCTGAATCGAAGGCAGATGAAGGCCGACGCCGATGGACGCTTCACGTTCGTCGTGTCGCCCACGCGCCCGGGCCCGAAGGTCGCGAACTGGATCGATACCGAGGGACAGCTCTTCGGCTCGCTCTACTGGCGCTTCCTGCTGCCGGAGGGCGACATCGAGCGGCCAGTGACGCGGGTCGTACCGCTCGCGGAGCTGGCCTGAAGCATTCGGGCGATCGGCTAGGCTCGGCGGACGGGGTCGAACGGCGGTGGAGGACGGGCCATGCAAGAGATGCCTTGGGTGATCTCGGTCGACGACCATGTCGTGGAGCCGCCGCACGTCTGGCAGCGTTGGCTGCCTGCATCGCTTCGCGAGCGTGGACCGCACGTTGTGCAGGACACCTGCGAGACCTCCTTCGCGCCCGGCAGCAACGTCGCGATGTACAAGAAGGGCGGCCCCGGCCCGCTCGTCGACTGGTGGATCTACGAGGATCTGCAGAAGCCGACGCCCCAGGTCATGGCCTGCGCCGGCTTCCCCCCCGAAGCGCTGACCCTCGCGCCGATCGCCTTCGATGCGATGCGCCCCGGATGCCACGATCCGCGCGCGCGCCTCGCCGACATGGATCTCAACCGGACGGAGCGTTCGCTCTGCTTCCCGAGCTTCCCGCGTTTCGCCGGCCAGGCGTTCTGCGAGGCGAAGGATAAACCGCTCGCGCTCGCCTGCGTGCGGGCCTACAACGACTGGATGATCGAGGAATGGTGCGGGGACAGCGGTGGACGCCTGATTCCGCTCTGCCTGATCCCGCTCTGGGATCCGGCCCTCGCGGCGGCGGAGATCCGGCGCAACGCTGCGCGTGGCTGTCGCGCGGTCGCCTTCACCGAGCTCCCCGCCAATCTCGGCCTGCCCTCGATCCACGACGCAAAAGGGCACTGGGATCCCTTCCTCGCCGCCTGCGACGAGACCGGAACCGTCGTCTGCATGCACATCGGCTCCGGCTCGAAGTTCCTGACGACGAGCGGCGACGCGCCGCAGGGCGTCGGCATCGCGCTGACGAACCTGAACGCGACGATGTCGATGGCCGACTGGCTGCTCTCCGGGGTGCTCGCCCGCTTTCCCCTTCTCAAGATCGCATTCTCCGAGAGCCAGGTCGGCTGGATGCCCTTCCTGCTGGAACGCGTCGACACGCTCTTCGTGAAGTCGAAGGCCTGGGCCGGCCTCGATCCGCGCATGACCGAGCTGCCCTCCTCCTATGTGAAGGGCCGTGTCTTTGGCTGCTTCTTCGACGACATGATCGGCGTCGACCTGCGCCATCGCATCGGGATCGAGCAGCTCGTCTTCGAGACCGACTATCCCCATCAGGACTCGACCTGGCCGCATACCGACCGGACCGTCGCGCAGATCGCGAAGCGGGTCCCGGCGAACGAGCTCGAGATGCTCGTCCGCACGAACGCGATCGCGATGCTCGACCTCGATCCGAAGGATCTCCGCCCGACCCGACCGAACCGCTGAAGGAGAAGCGCCATGGCATTCGATCTCGTGATCCGGAACGGAATGATCGTCGACGGCTCGGGGCTCGGCGGCTATCGCGCCGACGTCGGCATCGTCGGCGATCGCATCGCGGCGATCGGGCGCCTGAAAGAGCACGGGAAGCAGGAGATCGACGCGGAGGGTCTCGCCGTGACGCCCGGCTTCATCGACGGCCATACCCATCTGGACGCCCAGATCTTCTGGGACCCGATCGGCGCCAACTCCTGCTGGCACGGGGTCACGACCGTCGTGATGGGCAATTGCGGCTTTACCCTCGCCCCCTCCGCCGAGAAGGACGCGATGCTCGTCGTGCGCAGCCTCGAGCGCGCCGAGGACATCTCAGGCAAGGCGATGGCCGCCGGAATCCAATGGAGCTGGACGACTTTCGCGGAGTACCTCGACACGATCGAGAAGCTCCCGAAAGGCATCCACTACGCCGCCAACATCGGTCACTCCGCCCTGCGCACCTACGCCATGGGCGAGCGGGCGTTCACGGAAACCGCGAACGACGACGACCTGCGCATGATGAAGGGGGAGCTGCGGGCGGCGCTTGCGGCCGGCGCGATCGGCTTCACGACCTCCCGCACCCATCAACACCGCACCTCCGACGATCGCCCCGTCGCCTCGAGGCTCGCCGCCTGGAGCGAGGTCGACGCGCTCGTGCGGGTCATGGGCGAAGCAGGCCGCGGCATCTTCCAATACGTCGAGGATCCGGCGCCCCCGGACCGGGCCGAGGCGAGGCGCGACGAGCTGATCGCGCTGTCGGCCTCGACGGGCGTGCCCTTCGCGGTGCCCGCGCTACTCGACGCGAAGCGGGTTCTTCCGATGCTCGATCTCTGCGCCGCACGTGGGGGGCGGATGTTTGGCCTCGCGCATTGCCGCGGGATCGGGACGATGTCGTCCTTCCGAAGCCAGCTGCCTTTCGATCGACTGCCGGTCTGGCGCGAGCTGCGGGCGCTTCCGCTCGAAGAGCAGCGCGCGCGCCTCAGCGATCCCGGACTCGTCGCGCAGCTCGTGAAGAGTGCCCACGAGAGCGCTTACGGCGAGGCCGTCGGCGGCGAGGCGCGACCGCCCGAGTTCGAGCGCATGCGGGTTCTCGACGCGCCGGTGCCCCCGAATCCGACGGTCGCCGAGGCGGCGCGGGCTCGCGGCCTCGATCCGGTCGCGCTGATGATCCAGCTCTCCCTCGAAACCGACTTCCGCCAGTTCTTCGTGCAGACGCTCTCGCCCTTCGACATCGACGACATCACGCAGATCCTGCGCCATCCGCGCGCCGTGCTCTCGTTCTCGGACTCGGGGGCCCACGTGAGCCAGATGTCCGACGCGTCGCTGCAGACCCATCTGCTCGCCCACTGGGTCCGCGATCGCCAGGTCTTCACGTTCGAAGAGGCAATCCGCATGATCACCCTCGCCCCCGCGCGGGCCTGGGGCTTCCACGACCGCGGACTCGTGCGCGAAGGACTGCTGGCCGATCTCAACGTCCTCGATCCCGCGAAGGTCGCCCCGGCGATGCCCACGGTCGTCCATGATCTCCCCGCCGGCGAGCGGCGGATCGAGCAGCGCTCGACGGGTATCGCCGCGACGATCGTCGCAGGTAAGGTCTTCGTCCGAGATGGGCAACACACGGGCGCGTTGCCGGGAACCCTGGTGCGAAGCGCTCATTAGTGCGCACTCGCCTGGACTAGATCCGACGCAGGATCGCCCCCTGCGAGTTGAAGAAGAAGCCGCCGCAGCCGATCAGCGCCGTCCTCGCGTTCTCGACCTGGCGCGAGCCGGCTTCGCCACGCAGCTGGGTCACGGCCTCGCGCAGGTGACCGGTTCCCCGCGACGCGCCCTCGGACAGCGAGCCGCCGTGGGGATTCATCGGGACACGGCCGTTGATCAAGACGCGGCCCGATTTCTCGTCCCAATGCTCTTCCATGAAGCGCCCCGCGCCGCCCGGCTTGCAGTAGCCCACGTTCTCGATCCAACCGAGGGTGATGATGCTGAATCCGTCGTAGGGGAAGAAGACGTCGACGTCGTCGAGCCAGAGCTCGCCGCGGGCTTTCAGCGATTCGACGACGACGTGTTGGCCGTGACGGGCGAGGCTCGGAAGCTGGTCCTCGTCGCTGCGGCCGACCATGCCGGCGGTCGCGGCATGCACGACGATCGGATTCTTCGTGAGCCGCTTCGCCCGCTCGGTCGTCGTCAGGACGAACGCGTCCGCACCGTCGACCGGGATGTCCATGTCGAGCATGCAGAGCGGGTCCCGGATCATGCGGGCCGAGAGATAGCCCTCCATCGTGAGCGGCGTCTTCATGACGGCCTTGGGATTGCGCGCCGCGTTCGCCCGCATATTGATGGCGATACGGCCGAAATCCTCGCGCCTCGCCCCGAACTCATGGATGTAGCGACTGGCCCAGGCGGTGTACGCCGCCGACGGATCGATCGACTCGGGCATCGGCGGCTTCGCCGTTCCCCCGCCCATCATGACATAACGCCGAAACGGATCCTGGGCGGCGGAGCGGGAGTTCCAGGGGAGCCGTGTGAAGGCGTAGTAGACGAGCACCGTGTCGCATTGGCCGGAGAAGATCGCGGTCATCGCATCGATGAGGCCGAACATCGCGACCGGCATCGGACCCGAGTGATGGGTCACGTTCGGCAGCTCGAGCAGCGCCGTCATCTGGTTCGCTCGCGGGGCTCCGGGCTCGAGGACGCCGACGACGCCGTCGATGTCCGCCTTCGTCATCCCGGCGTCGTGGATCGCCTGGATCGAGGCCTCGCAGGCGAGGGATGCGGGCGAGCGACCGCCGGCGTCGCGGCTGAAGGCGGTCGAGCCGATGCCCACGATCGCGATCTGGTCCCGGATCGGATAGCGCTTCGCAGCCTGGTCCATTGCCATCATTTCGCCCCCTTGCGCAGCCGGAATGCCGGGAAAGGAGCGCCGTAGCGGTCGATCCAGGCCAGCTCGACGGGCGCGCCGATCGTGATCGCCTCGATCGGGGCGTCGACGACGGTGCTCGTGAAGCGCAGGCCCGGCTGCTCCTCGAGCTCGACTGTGACGACCGGGTGGGGCCCGTTCTCGTAATCGACTCCGGGCGCTGGGGATCCCTGGCGCAGGAACATCGCCAGATGGATCACCCCGCGACCGGAGACCGGCGTCGCCTCGACCCGCCAGGACCAGCACTCGGGGCAGATCGGCTTCGGCGGGTGGTGGAAGCGATTGCAGTCGCGACAACGCAGGATCAACAGACGTTGATCGAGCCAGCCCCGGAATAATTCCTTGTTGTCGTGGCTGATCTGCACCCACGGAAAGCGCTCCACTAGCGCCGCGTCGCTCAGCTGCCCGGCCATCGATGCCCCCTGCCCGGGCTAGGCCCGGGGCGTCTCGGTGATGTCCTTATCGAGGTCGAGCCCGTAGTACTTCGCCGGATTCTCGAGCAGCATCTTGCGGAAATACTTCGGGTCGAGCCCGGCGAAGCACTCGTCCAGGAATTTCTTCGAGTTCGGAAACGTGCCGACCGAATGCGGGAAGTCCGTCCCGAACATCAGGCGATCGAAGGGGACGTGTTCCCGCATCGCGATCGCCTTCGGATCCCGGATGATCCCGAACCAGAAATGGTCGAGGACGTACTCCGAGGGCTTTCGGTTCAGCTTCCGGTTGAAGGCCCCGCGGAAGATCTCGTAGTTGTCGTCGAAGACGAAGAGCGCCCAGGGCAGCCAGCTCGCGTTCACCTCGGCGAAATAGAACTCGAGCTTCGGGAATCGGTCGAAGACGCCGGCGACGATCAGCTGCGACATCGTGTACATCGGCGGTTGACCCGAGACCCGCTGGGTCAGGGTCCCGGCGAAGGGATCGCCGGTCGTCCCGAGACCGACCTGATTCATGCCCGGGGCCATCTGGCCGAATCCGAAATGCGGCGAGAGCTTGATGCCGAGCTCCAGGCTCCGCTTCCAGAACGCGTCGTCCTCGGGCGCCGCGAAGCCCGAGCCGTTCGGAAAATTGTGGAGCGAGACCGAACGGATGCCCTCCCGCTTCAGGAACTCGAGCTCGGCGATCGCGTCGTCGATCCCCGAAGACGGGATCACACCGTTGCCGATCAGCCGATCCGGAGCGACGGCACAGTAGTCGCGGGCGAGGAACGTGTTGTAGGCGCGGATCAGGGCCCGGTAGACGTCCTTGTCCGTGATGTTCTCGATCGCACGCGAGGCGAAGATGGGCGGAAAGAGGACTTCCGCATCGATGCCGTCGAGGTCCTGCTCCCGCAGGCGCTGACGTGCATCGCCCGCCCCTTCCGCCGCCGAGCCGTCGGCATTGTAGTAGGTCCCGCCGGAAACCTTGACGGGTCCCCGACCCGTGATGTTCTGGCCGTTCGGAATCAGCGGCTGGCCTTCGATCAGCCAGGCCTCGCCGCCCTTTGGCAGCTTGATCAGGCGGGGCGCGCGATCGCGATGCTCCTCGGGCATGTACTTGACCCAGGATTCCGGCGGCGTCTCGACGTGTCCATCTCCAGAGATGACCTTGTACTTGCGTCCCATGCTCGTCCTCCTCGTTGGGTACTCTCACTATACGCAAATTCCACCGCGCGGAAGCGGGCTTGCTGTCCTCGCCGCGTTTCTGACAGAATGGGTGCGAACCCGGGAGACCTGCCCGCAACGAATGCCAGGGAGAGAGCGGATGGATGCGATCGAAGCCATGGAGACCTGCCGAGCCATCCGGTACCTGAAGCCGGACCCGGTCCCGCAGGCGCTGATCGAACGCGTGATCTACGCCGCGACCCGCGCCTCGAGCCCGGGCAACTCCCAGGGCTGGGATTTCATCGTTCTTCGCGATCGGGCCGCGAAGGAAAAGATCGGCCCCATCGTGCGGGAGCGCCTGCTGCCGCTGATCCAGAGCATGCCGAGCCCGCCCGGGAGCGTGGCCCGCATGATCGACGGCGCCCAACACCTCGCCCGGGAGTTCGAGAATGTGCCCGTCTGGATCATCGTCTGCGGGCGGAAGGTCTATCCGCCGGGGGCCGCGACGGACCAGATGGTCGACGCCGCGCTCTACCCCGCCGCCCAGAATCTGATCGTCGCCGCCCGCTCGCTCGGCCTGGGCACGACGTTCACGACCTTCCAGGTCGCGACCGAGGACGAGATGCGAAAAATCCTGGGGATTCCGGACGACGCGTCGATCGCGGTCTGCATCGCGCTCGGCTATCCCGATCGACCGTTCGGTCCCGTCAAGCGCAAGCCCGTCGCGGAAGTGATCCACTGGGATCGCTGGTGACGGCCTGCACGGGCGGTCGGAGCGATTGGAGCGAGGTGCCATGAACGATATGGTGCCCAGACGTTATGCCGATTTCGCGCCGGCGCTCCACGCCGCGGCGGTCGCGGCGACGCGCCTCTCGGATTTCGGCCGCGACGACTACCAGGAAGGTCTCGCCCGGGCCCTCGCCGCCTTCGAATCGGACCTTCCCGAAGACGAGGCGAGCCGCGCAAAGGCCTTCGCGTTCAGCCTGCCGGGCCTGACGGGAAGGCTCTACTCGGAGGCCGGCTGGACGAATACGCCCGCCTGCCTCGGGGATCGCATCGTCCGCCCCGTCGTCATCGCGGGCATCCCCCGCACCGGCACGACCGCCCTGCACCAGATCCTCGCCCTCGACCCGCGCTTCCAGGGCCTCGAGAGCTGGATCATCCCGAATCCCCTCGAGCGCCCGCCTCGCGACGAATGGCCGAGACATCCGCTCTTCCAAGCCGCTGCTGAGCGCGCGCGAGCGTTCGAGGCCGCGGCGCCCCGGGCTGTCGCGCTCCACCGCATCGAGCCCGGCGACGTCGACGAGTGCCTCGCGCTGATGATGCAGACCTTCGTCACCAATCAGCTCCCCTCGCTCCTCGATCTTCCGACCTACGACGACTGGTACCTCGCGCAGGATGAGCTCACGAGCTACCAGCGTCTCGCCGACAACCTCCGCCTGATCGGTCATGCCGAGCAGGAGAAGACCTGGCTCCTCAAGAACCCGACGCATTTCCTGCGCACGGGCACGCTGCTCGAAGTCTTTCCCGACGCCTGCGTGATCCTGACCCAGCGCGACCCCGTCGCGACCCTCGTCTCTCTCTCCGGCATGCTCGCCGCCTATCGCGGCGACCCGGCCCCCGGAAGTCCCGAAGCGCGGCGCATCGGCCCGCGCCAGCTCCGGGTCTACGAGCAGGCCACGCGCCATACCCGCGCCGTTCGAGCTCGACACCCAGAGCGTTTTCACGAGGTCCACCAACCGGAGCTCGCGAAGGATCCGCTCGCCGTCGTGCGCGGCCTCTATGCGCGATTCGACCTCGAGCTCGAGCCGGGAACCGAGGCCAAGATGAAGGCGTGGATCCAGGCGCAGCCCGAGCGGGAAGCCGTGCTGGCACGCGGACGCCGGAGTGCCACCCCCGAAGACTACGGACTCGACGCCGGGGAGATCCGGGAGCGCCTGCAATGAGCCCTTCCGCTGAGACCCACGAACCCGACGAGGAGCCTACGATGCAGCGCACGCCCACCCTCCCCGAATGGCACGAATACCTCGCCCGCTGGGCCCCCGTCGCCGACCGCCTCGTCGCGAAGCTCCGGGATCCGTCGGACGCCCAGGATCGTCAGGAGCTCTACCAGATGATGCTCTCCGCGCTGGCGGGCGGACATTTCGGGCTCGTGTCGAACGATCCCGACTATCCCGAGTTCGTCCCGATGCTCTCGGCCTCCCTCAACTTCGCCGCCCCCGTCCCCGACTTCGTCTACACCTACGCGCCGATTCGCGGCGAAGGGACCTACCGCATCGCGGGCCACCGCGGCACCTCGCTCTTCGCCTTCGTGACCGTGAGCGAGACCTACTTCACCCGGACCGACAAGCCGAAGCCCGGCCTCGCCAACTACGACGTCGACGCGCTGACAATCGGCGCGGACGGCCGCTTCGAGGTCCTGCTCAGCGCCGAGAGGCCGAGGAATTGGAAGGGCGATTGGTGGCCGATGGATCCGAAGGCGACGAACCTGGGCGTGCGCCACGCGATGTACGACTGGGAGAATGAGATCGATCCGCGCATGTCGATCGAGCGCCTCGACGTCCCGGCCGCACGCCCGAAGCCGAGCGCCGCCGAGATCGCCGAACGCATGGAGGAGATCGCCCAGTGGATGGAGTACAGCATCCAGCACTGGCTGATCCATCTCGACGCGACCCGCACAAAGGGCGTCGTCAATCGCTTCGAGGTCACCGACTACAGCGGCTTCACCGGCAGCTCCTGGCCCCAGGTCTACCTCGAGACGCTCTTCGAGATCGGCGAGGACGAGGCCCTCGTGATCGAGACCGGGATCCCCGATCAGGTCCGCTACTGGTCCTTCATGCTGGCGGACGAGCTCTTCGCGACGATCGACTGGGCGAATCACCAATCGAGCTTGAACGGGCACCAGGCTCGACTCGATGCCGACGGCCGCTTTCGCGCGGTCCTGTCCGTTCGAGACCCGGGCGTCCCCAATTGGCTCGATACCGGCGGCTACCTGCGCGGCGTGATCCAGAACCGTTGGAACCAGGCAAGCTCTGCCCCGTGCCCCACGATGAAGCGCGTCAAGCTCTCGGAGATCCGGGAGCACCTCCCGAAGGAGACGCCCGTCGTCACGGCTGCCGAGCGCGAGCAGAGTCTGCGGCGCCGGCGGGCGGGCGCGCAGATGAGACGAAAATGGTAGTGCGACGCCGATCCGGGAGATCGATCCGATGAAGGTCGCCGTCTATGCAGGCCCCCGCGTGCCCTTTCGCATCGAAGAGCGCCCCGTGCCTTCGCCCGGTCCCGACGAGCTGCTGATCCGGATCGGGCGCTGTGGCATCTGCGCGACGGACGTCAGCACGTACACCGGCGACGCCGGCATGGAGATCGACAAGGTCTACGGCCACGAGTTCGCGGGCGAGGTCGTCGCGCGAGGAGCGAACGCCCATGCCATTCCGATCGGCGCACGCGTGACCGCCCAGTGCGTGACGGCCTGCGGGCGCTGTGAGGAGTGTGCGCGAGGTCATCTCGTGTTCTGTCCCTCCTGGCGCCAGCATCCGACCGGCGGATTCGGCCAGTACATGACGCTGCCCGAGCGAGAGGCCTACGTCCTGCCGCCGCCCCTGACCCTCGAGGACGGGGCTCTCGTCGAGCCGCTCGCGGTCGGACTGCACGGCGTGCGGCTCGCGGGGGTCGGAGAGGGGTCGAGGGTGCTCGTGCTCGGAGCGGGGCCGATCGGATTGTGCGCGACCTACTGGGCCAGGCAGCGGGGCGCGGCGAAGATCGTCGTGGTCGCGCCTTCGGATCGAAGAAAAAGCTTCGCCCTCGAGATGGGGGCCGACGAGTTCATCGTGACCGCCCCCGGCGCCGCTTCCGCGGACGGAGCAGACGCGTCGCACGCCGCGTCGAGCACGGCCTCGACGCCAGGAGCCCAGAACGACATCGAAACGAGGATCCGGGACGCACTCGGCGGCGCGCCGGACGTCGTGTTCGAGTGTGCGGGATTCCCCGGAGCGGTGATGCAGGCGATGACCTTCATCCGGGCCAAGGGCACGATCGTCTGCATGGGCTACGGACTACATCCCGAGTCGATCCTGACGGCGATCCCGCTCTTCAAGGAGCTCTGCGTTCGATTCTCGATGACCTACGACCGCGCCGACTATCAGGAGGTGATCGACAGCCTCGCCGCCGGCCAGCTCGCGCCGCGCTGCATGATCACGCGAACGATTCCCCTCGAAGCGATGACCGAGGCGCTCGAGGGACTGCTCGCGCGGGCTCCGGAGTGCAAGGTGCTCGTCGATCCTTGGGCGTGAGGGCGAGACCTCTCGATCGAGTTCGCGCTCCCGTCGTCCACCTGTGAATCATCACCTCTACCGATCCCACGGCCCCTCGTCGCGGACCCGAAACCGACGCGGTAGTGTCGTGAGACCGCGCCCGCCCTCCGTGGGCCCATCGCCAGCAGGAGCAAGCATCCCCATGCACGGAAAAGCCGTCGTCGTCGGTGTCGGAGAGACGACCTACTACAAGCACGGGCAGTCGCCCGATACCGAGTTCCAGCTCGCATGCCAGGCGATCGAGCGCGCGGCCCAGGATGCGGGTCTTCCGCTCTCCGAGATCGACGGGCTCATCTCCTATATGGACCACCGCAACAGCCCGCTGCGCGTCGCCGGTGCTCTCGGCATGAAAGAGCTGCGCTGGTCCTCGACGCCCTGGGCCGGGGGCGGCAACAACTCCGCGGCCTGCGTGATGGAGGCCGATGCGGCGGTCACGGCGGGCTATGCGAACTACGTCGTCGCCTTTCGGGCGCTGGCCCAGGGCCAGTTCTACCGCCTCGGCTCGGGCGCAGGCATCGCTGCCGGAACGGCGTCCGAGGGCCTCTCCTGGGGTGCACCATACGGTCTCATGACGCCGGCCCAGGAATGCGCGCTGCATACCAAGCGCTGGATGCACGACCACGGCGTCTCGCAGGAAGCACTCGCGAGCATCGCACTGGCTTCGTACGCAAACGCCCAACGCAACCCCCGCGCCGTCCGCCACGGCCAGCCCCTCACGCGCGAGGCCTATCACGCCTCGCGTTGGATCGTCGAGCCGTTCCACCTCTTCGATTGCTGTCAGGAGAACGACGGGGCAGCGGCCCTCGTCATCACGACGCCCGAGCGCGCTCGCGATCTGAAGGCCAAGGCGGTCCCGATCGTCGCTGCGGCCCAGGGGCTCGGGCCCGACATCGGCGCCAATGCGTTCCAGAGCAAGTGGTTCCCGGGCATGTACTACGAGAACGTGGGCCGGATGATCTGGGATCGCGGCGGGATCAAGCCCAGGGACGTCGACGTGCTGCAGCTCTACGAGAACTTCACGGGCCCGGTCGTGATGGCGCTCTGCGAGATGGGGTACTGCAAACCCGAGGAGGTCGACGCCTTCGTCGCCGATGGGGCCCTCGAAGGCCCGAACGCGAGGCTGCCCTTCAATACGAGCGGCGGCAACCTCGCCGAGGCCTACATCCACGGCCTCGAGATGACCATCGAAGCGGTCCGCCAGGCGCGGGGGGATTCGACCTGTCAGGTCAAGGACGTGAGCTACTCGCTCGCGGTCGGTGGTCCGGGCTATGCGCCCGGGAGCGCCATCCTCTTCGGAGCTGCCCTCTAACCGAATCTCGACGTCGACGCCCGGTCCCGTCCCCGTCGTACACGATCCACGGAGAATCCCGATGCCCCGACTCCTCGGCGACGATTTCCTCGTTCCCTCTCTCACGCCCCACAACACGCCCTTCTTCACGGCCGGGTCGATCCAGATCCAGTTCTGCAAGGATTGCGGCCACGCACAGCATCCGCCGGACGACGTCTGTTATGCCTGCCGCAGCTGGAATCTCGAGTTCCGGGCGATGCCCGGGACCGGCCGTGTCGAGAGCGCCGTCGTGGTTCATCACGCCGTCCACCCCGCCCTCAAGACGAAGGTCCCCTACGTCGTGGCGGTCATCTCCGTCGACGGAGCGGCCGGTTGCAACGTGATGGGCAACGTGGTCGGCTGCCCGCCCGAGGCCGTGAAGATCGGTGATCGCGTACGGGCCTTCTTCGACGAGGTCAAGAGTCCGCAGGGCGATTCGCTCCTCAAGATCCCGAACTGGGAGCGGGCCTAGCGTTGCGGCGGGCCGCCGCGCGTTCCCGGGGAGCACGGACCGAGAACCCGTCCGAGGGGCGGCAGGCGTGATCCGACCGGCCACCCCGGCAGACTGCAACGCGATCGCCGGAATCTACGACTACTACGTCGGACAGACGGTCGTCACCTTCGAGGAATCGTCCGTCTCGGGCGGCGAAATCGCGCACCGCATGGAGAGGGTCCGCGGGCTCGGGCTCCCCTACCTCGTGATCGAGCAGGACGAGGAGGTCCGGGGCTACGCCTACGCCGGCCGCTGGCACGAACGCTCCGCCTATCGTTTCACGGCCGAGACGACGATCTACCTCGATTCGCACCAGGTCGGGCGCGGGCTCGGGACCCTGCTCTACGCGACCCTGCTCGAGCAGCTTCGCGAGTCGGGCCTCCATTCCGCGATCGGGAGCATCGCCCTGCCCAATCCGGCCAGCGTCGCCTTGCACGAGAAGCTCGGCTTCCGGCAGGTCGCCCACCACTGCGAAGTCGGCTTCAAGCAGGACCGCTGGGTCGACGTCGGCCATTGGCAACTGCTGTTCTGAGCACCGCTCCCGCCCGCGCCTTCGACTGCGACTACCGACTCTTCGGAAGCCCGAGCTCGTTCTCGGCGACGAGGCTTCTCAGGATTTCGACCGTTCCCCCGTAGATCGTGTTGACCGGGGTCTGACGGAGGATCTCCTCGAAGAGCCCGCCTGCGACCCGCAGCGCTTCGTCGTGGGCCAGCAGAGCGAACGGTCCCGCGAGCTCGCTCCAGACCTGGGCATCGTCGAGATAGGTCGCCGCCGAGAAAGATTTCGTCATGGCGCCCTTCGCTCCGAGGGGCTTGCCCTCGGCTGCGAGCCAGGTCGACCGGTAGCGCAGGAGCCGCGCGACCTCGGCATGGATCGCCGATTGCCCGAGCTGCTCCATGACACGCAAATCGTCGAAGGGACGCGCGCCGTCCGCCCCCGGCGTCCGCGCCCAGACGGTCGCCTCTTCCAGCAAGCGCTCCTGGAGATCCGCATAACCCATCGCCTGCTCGAGGCCGAGGGCGAAGCGGACGACGGCCCAGCCCTGGTCGACCTCGCCGACCCGCGCACTGTCGGGAACGCGGACCCCGCGGAGCGAGAAGGAGTTCGTGCGCTCGCCGCCCAGGGTATGGACGGGACGAATCTCGACCCCGGGCGCGTCGGTCGGGACGAGGAACATCGTGAGGCCACGATGCGGCCGATCCTGCTGGCTCGTGCGCGTGAGGGTGAAGACGTACTGCGCCTCGTGGGCCGTCGTCGTCCACATCTTCTCGCCCTCGATGAGCCAGCCCTCGCCGTCGCGGCGCGCCTGGGTTCGGGCGGCGGCGACGTCGGAACCGGCGCCGGGCTCGCTGTATCCGAGGGCGACGAGGACCTCGCCGCTCGCGATTCGCGGGACGAGCACGCGCTTCTGCTCCTCGGTCCCGAGGGCCATCAGGCTATGGCCGATGAATCCGTTGTTCATCAGTCCGAACCACGGGAAGCCCGCCTTCGAGAGCTCCCAGTAGAGCGCGAGGATCTCGAAGGGATCGCGGCCGCCGCCGCCCATCTCCCGGGGCCAGCCCGCGGAGACCCAGCCCTCGGCTGCGAGCTTGCGGTACAGGCGCCAATCGTGTCCGCCCCCTTCGCGGCGCTCGCGCTCGGCGTCCTCGGCGGTGAACTCACGTCGCAGGAAATCGCGGATCTCCTCGCGCACGCGCTCGGCCTTCTCGCCGAGGCGGAAGTCGAGGGACGTGGAGCACTCCGCGTGCACGGGCGGATTGGCGGAAGGCTGCGTCGAGAGCTCCGCGACTCGACTGCGCTCCTCTCGCGTTCCGCCTGCGATCAGCGGCCAGGCGAATGCGCGGCGGTAGTGGAGCTGGATGTCGTACTCGAGGGAAAAGCCATAGCCGCCGTGGGTGTGGAGCGAGACGCCGGCGGTTCGCTGAGCTGTCTGGCCGGCCCAGACGAAGGCCATCGACGCCAACGCCTCGAAGCGATCGGGACGGGCATCGCGGGCCCAGGCCGCCTCCCAACACAGAAGCTCCGCCCCGTCGACGCGGGTCGCGCAGTCGGCCAGCGGGTGGGCGATCGCCTGAAAGCTCCCGATCGGGACGCCGAACTGGATCCGCTCCTTCGCATAGCTCGACCCGAGACCGAGCGCCGAACGCGCGAGACCGAGTAGTCGAAAGGCGATGAGGAGCTTCCACTCGGCGACACCGACTTGATAGGCGGCTCGAGCGGCGCTGCCCCGTGCGACCTCGCGCCGCGAGCCCGTCGCGTTGGGACCGAGCGACCAGAGCGCATGGGCCCCCGACCCGACCTCGCGAACATGCCGCGGGCGATCGCCCGGATCCGACTCGTAGAGCACGATCGAATCGCCCTCGAGCGCCAGCACCGAATCAACGACGGCACCGGAGGGAATCAAGTGCTGCCCAGCCGCCCCGCCCCGCGTCCCGGCGATCGCCGTCGGACGCAGCGGCACGAGCGAGATCGACCGCTCGCCCGACGCGACGCCTTCGACGATCGGATCGCCGGGGGCGACGGCGGTCAGGATGCGCGCCGCGGCGGCGACGTCCTCGAAGGGAACGGGAGCGAGCGCCCGACCCGAGCAGGTCGCGACGAGTCCCAGATCGAGCAGCCCGAGCCCGAGACCTCCGGCCGACTCCGGCAGTCCCATCGCCGACGCCCCGAGCTCGACATAACGCGCCCAGAGCTTCGGAGAATGGCCCGTCGCTTCACATTCGCGAACATGGCTCGTCGGGCACTCCCGGGTCAGCAGGTCCGAGAAGGTCTGGACCAGGATCTGCTGGGACTCGTCGAGCTCGAGATTCATCGCGTCTCCCCCGCGCCCGTCGCGATGCGAAAGCGCGGCATCGCGCCCTGCCCCGGCAGCTCGGCAAAATGGACCTCGACCCGGGCGCCGATCACGACCTGCTCGGGCGGGGTGCCCGGCAGATCGCAGACCATGCGAATGCCCTCGTCGAGCTCGATCGTCGCGATCGCATACGGGACGTGGGCTTGCCAGGCGGGATGGAAGGCGCGGTGCGCCACCGTGTAAGAGTAGATGCTTCCCCGGCCGGACACGGGAGCCCAGTCGAAGCCGAGCGCGCGGCAGGCGGGACACATCGGCTGCGGGTAGTGCCGCAAGAGACCGCACGCCGTGCAGCGTTGGATCACGAGCCGTCCCGCTCGAACGCCCTCCCAGAATCCATCCGAGAGCTCCGTCGACTGCGGCGCCGGCCGCGCGACCTCCGCCGTCTCCCGTGTCGGCGCGCTCATCGTTCCGCCCCCAGGATCACCGCCGCCCCCTCATGAAAATCCCCCTCCGCCGTCACGAGCACCTTCTCGCAATCCGCGACCTGTCGCGACGGCTCGACCTCCCGCCGCAGCTGGCGCACGGCCTCCGAGAAGAGGTTCGCACCCGAGCAGTGGCCCTCGGAGAGCAGCCCCCCCGAAGTATTGATCGGAAGCGCGCCTCCGAGCTCGATCCGCCCGTCGCGCACGAAGGCGCCACCCTCGCCGTGCTGGCAGAAGCCGACGGCTTCGAGGGAGGCGAGCACGACCCAGGTAAAGCCATCGTAGATCTGCGCGCAATCGATGTCGTCGGGACGCAGGTCCGCCCGATCGAAAGCACGCCTTGCGGCGATCTCGAGCCCTTCGATGCGGGTCATGTCGCGCTTGTGTGTGATCGAGGTGGGCGGGCGGCCATGACCTTCGCCGTAGCCGAGCAGCGTGATCGGCGTCTTGCGGAGATCCCGCGCGCGCTCGAGCGACGTCATCACGATCGCCGTCGCGCCGTCGCTCTCGAGCGAGCAGTCGAGCAGGCGCAACGGATCGGCGATTAGCGGCGAGGCCTGGTGCTGCTCGAGGCTCATCGGCTTCTCGAACATCAGGGCGCGGGGATTTCGATTGGCGTGCTTGCGGCAGGCGACGGCGATCCGGCCGAAGTCTTCGCTCGTCGTTCCGAACTCGTGCATGTGGCGGCGGGCCGCATGCGCGAACCACTGGACCGCGACGGTATTGCCGAATGGACGCTCGAACTCGTCGACGTGGCGCATGACCGGATGCGGCGCGATCGCCCCTTCGCTGGTCCGCGACACGCGCTGCGCCGAATAACCGCGCCTGCCCGCGACGAGCAGGACCGTCCTCGCGATCCCGCCCTCGATCGCGAGGGCGGCGCTCTGAATGGCGCTTGCGAACGAGGCGCCGCCGGTCCGGATCGTCGAGCTGAATGCGAGCTCGGGAATTCCGAGATTGAGGATGAAATCCTCGGCCACCGTCCCGGCGAGCTCGTTCGGCATCACGCCATCGACGTCCGCCGGCCCGAGCCCCGCGTCTGCGAGCGCCTCGACGGCCGCCATCAGATGGAGCTCGAGAGTCGAATGGGGCGTTCCGCGCGTGAAGGGGGTCTGGCCTGTTCCGACGATCGCCGCGCGTGCCCGGGCCGACATGATTGCCTCGCTTGCCGATGAGTTCGCTGCGTGAATGCGCGATCCTCTCGCTTCGACTATCTATAGTTTCCAGCGGGGTCGACTGCCAGCGCGAAGAGGCCGGCCCGGAGAGGAGCCCGATGGGAGCACGCATGGCCAAGCCGGCCCTCGATGTCGGCCTCGTGAGCACGAACGCGGAGAACCTCTTGCGCTTCTACGAGGCCGTCGCCGGATTCGAGCGGCAGCCCGCCCTGACGCTCCCCGGCATCGGGACCATCCACAAGCTCGCCTGCGGACATAGCATTCTACGCGTCCTAGTGCCGACCACACGGCCGGAGCCGCCCGAGCCCGACGGCGCCGCGAGCTTCTCCTCCCGATCAGGCATCCGCTATCTGACCCTCGAGGTCGACGACATCGAGGCTGCCGTCGAGGCCGTCCGCGCGACGGGAGGCTCGGTCACGCTGCCGCCCTTCGAGCTTCGCCCCGGCCGACGGGTCTCCCAGGTCGCCGACCCCGACGGCAACATGATCGAGCTCGGCCAGGGCTGAAGCCGGTCGAAGGCACCGACGACGGAGAGCCGCGATGATCGAGTACGACCCGTTCTCTGATTCGGTGATGCAAAACCCCTGGCCCCATTACGCGGCACTTCGCCGCGAGGCGCCGGTCTACTACCTCGAGAAGTACGACACCTGGTTCCTCTCGAAATTCGAGGACATCCGCGCGAGCACGACGAACGACGTGTTCACCGCCGAGCGCGGCGTCACCCCAGAAATGGTGATGCTGAAGGCCCCGCCGCCGCCGGATCCGGTCTTCTCGATGCTCGACCAGCCTCGCCAGCGCGACTACCGCCGGATGTTCGTCCCGCGCTACACGAAGAACGCGATCTCCCGTATGGAAGCTTCGATCCGCTCGACGACCCGGGCGCTGCTCGCGCCCCTCGCGGAGCGCGGCCGCTTCGACGTGTATCGCGATCTCGCCGATCCGCTGGCGGTCGCGGTGATCGCCGACCTGATCGGACTTCCGCGCGAGGAAGCTCCGTCCCTGCGCGCCGAGATCGCACGCTATTTCGCCCGCCGGCCCGGTCAGATCGGAACCACGCCCGAGAACGAAGCGGCGCGCACGACCCTCGTGACCCGCCTGGCCGAGATCGTCGCGGGCCGAATGCAGGAAGGCGATCTCGGCGGCGACGACCACATCTCGGTCATGCTGCGCACTCCCGCCGAAGGCGGACCGCTCTCGCTCGGATCGATGGTCGCGACGGTCTACACCTGGCTCGTCACCGGCGTCGAGGTCGTTCCCCTCTCCGTCGCCAATACGATCCTCTACCTCGCGCGCCATCCCGACCAGCGACGTGCGGTCACGCAGGATCCGAGCCTGATTCCCTTCGCCTACGACGAGTCGCTCCGCTACGACCAGCCGACGAATCTGCTCGGCCGCTTCGTGAAGGAGCCGGTCGAGATCCGCGGCCAGAAGCTCGGGTCGGGCCAGGGGGTCATGTTTCTCTGGGCCTCGGGGAATCGCGACGAGGAGGAGTTCCCCCGCGCCGATGTGTTCGACATTGCGCGCCGTCCCCCCCGGACTCTCTCCTTCGGACACGGGGCCCACAAATGCATCGGGGAGCAACTCGGCCGCCTCGAAGGCCGCATCCTGCTCGAAGAGATCCTCGCCCTGGCCCCCGAATACGAGGTCGACTCCGCCGGAGTCGAACGGACCTACAGCGAATTCCTCCACGGCCACCACGCCGTCCCGATCGAATTCGCGGCCCGGAGCCTGTAGCATCCGGCCTCAGCTCGAAGCGCTCGCCCCGCTTCGCGCCCCATCCACGCAACCCCCACTCAACCCCCAAACCACCCGGAGACCCGACATGAGTAACTCCCTCTACGACATCCCGCTCCAGAAGATCGACGGTACGAAGGCCAGCCTCGGCGAGCACAAGGGAAACGTCCTGCTCGTCGTGAACGTCGCTTCGAAATGTGGACTCACGCCGCAGTACACGGGCCTCGAAAAGCTCCACGAGACCTACCGTGATCGTGGCTTCTCCGTCGTCGGCTTCCCGGCCAACGACTTCGGCGCCCAGGAGCCCGGCACGAACGCCGAGATCCAGCAGTTCTGCACGACCCAATTCGGCGTTCAATTTCCGATGTACTCTAAGATCCAGGTCACGGGCGAAGGCAAGCATCCGCTCTACCGCACGCTGACCACGGCGCAGCCGAAGACCGCCAACCGCGACGCCATGGAGACCCAGCTGAAGGGCTACGGCATGACGCCGACGAGCGCTCCCGAGGTCCTCTGGAACTTCGAGAAGTTCCTCGTCGACCGGAAGGGTCGCGTCGTCGGACGCTTCGCGCCCGATACGGCCCCCGACGCCGCGCAGCTCGTCAACGCGATCGAGAGCGAGCTCGCCAAGAGCTGAAGCGACGAGAGCCTGCGACAACAGGCCTTACAGCAGCCCCGGATCGGACCCGCCGTCGACCTGGAGGGCGATGCCGGTCAGGTAGTTGGCGGGCTCCGAGCACAGGAAGGCCGCGACCTTTCCGAAGTCGCTCGGCTGCCCGCCCCGCCCGGCCGGCAGGGCCGCGAGGTATCGGTCCATTCCGTCGCCGACGAGGGATTGGAGACGCTTCGTGACCTGGTTGCTCGGGAGGATCGAGTTGACGGTGACCCCGTCGGCGATGACCTCGCGGGCCAGGGTCTTGAGGAACGACGTGAGCCCGGCGCGAGTGGTATTCGAGTAGACCATGTTGGGGAGCGGCGCGCGCACGCCCCCCGACGTGATCGCGAGGATCCGGCCCCAGCGCTGCTCGCGCATGCCCGGCAGGAATCCCTGACACAGCTCGATCATCGCCAGCAGGCAACGGTCGAGGGATGCGCGCAGGATCGCGAGGTCGGTCGTGCCGGCCGGTCCGGGCGGCGGGCCGCCGACATTCGCAACGACGATGTCGACACGGCCGAGGCGCGCGCGTGCGGCATCGACCAGGGCGCGCGCACCTTCGACGGTGCTGAGATCAGCGGCGATGCCTTCGACCTTCGCGCCGACGACACTCCCGCGAATGGCTTCGACGGCGGCGGCGACCCGGCCGGCCTCGCGACCGCTGAGACAGATGCGAACGCCTTCTTCTGCGAGTGCCCGCGCCGTGGCAAACCCCAAGCCCTCGGTCGACGCGCCGACGACGGCGGTCCTGCCTGCAATTCCGAGCTCCATCCGATCTCCTCTCGAACGAATGCCGCGGGACCCGCGGCCCGCTCGCTCGCTCGCTAGCTCCGGGGCTTGAGCGTGTCGGCAACCAGCCCGTGGTGACCCCAATCGTCGCCGCCGGCGAATTGCCGCTCGCTCCAGTCATCGCCGCAGAGAATTCCATCCCAGCCGAGTTCGACGTCGAAACCCGACGGACCGTGCATGTAGAATGAAACGATGCCGTCGTTGCGATGGCGACCGAGATCCGAGCTGATCGGGACCTGCGCCTTGCGTGCCCGGTCGAGAGCGCGGCCCACGCCATCGAGGGTCGTCGACTCGAACATCAGATGTTGAAGCCCCGACGGCGGGCCGATCTGGAGGAGAGCCAGACTGTGATGACGCGGCGTGCAGCGCAGGAAATGGATCCCGAGATTGCCTGGACCGAACACCATGTAATCGCTGCGCCGGAAACCCAGCACGCCGCGGTAGAACGCGAGCGCTTTCTCGATGTCGGCGACGAATAGCACGGCATGACCTATTCCGAGCTCGCCGGTCTTGAACTCGATGCCTCGTGGCGACACGAACGGCGCGTCGAGGATTGCTCCCTGGAAGAGCTCGAGGCGATGGCCGAAGGGATCGTGGAGCACCGCCAGGTGGTCGACGCCCCGGGCCTCGCGCTCGGCCGGCGTCCCGGCCCGGACCTCGATCTTCTGCTCGACGAGACCGGCGACCATGCGCTCGAAATCCCGCTGGCTTCGCAGCTCCCAACCGAGATAGGCGAGACCCGGCGTCGCCCCGGGATGGACCGCCAGGCGCCACTGCCGCTGGTCGAGCTTGAAAAAGCAGGTCCCGTCCGGAGCGATCCCTTCGGCATCGGGCGAGGGCAACGCGATTCCCTGCGGCCGCGGTCCCGGCAGGATCTCGGCGGGTGCGAAGCCGCAAACTCCCGTCGCGAAGGCGCGCCAGGCGACCGGGTCCGGGGCGACGACGCCGACATAACCCAGTCCATGCCATTGGATCCGATCCGTACTCATTGGATTCCCTTTCGTCGAGTTTCCGATATCGAGCGGGCGGTCCGGAGCTCAGCTTCGAGTCGCGATCCGGAAGAACAGGACCCCGGCCTCCGTCGATGGTGGGCTGCCGTATTTGCGCTCGATCTCGGGCCGCGCGAATCCGACGAGACTCGGATCGTCGTCGCGAATGAGATCCACCCGGTAGCGCCGCCCCTCGATCCGCAGGATCGCACGGCCATCGCGCTGCGCCTCGACATACCAGTTCTTGCCGGGCGGGAAGCTCAGGCTGCAGGGGATGTAGGCGACCCCGTCGCGGACGAGGATCCAGGTCGTCCGAGAGACCGATTGGCTCTCGAGCTGGAGCTCGATCTCCGAGAGGTCCGTCGCGAAGGTCCAGTCGCGCGTCGGCACGTCGACGAAATCGCCCGAGGCGAGCGGGCCGCCCGGAAGGATCGCGAGCGGGCCGTCGTGAAGGCGTGCGCCGTATACGAGGGCCAGCGTCAAGACAGCGAGGAGCACGACTCCTCCGGCGAGGATGCGAAGGATCTTCATGCGGACCTCCCTGCCCGAGGCTCGACTCGAGCCCGAGCGAGCGTACCCCGCTCGAGAGCCACATGGGAGCCCTTGCTTCTCGACCCGGGCGCTCCATTCTCTCGTCCGATCCGGGGATCCGCAGCTCGAGAGGCCGACCGAAGCGCATGCGCCAATCCGAAGAGTTCGCCGGCCCCCGTCGCCGCAGCGCCCAGACGGCCCTCGCGATCCTCGTCGTCGTCAACGTCATGAGCCAGCTCGACCGGCAGATCATGAACGTGCTGCTGCCGAAGATCCAGACCGACCTGCTCCTCTCGGACGCCCAATCGGGCTGGCTCGCCGGCTTCGCGTTCGCCATCTGCTATTCGATCGCGGGTTTGCCCCTCGCCCGCTTCGCGGATCGCGGAAGCCGGAGCGCCCTCATCAGCGTGGCCCTCGCCGTCTGGAGCGCCATGACGGCAGTCTGCGGGCTCGCGCGCAGCTTCGTCGAGCTCTTCATCGCCCGGATCGGGGTCGGAATCGGCGAGGCCGGCTGCGCGCCCGCGGCCCATTCGCTCATCTCCGATCATTTCCCCCGCAGCCACCGCGGACGCGCCCTCGCCACCTATCAGCTCGGCGTCCCGGCCGGCATCCTGCTCGGCTCGATCGTCGGCGGCTCGCTCTCCGACCACCTCTCCTGGCGATCCGTCTTCTTCCTCTTCGGCCTGCCCGGCATCGGCCTCGCCCTCGTCGTTCGCGGCGTGCTGCGCGAGCCCGTGCGCGGCAGCTTCGACGGCCACGCCGACCCGGGCATCGAGCCGCTCGGCGAGATCCTTCGCTTCTTCGGACGCCGCGCCGCGATGCGGCAGATCCTCACCGCCGCGACGCTGCATACCCTCGCCGTCGGTGCCCAGGTGACATTCAACTTCACCTTCCTGACCCGTGTCCACGATCTCTCGGGAACCCAGGCCGGCATCGTGATCGGATTACTGACGGGAATCTTCGGCGGGATCGGAACCTATCTCGGGGGCTGGCTCGGCGACCGCTTCGGCGCCCGCGACGCGCGCTGGTATCTGTGGTGGCTCGCGATCGGAGCCTTCATCTCGATTCCCTTCTCTATCGCGGCCTATCTCTCGCCATCGACACCCGTCGCCGTCGTCGCGTTGTCGCTCAGCGTCGTCGGGAGCTATTTCTATACCGGCGCCTGCCACGTCGTCGCGCAATCCCTGGCGCGCCCACGCATGAGGGCGATCACCGCGTCGATCATGCTCTTCTCGATGAATCTGCTCGGCTTCGGGATCGGCCCGCCGATCGCCGGCGCGATCAGCGATGCGCTCGGGGGCGAGGACGCGCTCCGCTACGCCCTCGCGCTGATGAATGTCGTCCTGCTGTGGGCATGCCTGCACTATGTTCTGGCCGCGCGGACCTATCGTGAGGACTTGAGCGCCGAAGCGGCTTGCGCTGCGGCGCGGAACGAGCCTAACCTCGTCTGACTCGGGGAGACTCCGCCATGTCTCGACTCGCCGGCAAGGTCGCCCTCATTACCGGTGCCGCCCGCGGCACCGGCGCCGCCTCGGCGCGACGCTTCGTCGCCGAAGGCGCGTCCGTCCTACTCGTCGATGTCCTCGACGATCTCGGCGGCCAGACGGCCGCGGAGATCGGAAGCAGCGCGGTCTATCGCCGACTCGACGTGACCCTCGAAGCCGATTGGGCCGAGGCCGTCGCCTTCGCCGAATCCCGCTTCGGCAAGCTCGACGTGCTCGTCAACAACGCCGCGATCCTGCACCTCGCGTCGATCGAGACCACGAAGCTCGCGGACTGGCGGCGCGTCGTCGAGGTGAACCAGACGGGACCCTTTCTCGGTATCCGTGCCGTGATTCCCGCGATGCGCCGCGCGGGAGGCGGCTCGATCGTGAACATCTCGTCGCTCGATGGTCTGGTCGGCCTCGACCATTTCAGCGCCTACGCATCGACCAAGTGGGCCCTGCGCGGACTCGCTCGCTGCGCTGCGCTCGAGCTCGGAGATGACGGGATTCGCGTCAATACCGTCTGCCCGGCCGGCGGCAGCGACGAGATGTCGGCCCCCTTCCGACCGCCGGGCGCCGACCCCGTCGCCTACGTCGCAAATCGCGCGATCCCGCGTCGGGCCACCGTCGAGGAGATCGCCTCGATGATCGTCTTCCTCGCCTCGGACGAGAGCAGCTTCTGTACGGGGGCGGACTTCCCCGTCGACGGAGGAGCGACTGCCGGGACCGTCCTTGCTGCGATGCCGAAGCCGTGAGCTTCGACGCCGACTCTCTGCTCGACGCGGCGCGCCGGCAAACCGGCCTCGAGGATTTCGGCGACGGCCAGTTCCGAACCGGGCTCGACGTCCTGCTGCGATCCCTGCGTGATGAAGCAGCTCTCCATGCGACCGGCGAATCGATCGTCCGCGAAGACCTCCTCCGACTCCTGGGCAATCGCCTCCGAATGCGATCCCTGCTCCGAGCCCACCCCGACGTCATTGCAGACCGGATCGAGCAACCGCTCTTCATCGTCGGTCTGCCGCGCACGGGCAGCTCGATCCTCCACGAGCTGCTCGCCCAGGATCCGGAAAATCGCACCCCGATGACCTGGGAGGTCAAGCTCCCCTGCCCCCCGCCCGAGGCGGCGACGTTTCACACCGACCCCCGCATCGCGGTCGTGGACGCCGAGCTCTCCCAGATGGACGAGCTCATCCCCGAGTTCAAGAAGATGCATCCCCAGGGCGCCGAGCTACCCCAGGAATGCCTCAACATGACGACCCACGCGTTCGCTTCGATCTTCTGGAGCGTCAGCCACGACGTCCCCACCTATCAGTCCTGGCTAGACGGCGTCGAAATGAAGCCCGTCTATCGCCTCCACCACGACATGCTCCGCCTCCTGCACTGGCACTGTCCGCCGACACGCTGGGTGCTCAAATCCTCTTCCCACCTCTGGAGCCTGGATGCCCTGCTCGACGAGTACCCCGACGCGCGGATCGTCCAGACCCACCGCGATCCCCTGAAGGTGCTCGCCTCGTTCACCAGCCTGGTGGCGACCCTGCGCCGGTTCTACAGCGGGCGCGTCGAGAGGCGAAAGATCGGCCAGCAGCAGGCGGCCTTTCTCGCCGCGGGCCTCGAGCGCGCAGTCGCCTTCCGCGGGCGCGGACGCCTTCCCGCCGAGCAGGTCCTCGATCTCCACTTCGCCGACTTCATCGCGGATCCGATCGGCCAGATCGCCGGGATCTACCGTCACTTCGGGCGCACGCTCTCCTCCCCCGCCGCCGAGCGCATGCGAGAATTCCTGGCCGCGAACCCCGGCGACCAGCACGGCGCCCATCGCTACGAATTCTCGTCGACGGGACTCGAATCGGGCGTCGAGCGACGCCGCTTCCTGCCCTACCAGGAACGCTTCGGCATACCTTCCGAGAAGGTCCTCTGATGTCCGATGCCCTGCGCAAACCGATCCGATTCGACGGACGGGTCGTCGTCGTCACCGGGGCTGGACGGGGGATCGGTCGAGCCGCGGCCCTGCTGTTTGCAGCGCGCGGGGCGAAGCTGGTCATCAACAACCGGATCTCCGAAGATCGAGCATCCGACCCGGCGGGCGAGCTCGCGGCGCTGATCGAGACGCTCGGCGGCATCGCCGCTCCCGAACGCAGCGACATGACTTCAGCGACGGCTTCGCGATCGATCGTCGAGCTCGCCCTCGATCGCTTCGGCCGCATCGACGCGGTCGTCCATAACGCGGGCATCCTCGAGAGTCGCCGGGTGGCCGAGCTTGCCGATGAAGATCTGGGCCGGGTCTACGCGACGAATGTCCTCTCGGCGTTTCGCCTCACGCGGGAGGTCTTGCCGACGATGCGCCGCCAGGGATCCGGGCGACTCGTCTTCACGACCTCGACGGCCGCGTTGTACGGCGGCCCGGGCCTGGGGGCCTACGGCATGGCGAAGGCGGCGATCATCGGACTCATGCGCGCCGTCGCCGCCGAGGAAGCAGAGAACGGCATCCTCGCGAATGCGGTCTGTCCGACGGCGGTCACGCGCATGACGGAGGCCTTCGTACAGGACGAAGCGCTGCGGCGGGCGCTGTCCCCGGAGCGGGCCGTGCCCGCCATCGCCTGGCTGGCGAGCGAGGCGTGCCGATCTTCGGGCCGTGTGATCCTCGCGAGCGGCGGCCTCTTTCGCAGCGCCTACACGTTCCAGAACGACGGCCTCGACCTGCGCGGACGGAGCACGATCCTGCCGGAAGACCTGGCCGAGCACAGCGAGGCGATCCTGGCCCCGACCGCGCTGCGTGGGTTCGCGGACTCGGGCGAGCATTTCACGGCCCTGATCGAAGAATCCAGCGAGGCGTCTCGTCCGACGCGATCGCCGGTGAAGGGGATATTTTCATGACCCGCGAACCCATCCGCATCCTGACCGGCGAATGGGCCCCCTATATCTCGGAGTCGTTCCACGACGGCGGGATCTCCTGCCACATCGTGCAGGAGGCCTTTGCGTCCCAGGGCTACGCCGTCCGATACGAATGGACCATGCCCTGGATCGAGCGTGTCTACGAGCTCGCGAAGCGCGGCGACTACGATGCGACGATGGCCTGGAGGGCGACTCCCGTCCGACTCGAACATTTCGTCTCGAGCTCCGAGCCCGTGATGGAGAACCGGTACGTATTCTTCCATCTCCGCGACCAGCCCTTCGATTGGCGGCGATTCTCCGACCTGAAGGGCATCCCGATCGCGGGCACCCGTGGCTTCAACTACGGCGACCGTTTCCGCCAGGCTGACGCCGAAGGCCTGCTCGACCTCCGCTGGTCGGAAACGACGAAGGCGTCCTTCGAAAAGCTTCTCTCCGGGGACGCGCGACTGGTAGCCCACGACCAGGGGGTCGGCCATGAAGACCTGCGCGCCCATTTCGATCCGGCAGAGAACGCCCGGATGACCTACCACCCCCGCATGACCGACCACCACCTCTCCAACGTCATCTTTCCCCGCGTGCAGCTCGAACGAAGCCTCGAGCTGCGCGATGCCTTCGATCGGGGGCTCGCCGAGATCACGCGGAACGGGGCCGTCCGACGCTTTGTCGAGGATTTCAAGGCCGGCCGCTACGGCAACGCGCCGTTCGAGGGCGACTACTGGACTCTAGAGCGGCCCCTCGTTGCCGAGGCCCCGGCGTAGCACGCGCCGATCGGCCCCGGGACCCTGTCCGCGACGGACCCGGATCGGGAACCTAGACTCGCGCTAGCGGAGTTCGAGATCCGGTTCGAGTCACAAGCAGCGAGGAGCCCAGAAGAGTGCCGAACGAATCTCCCAGCACCGAGCTCGAGCAATCCCTCGCGCAATCCCTCGTGCCGTTGCGCCTCGCCTGTCTCGATCGCGACGGCAGTCCCCACGTGCTCTCCCTCTGGTACCTCTGGGACGAGGGTGGGATCTGGTGTGCGACCGCGCCGAACGCATGGGTCGTCGAGCGCCTTCGGGCCGATCCGCGCTGCGGATTCGAGATCGCCGGCGACCTTCCTCCCTATCGAGGAATCCGGGGCACGGGCCGAGCGGAATTGATTCCCGACCGGGGCGAGGCCGTGCTCGGCACTCTCGTCGATCGATATCTCGGCGGACGCGAAGGCAAGTTCGCTCGCTGGCTTCTCGAACGCAGCCGGGACGAGATGGCAATCCGGATCACTCCGGCCCGGACCTCGACCTGGGACTACACGAGGCGAATGGGTTGATCCTCCTCACCGGTGCGACGGGCTATGTCGGCGGTCGTTTGATGCGGCGCCTCGAGTCGGAGGGCCGGGCGCTTCGCTGCCTCGTGCGGCGCCCCGAGCAATTCCGGGGACGTGCAGCTGCCGGGACCGAGATCGCGGCGGGGGACGTGACCGACCGGGACTCGGTCGCCCGAGCACTCGCGGGCGTCGAGGTCGCCTACTACCTGGTGCATTCGATGGGATCACCGGAGGATTTCGAGACCCGAGATCGACTCGCGGCGTCGATCTTCGCGAGCGCGGCTGCCCGGGCGGGTTTGAAGCGGATCGTCTACCTGGGCGGACTCGGAGACTCGAAGGCCGAGCTCTCGGCCCATCTGCGCAGCCGCCACGAGGTCGGCCGGATCCTCGCTGCCTCGGGCGTCCCGACCATCGAGCTGCGGGCGTCGATCGTGATCGGGTCCGGCAGTCTGTCCTTCGAGCTGATCCGCTCCCTCGTCGAGCGGCTGCCCGCAATGATCACCCCGCGCTGGGTCGGCATCCTGGCTCAACCGATCGCGATCGACGACGTGCTCGATTACCTCGTCGCGGCGCGCGCGATTCCGCTGCCCGAGAGCCGCGTCTACGAGATCGGCGGTCCCGACCGGGTCTCGTATGGCGATCTCATGCGCGAGTACGCACGACAGCGCGGTCTTCGCCGGTTCATGTTCTCGGTCCCGATGCTGACGCCTCACCTCTCGAGCCTCTGGCTTCGCATCGTGACCCCGATCTACGCCGAGGTCGGCCGCAAGCTGATCGACAGCATCTGTCATCCGACCTGCGTGGAGGACGAGTCGGCCCTGCGCGATTTCGCGATCCGTCCGCTCGGCGTCCGCGAGGCGATAGCCCGGGCGCTCCAGAACGAGGATCGCGAGTTCGCCGAGACCCGCTGGTCGGACGCGCTCTCCTCGGCCAGTCCGGCGCGAGCCTGGGGCGGCCAGAGCGTCGGCAACCGATTGATCGATTCACGCGTGATCGATGTCGACGCGACGGAGGGCGATGCCTTCGCGCCCATTCGGCGGATCGGGGGCGAGGCGGGCTGGTATGCCTTCGATCGGCTCTGGCAGATCCGCGGCCTGCTGGATCTGCTATTCGGCGGCGTCGGGTTGCGCCGCGGGCGTCGGGATCCCGATCGGCTTCGGGTCGGCGATACCCTCGATTGGTGGCGCGTCGAAGCGATCGAGCCCGATCGAAGACTTCGCCTCGTCGCCGAGATGAAGCTCCCCGGACGCGCATGGCTCGAGTTCGAGGTCGAGCCCGCGGGCCGCGGCAGCCGGATCCGGCAGACGGCGACCTTTCATCCGGCCGGGCTGCTCGGGCTCGCCTACTGGTACGGCATCTATCCGCTTCACGCGCTCGTGTTTCGCGGCATGATCCGCGGGCTCGCTCGACGCGCCGAATCGCCCGGAGGCTTGAAAAACGATCCGTCGGTCAGGGCTCCGGCGAGTCCTGCTCCTGGAAAAGGCTGAGGACGGCCGAGAACGAGACGACTTACGGCGTGCGTCCAGCTCCGGCGCGGCCGCAGACCTTGTGCGCGGTCCGCAAGCCCTCGATCGCCCGGGGAAAGCCGCCGTAGACCGCGAGGGTGAGCAACATCTCTTCGATCTCCGGCTTCGTGACCCCGTGGTTCAGCGCGCCCTGGAGATGGATCTCGAGCTCGTGGACCATGTTCAGCGCCGCGAGCACCGAGATCACGATGAAGCTCCGGTCCCGGCGCGAGAGCGCCGGTCGCGTCCAGACGTCACCGAAGGCGTAGTCCATCACCAGCTCGCCCATCGCACCCTGCGAGGCGAGGATCTGCTGCTCGGTCGCCTTTGTGTCGAGATTCGGAAGTCCGAGCAGGGTCTTCAGCAGATCGAGGCCATCGGCGCGCCGACGTGCGGGGTCCTTCGCTTCGAGAGGCGCAGGCGGTGTTTTTCTCCGGGCTCCACCCTCGCGCTGGGCGATGACCTCGTTTGCGATCCCCGCGCCGGCGAGGGCGAAGGGCAATCCCGCGTACGCACCGATCTGGACGAAGATCTCGTCGATCTCCTCGGCGCGCAGGCCGTGGTTCATGCCCCCGGCGATATGCGCCCTAAGCTCGACCTCGCGTCCGAGTCCCGTCAGGAATGAGATGACCGCGAGGCTCCGGTCGCGCCGCGAGAGCGCCGTCCGCCCCCAGACCTCGCCGGCACCGACTCGCAAGGCGATCTGTCCGACGGCGCCGAGATTTTCGAAGTACTCCCCCATCCCTTTTGCCGCTTCCGCCGACCCGCCGAGGGTCCGGAGTACGTCGAGCCCCCGCTCCGATCGCGTCGTCACGTCTTCGCTCATGTCTTTTCCCTTCGTGGGCGGATTCGCCTCGAGAGAATCAGGCCGCCGCCCGGACCGGTAGTCGGTGGATCGCCGACACGTGTAGATTCGGCACGCGCTGCGCCTGCCCCGCGAGCTCCATCGTCGGGAGCACCGGAATCAGCGCGCGCAGCGCCGCGCGCAACTCCCAGCGCGCGAGATTCGCGCCGAGGCAGAAATGGGCGCCGTAGCCGCCAAAGGCGAGATGGCGATTCGGATCGCGGGTGACGTCGAAGACGTAGGGATCGTCGAAGACCGCCTCGTCGCGATTCGCCGACGGGTACCACATGCCCACGTCCTCACCGGCCTTGATCTGGACCCCGGCGAGCTCGAAGTCCTCGACCGCCGTCCGCGCGAACTGCAGCACGGGCGAGGTCCAGCGCAGGATCTCCTCCGCCGCCGACACGACGAGCTCCGGATGTCGACAGAGCAGGTCGCGCTGCGCGGGATTCTGGAGCAACGCGTGGACGCCGCCGGAGATCGCGTTCTGCGTCGTCTCGTTGCCCGCCGCGAGCACGACGAAGAGGAAGCCCTGGAGCTGTTGCTCGGTCAGGCGCGAGCCGTGCAGCTTCGAATGGATGAGCTGGGTCGACAGATCGTCGCCGCGAGGGCCGCGCACCTCCCGATCGGCGATCAAGCGCACCATGTACTCCGTCATCTCCTCGACGGCTCGTGCGACGCCGGTATTTCGATCCTCCCCAGGCAGGAAGAAGCTCGGCTCGGGGGCGCCGATCATGACGTTGGTCAGCTGCTTCAGGCGCCGCCAATCGCCCGGCGGAAGACCCATCATCTCGCCGATCGCGGCCAGCGGCAGCTTCTCGGCGAAGGCCTTCACGAAATCGCATTCCCCACCGCGCCGCGCCGTGGCCTCGAGGTCGACCGCGAGCTCCCCGGCAAACTGCGCCGACAGCTCGGCGAAATGGCGCTCGAGCTTTCGCAATGCGACCGGCGTGAAGCGCTTCGCGATCAACAAGCGAAAATCGCGGTGGCGCGGATCGTCCATCAGGATGAAGTCCGAGGGCTCGTTCGGATCCCAGCCCCGGGAGGCGACCCGGGAAGCGATCGACCGCCGTTGCCGTTCGTCGTCGGACCGATCCTGGAGTCGCAGCCGACGGCTGTTCACGAAGACGTCGGAGTTCTTCGAGATCGTGAGTACGTCCTCGTGGCGGGTCACCGCATGGAAGGGATCGATCCCCTCCCGCTCGTACCAGAAGACCGGGGCCTCTTTGCGCAGCAGATCCCATTCCTTCCAGGGATAGCCGCGGGAGACGTAGAGATCCGTGCTGTGGATATCGATCGTATCGAGGTCGAGCTGGGACATCTTCGGTTCGTCCTTATGTCACAACCAGAGAATGCAGGCCGTCGGATCAGGCCCGATTGAAGCCCGGCAGGAACCGCCCCGCGGAAGCGCCGCCGTCGACCGGCAGATCGATCCCCGTCACATTCTCGCTCGCGTCGGAGACGAGATAGGCGACCGCATTGGCGATCGCCGAGAAAGGCGTGTCGCCGGGAATGCCCCGGTTGGTGAGGTACTCGTCGGTATCGCTGGTCATGCCGGCCAGGGTGTCGGCCCAGGGCACGAACATCTCGCCGTTTCCGCCCGCCGGGCAGACGGTGTTCACGCGGATGCCGGCGCGCCCGAGCTCGATCGCATTCGATTTCGCGAGCCCCCGCAGCCCCCACTTCGCGGCGGCGTAGGCGCAGATCCCATTCATCCCGATCATGCCGTCGATCGAGCCGATGTGGACGATCGAGCCCTTGCGCTGCCTCTTCATGATGGGCAGGACCGCGCGGGTGCCGAGAAAGGGGCCGATCAGATTGACGTCCTGGATACGTCGGAAGATCTCGGGCGGCGTATTTTCGATCGTCCCGATGTGGAGCTGTGCGGCATTGTTGACGAGACCATCGAGGCGGCCCTCTTCCGATTCGATCCGAGCGACGACACGGGCCCAATCTTCCTCGCGAGCGACGTCGAGCCCCTCGAAGCGCGCCGTCCCGCCGATCCCCTTGGCCACCGCCTGACCGGCCTCGACGAGGAGATCGCCGATCACGATCCGGGCTCCTTGCGCCGCCAGCCCTTCGGCGATTCCCCGGCCCACACCCCGCGAGCCCCCGGTCACGAGAATCACCCGATCCTGCAGATCGATCATCGCCACGCCCTCCTCGTCTCGCTCGACGCTAGCAAGCCGAATCACTTCGTGAAGCCGCCCGCGAGAAGGGGTACCCTGGCCGCAGGCTGCATAGCCAGCCCACGGCCCTGCGACGCCGATGAAACGATTGCCGACTCTCGCCGCTGGGTAGCCAAGTTCGATGCGCGTTCGAGCCAGGGAGCCGAAATCCGACCATGAACCCCGCCGACGAAGCCCTTGCCCACGTCCACATCCAATCCCTCCTTTCGCTCTACTACCAGGCGCTCGACGCGGGGGACTTCGAGTGTCTCGAACACGAGGTGATGGCGGAGGATGCGACCTGGAACGTGATCCAGCTCGCGTCGACGGGGCGGGTCGAGGACGAGGTCTCCGGTCGCGACGAGGTCCTCGCCTGGTTTCGCAAGATGCTCTCGGGAGAGGTCAGCATGAGCGAGGGTACGGTCCTCCATTTTCTCAGCACCCACGTGATCCGCGTCGACGGCGACCGGGCGACCTCGACGAGCCATCTCCAGGCGGTCTCGACCCCGACGCGACAGATCCTCGCCACGGGCGTCGCCGAAGCCGAACACGTCCGCACGCCGTCGGGCTGGCGGATCCGTACCTACAAGGTGACCGAACGCATCACCGACGAGGACATGCTCGCCCTCAAGCAGACGCTCGGCCTCGAGTATCAGAGTCGTTAGTCCGCATCCGATCTCCTCCATCGGAAGACGTCGGAAGACATCGAAAAAAGACGAAAGGAACCGACCATGTCCACCTGGCGGCCGCGACGACCCTCGAACAGCCGTTTCTCCCGCGAGGAGATCGAAGAGCATTGGGCTCATTACCAGAAGGTGGCGCGTCACTGCGGACCGGCCGGCGACTGGACCCCGCTGTGCGACCTCTATACGGAGGATGCGACGATGATCGTATCCGGCGGGGTCAAGGTCGGGGGGCGCGAGGCCATGAAGCGCTGGTACCGGGAGGCTCTCGGCGAGGAGCCGATGCGCTCGCTCCACTACTACCCGGTCGAGTGGTACATGATCGATGAGCACCGGGGCTGGCTCTCGTGCCAGTTCTGGAATCGCATGGCGGATCCCGGCGACGGCTCGGTCCACGAGTTCGCCTGCTTCAGCCTGCTGAAATACGCGGGCGACGGACTCTGGTCCTTCGAGGAGGACAAGTTCGACCCGGCCGAGATGCAGGTCTGTCTACAGGGATGGCTCGATGCGAAGAAACGCTGCCAGGACCGTCGCTGAGGCGACCCCTCTTCGCATGAGCTCCGCGAGTCCCGCCCTCATCGCACCCGCCCGCTCGCCGATCTGGGTCGGTCCGGAGTCGACCACGAACTCGCCCGATGGGCCGATCGGATGGACCGACTAGCGGTCCAGCGATGCGCAACTCTCGCGCAGAATGCTCCAAGCTTGCGCCCCGGGTCCTCGCCCCAATATCTGGCCTGCCATTTTCGACGGCCCAGGACCACATCGAGGACAAAGGCTGGTCTCAATCGCGAGCACCGGCCCACTCGGGGTCCCCCTCATGCGTGGCCACACCTCCTTGCGCATCAGAGCTCTCTCCCTCGCCGCTGCCGTCCTTACCTTTGGGCTCGCGGGGACCTCTTCTGCGACGCGCATCGAAGCGACTGCGTCGACCTTCATCGGCGAGCCGCTCGAGGTACTGCTCCAGGTCGACGATGGTATCGACCCGGGCAAACTCGTGCTGACTCTCGAGATCACCGGCCCGGAGGGCACGCTCGGCGACCTCATCGGACTCGTGGCTCACGTCAACGACGAGAGTCTGCTCTCGGGCCTGTCGGCGACGGGTCCGTACGTGACCGACTCGATGTTCCTGGCGAACCAGCTCGGCGGACCGGGCGGCGCCTCGCCCTGCTACTGCGACCTGCGACTCGAATTCGGAACCCCGGGCATCCTGCAAGACGACCTCCGCTCGGTGACGTTCACGCTCTCCCATGCCACGCAGGCCCTCGACGTGTCCTTCCTCGTCGGTCGGAGCTTCGGGGTCGACGCGGGCAGCGTCGGCATCGGACAGGATCGCAACCAGGGCAGTCGCCTCGTCGGCGTCGTCCCCGAGCCGACGACGGCGCTCTTGATGGGTCTCGGCCTCGCAGGACTCGCGAGCGTCCGGTCCGGACCTCGCGCACGCTAGGCAAAACGCAGCGGCGGAGACGACCGTTCGACGCCTAACGCAGCTGCCCGCGCCCGCCGTCGGCCAGGACGAGGGAGCCCGTGACGTAGCGGGCGGCGTCGCTCGCGAGGAAGACCGCGACCGGCCCGACGTCCCGCTCAGCATCGCCGACATGGCCCGCCGGAATCTCCGACAGGATCTTCGCCGCGAGATCGGGATGGGCTGCCGACCAGGTCGCCCAGGCCGGCGAGTCGGTCTGCGGAGAGAGCGCGTTGACGCGGATTCCGTCGCGACCCCACTCGCAGGCGACCGTTCGCGTCATGCTGCGGATCGCGGTCTTGGTCGCTGCGTAGAGGGCGAACCCGGTCGTGTCGGTCTTCAGCATGACCGATGAGACGATGTTGATGATGCTGGCACCGCGACCGATATGGGGCCGGGCTGCCTTCATGAAGTGGAAGGTCCCGAGGAAGCCCGTGGCGTAGACGGTCTCGAGGCTCTCGTCGCTCACTTCGAGGAGCGGTTGACCGATCACGTGGTGGGCATTGTTGACGAGGATGTCGAGCCGTCCGAGTCGACGGACCGTCTCGTCGACGCAGCGCGCGGCGTCCGACGCCGAGACGACGTCGCCCGCGAGCCCGATAGCCCCGATCGCGGCCGCCGCCTGCTCGACGCGGTCGTTGATCCGATCGACGAGCACGACCCGCGCCCCGGCAGCGACCATGGCCCGGGCAATCCCGAGCCCGACGCCCTGTCCGCCCCCCGTCACGAGCGCGACCTTCCCGTCGAGACGGTTCACCGCAGATACCCCCGCCCGCCATCGAGCATCAGCGTCGTTCCGGTCAGGAAATGGGCATCGTCGCTCGCGAGGAAGACCGCGCCCGGACCGACGTCGAGGACCGGATCGCCGAGGTACTCGAGCGGAATGCTCTCGAGGATCGTCTGATAGGCGTCGGGATGGTCCTCTCCCCATGCGCTGAACGAGGGACTCGTCGCGAGGGGGATGAGCGCGTTGACCCGGATCCCGTCGCGGGCCCACTCCATGGCCGCCGTGCGCGTGAGGCTTCGGAGCGCCTCCTTCGTCGACGCGTAGAGCGCGAAGGTCGTCGTGTCGGGCTTGAGACCCGTCGCCGCTCCGACGTTGATGATGCTGCCCTTCGACCGGCGCAGAAGCGGAAAGCACGCCTGCATGCAGCGGAGCGGCCCCGCAAACCCGCTATTCCAGTCCCAGCGCGCGTCGGCCTCGCCGAGCGTGTCGAAGAGCCCGACTCGCGCGTCGTAGGCCGCATTGACGAGGCAATCGAGGCGACCATGGCGCTCTTCGATGGCCTCGACGACGCGCCGGATCTCGACTCGATCGGTCATGTCGGCTGCGATCGGATCTCCGGACCCGAGCTCGTCGCGTACGGCTTCGAGCTTCGCGAGCGTGCGCCCGGTCAGGACCACGGTCGCGCCCGCGCGTCCCATGGCGAGCGCAATCCCGCGACCGACTCCCTGGCCGGAACCGGTTACGAGGGCGATTCGTCCCGTCAGCTCCATCGCGTCGGAGGATAGGAGAACGCGACGCCCGCGCCACGCAGCCGGGCCGGTCTCGACCAGCCGGAGATCGGTCCGTCTACGCTTCCCAGAGCCGCTCGGTCATCTCGACACTCCAGCCCCGCGCGGTGTCCATGAACCGCGCCGCATCCTGCGCGCCCCGCTGCGCTTCCTTCGGATACTGAAGCCAGCGGGCCGCGAGATCCTCGCGCGATCGAAAATGGAGCACGGCGAATCCGTCCTCGCCGTCGTCGGGAGCGAGCGCTTCGACGACGATGTTCTGGCTGTAGCGCCAGACGGGGATCGTGTAGGACATCGCGATCTCGGCGTGGACCGTGCGCCAGTAACGCGCGAAGGCGGTCCGGTCGAGCTCGCGCTTCCGGTAGACGCTGCTGACGAGTCGAACTCCGGGACTGACCTCGCCGCGGGGCCAGCTCCGCGGAGCGTCCGCTGGCCGGAACTCGTCCACCAGCCAGGCTGCAGCCGGAGCGGGCCACGCCTCGATCGCGGCATCGATTGCTTCGCGGCTCCCCCAGAGTTCGACGAAGGCCGCCACCTTCGACTCCTCGGGGCGAACGGGAAGACTGAGTGCCCGCCTCGGTAAGGAGTCGAGCTCGGCGAGGAATCCCGGAAGAAGGGGAAGGGAATGGCGATGGACGAGAATCGCCTTCGTCGAGCCCGCGGTCACGGCGCCCAACCAAAGCGGGTGTAGAGATCGGAGAGCTCCCGGTGGAGGCGCTCTCGTCCGGGGCCCTGCCCTTTCGGATCGTAGTCGTGTCCGCTCACGAAGCTCGCCGCTGCGCGTTTCTCCCGTTCGAGGAAGCCGGTGAACTCGTCGTCGATCGCGAGCTCGAAGCGCGCGTAGATCGACTCGACGACGGCCTTCGGATCTCGACAGAGGGCTTCGTAATCGACCAGGAACTGTCGATCCCGGGGCAGCTCCAGGGAGAGCTCCGCCATCGATCGATAGTTGTCGACATTGGCCTCACCGAGCGCGGCGGCCGCCTCGGCCACGAGCTCCGGAGGGGAGCCGAAGCCGCGCCAGTACCACGACATCAGGTCGACGAGGCTCGGAATCGATTCGGCCGGATGGCGCAGCATCAATATGAAGCGCGCGTCGGGAAAGACCTCTCGCAGCGCGCGGATCTTCATCGTGAAGCTCGGGCTCTTGCAGCAGTGGATCCGCTCGGTCCCATATAAGAAGAGCTGCCTCTGCAGGAGACCCTCGTAGAAGCGGAACTGCCGACGCCGCGAGGCCTTCGACTGGCGATCGCCGTACAGGAGCTCGATCAGCTCGGGGTAGTTGAAGGGGAAGACGAGCGACGCACTGCTCCAGTTGTTGAAGAGCAGGAAATCGTCTTCCTCGGGTCCGTCGAGACGCCAGTTGTGCCTTCCGCGAACGTCTTCGAAGGCATCGTCCTCGACGAGTCGAAGCCGTCTCGCGACGGCGCCGCCGAGCCAACGGCGATCGAGGGCTGCGAGCAGCCAGAGGCCCTTTCGCTGCACGATGGACGGCATCAGCATTTCGTAGGTCCGAAAGTACGTGAAGCGGCGCGTGTCGCCCGACAGCAGCCGGTGCATGTGGGTCGTCCCGCTGCGCCCGTTGCCGACGATGAAGATCGGATCGCGGATCTTGACCTTCCGGAACCCGGGAAAGACCACGCGGTCGAGCGCGAGGCCAACGAATCCAGCGATCGAAAACAACGTCAGACCGAGGAACACTCCGAATAGGAAGAGCTTCCGCTTGGGCCGAAAGGGCTCTGCGGCGATCCGTCGCAGGATCAGCCACCAGTTGGCGAAGTCGAAGTCCATCGTCGCCCCCGCGCCTAGCCCAGCACCCGCGCGGCGGCGCGTTCGAGGGCATCTCTTCGATCTCCGGGCGTCGAGCCGGCGGGATCGGCTGACCAGGGAGCGGGATGGAGCAGGATCGTCATGCCCGCCTCTTCGAGGCGTCGGCGCGCGTCGGAGTCGGGGGACTGCGTCAGCGCGAGCGCGATCGAAAAGGGAGCGTCGGGTCGCCCGATGTCGCGCCGGAGGGTGCGCATGCGTGCGAGGCGCTCGAGGGCCTCGGGTAGGTCGTAGTGGACCCCGATCCAGCCGTCGTTGCGGGCTGCGCGGCGAAGGGCCGCTTCACTGTGTCCCCCGACGAGAACCGGCGGGCGCCGGCTCGGAACGGGCTGCATCTGCAGAGGAGCGAAGTCGTAAAACTCGCCGTGGTGCTCGACCATCTCGCCCGAAAAGAGCTTCGCGATCACCTCGAGCATCTCGTCGCTGCGCCGTCCGCGGGCGTCGAAGCGTTGTCCCGTGAGCGCGAACTCCTCCTGCATCCAACCCATGCCGATCCCCAACAAGACCCTCTCGCCCGAGAGCACCGCCGCCGTCGACACGGCCTTCGCGACCGAGAAGGGATCGCGCATAGGAAGCACGTAGACGCTCGAGAGAAATCGGACTCGTCGCGTCAGCTGGGCGAGGGCTGCAATCGTGACCCAGCAATCGGGATAGGGAGTCGCCGTGCCCGCCTCCATCTGCCCGTCGGGCGAATAGGGATAACGGGAGATCGTGCTGCGGGGTCGAACGAGGTGATCACTGAGCGCGATGCCGTCGAAGCCGAGGGCCTCGACGTGGCGCGCGAGGTCCGGGAGCTCGGCCGTCGGCGTCCGCGAAAGGACCTGGAACACCTGCATCTCAGTCCTCTCCAGAAAAACGCGGAATCTCGTCGAAGCGGACGACACGCTGTTCGACCTGCGGCTTCTCCTTCCCCTTCACGATGCGAAGCCCCATGGTCCCGCGACCATGCCCAGCCGTCTCGATCCAGTTCGGATGACCGGGGTCGCAATGGGCCACCACGATGCGAACACGACCGTCGCTCTCGGGGCGCGCCGCCGCGTGGTTCAGGTCGATGCGATGGTCCCGGTGCTCGAGGGATTCGAGCCAGTAGTTATTCAGCTGGAAATTCCAGTAGTCGCAGGCGGGCGGGCGAAACTCGAGCAACAGCGCCTCGTCGGCGGCGAGCGTCCAATAGCCCTGCAGGTAGAAGAGATTCGGATCGCCCTGGGCGCCCATCACGTCGAGGGGGCGCGCCTCGTTCGGATGTTCCTGGAACGATCGCGCCCAATCGGCGAAGAGCACCGTATTGGTCTTGACGTAGGCAGCCGCGGCGAGCAGGCGATCATGGAAGACGAGCGGGTCGAGGGCCGGCTTCTCGCCTTCCGCGGCGATTCGTTCGATCGAGAGCTCGGCCAGGGTCTCTTCTCCGCGTCGCGAGAAGGTCTGGCGTACGACGAGCTGATGCGGGCGCACCGCCGCGTCGAGGGCGATCCAATTTCCCGGCTGCGGGCGGGCAGAGAGCAGGACTTCGAACGCGCCGCCCGCGTCGACTTCGAGCTCGCCCGCCTCGAGGGATCCGCTGCAACCGGATCGGGGAGTCCCCATCCCGCCGAAATAGGCGCCGAAGCTCAGATACGGAACTGTCCCGAGTCGACCACGGATCCGATAATCGTAGGCGCTGTCGAGCGGCGCCGTCAGATAATGGGAATCCGGATTGTCGCAGCCGAGCTTGATGTCGGGACGGCAGCCGAGGCCGAGGCGCGGCGTCCGCGCCTCCGCATTTTCGACCTGACTCTCGAGGGCGAGCCGCAGGATTCGCGTCAAATAACGATAGCCCTCGGCGCGGTCGAGGGGATCGGTCGGAACCTCGGGCCGGAGTATGGTGTCGCCCGCGCTCTTGAGGGCATCACAGAATTCGTGCCAGAGCGCGCCGTTCATCGTTCTCGCGAGCTTGTCCATCGGCGTGGCTCCCGACCCGGGTCTCACGACCCGATGACGTCCGGGTCATCATCGCGGACGCAGGGTCGGACCGCTACGGTTCTTCTCGACGTGGAGCCCATGGATCATGACTCCCCTCGAAGGCGACCTTGACTGAACGCGTCCATTGGCTCCCCCGATACGACTACTCCGAACACCATGAGAATTTCATCGCCGTTGATCCAGCGCGTGTCCGCCGAGCACTCGGCGAGCTCGACATTCGGTACGGGTGCGTGATCCGGATGGCCGCGCTGCGCGCACTTTGCCGCACAAGCGAGGAGAAGGTTCGATGACCGACCTGGCAGCGCTCGAAGCCCGCATTCGTACGATCGAGGACAACGAGGCGGTGAAGAAGCTGATGGCGCGCTACTGGCGTTGTCTCGACGACAAGCTCTGGGAGGAGCTCCCGAGCTGCTTCACGCACGACGTCGTCGCGGACTACGGACAGCCGGCCTGGCGCCGCGAAGGCCGCGACGCGCTCGTCGCTTTCCTGCGCGAGAACGAGGGCGCTCCCGAGATCCGGATCAGCCACGGCGGCATGAATCCCGAAGTCGAGATCGAGAGCACATCGACCGCCTCGGGCATCTTCAAGCTCCACGACTGGGTCGTCATCGGAAGCCAGACCCGGATGCGCGGCTTCGCCCAGTACCGGATGGGTTTCGAGAAGCAGTCCGACGGATGGCGCATCCACCGGATGGATCTCCGCTACCGCTACCGCGAGGATCACGCCGTATACCTCGACGGCAAGCCCGCATGGACGACGCCGGCCCTCGAAGAGCAGTCCTGATCGTCCATATCCCGCCCCCCTCGATGGAGCCTGGAATCCGGATCCCGTCGCCCATACATCTTGAACGGCGACGCCGACCGGGGTCCTCTTCCGGACCTTCCACACGATCAAGGGAACCGCCGGCTTCCTCGCCTTCGAGAAGCACGCCTCCGTCGCGCACGCCGCCGAGAGCTCGTGAAGGCCTTGCGAAGCCAGTCCGAGTACGCCGAGATGCGGATCGTGATGGCGACGACCGAGTGCGGGATCAGCCCGATGCAGCTCGCCCTCGAGGCCGGCGCCGACGAGTACCTCGTAAAGCCCTTCGATCGAGAAGCCCTGGAGCAGAAGCTCGCGTCGCTGGGGCTCGTCGGCTGAGCGCGATGCTTGCCGCCCTGCCGATGTCGTTCCGGGCTCCCATCCGTCGTCCAGCCCATGCCCGCCCCGGTGTCCGCCTAACGCGTTCTCCCGGTCCACCGCGCCGGCCCGCTTCGCAGCGCGCGAGCAGGAGACGCGAAGGAAGCGCCGTCCGTACCGATCCCGACCGGAAGCCGCAGCCGCCTCGCCGGCCCCCAGTCCGTTCGTTCGATCGTCGGCGACAGATCCTCTTCGGTTTCGGCCGCGATCCCCGGGTCGAGCGCCGCTTCGCCTGCGTCGATGAGGAGCCAGGCCGTCCGCGCGAGGGAGAGCCTCGCCGTCACTGCGAGCCCTTGATCCCGCCGCAGGACCAGCCCGCGGACGACGGCGGCGGCCATGAGGTAACCCGTCGCATGATCGAGGGCCTGGACGGGAAGCGGCACCGGGCGCTCCGAGCCCGCCCAGCGCTGGCCGGCCTCGGCGATGCCGCTGCTCATCTGAACGAGGCTGTCGAATCCCCGCCGCTTGCGGAAGGGTCCCGTCCAGCCGTAGGCGCAGAGGGCGACATCGACGATGCCGGGATTCACGGCGCGAATTCCGCGCTCGTCCCAGCCGAGGCCCGCGAGCGCGCCCGGCCGGTAGCCGTGGACCAGGACGTCGGCCTCGGCGAGCAGCGCTTCGAACCGCGCACGATCGGCCGCGAGGGAGAGATCGAGTCCCGCACAGCGCTTCCCGACCGTGACCTCCGGAACGACCCCCGGCTCGTCCCAATCCGGGGGGTCGATCCGCAGGACGTCGGCGCCGTAGGCCGCGAGCAGGCGGGTCGCGACGGGCCCCGCGAGCACGCGCGTCAGATCGAGAACGCGAATCCCCGCGAGCGCAGGTCCCACGCTCGTCGCTCCCGATTCGCGCATCGCCGCCGCGCACGGCAACGTTCGCCAGCCGATCAACGGCTCTTCGCGCACCGCCCTTCCCTGCGCATGCATGCCCCAATCTGCCTTCGTGCGCATCCGCGCCGCACAGCCCCCGGCCGCGACGACCGCCGCCTCGAGCGCTTCACCCTCGAGCTCCGCGACCGCCGCCTCGACGGCCTTCTTCTCCTCGGCCACGCCGAGAACCGACAGCGCGGCGCGGCGATGATGCGGCGCATTCGTGTGGAGTCGGATCCAGCCGTCGCGGGTCCGATAGTCGCCGGCGATCGGATCCCACGGCGAGGGCGGTGACCAGCCCTCGGGTCGGATCGAGAAGCCGAACCACATCGACGCGAGGCGACGATCGACCGTGACCCGCGGACGCGTGTCGCGGCGGTCTGCGTCGTCGACATTTCCGAGCGCTGCGTAGCGCGCGATTTCCGAGCCCGCGGCGGCGATCGTCGCGACGGCGAGTCCCGTCACGTCGAAGCACGACGAGAGCGCGCCCTGCCCCGTCATGCGGACCTCCGGGGTCGCTTCGGGCGGCGACGGCATCGCGACAGTCGGAGCGGCCGTCGCAAGGGCGGCGTGGATGCGGTCGAAGATCGGACTGTCCAATGCGATTCGCTTTCCCGGGCGCGCGGTGGCGGCAGGGAGATCCGACTGCGACTCTCGTCGCCATGTCGAGCCTACCGACCGATCTCGAAGCGTATCGCCAAACGCCGATCTTCGACGAGGGGACGGTTCCGAGCGGGCTCCTTCGCCGCCACACGACGAAGCCGGGGGTCTGGGGAAGGATCCAGGTGCTCGAGGGCGAGCTCGTGTACCGCGTGCTCGAGCCGGAGAGCCGGGAGGAGCGGCTCGTGCCCGGGCGCGACGGCGTCGTCGAGCCGCAGGTGCCCCACGAGGTCGAGCCCGTCGGGCCGGTGCGCTTCTTCGTCGAGTTCCTGCGCCGAATGCCCCCGCCCGCATGAGCGGCTTCATTTCGTGCCCGCACCCGGTCGGTTACGCTGGTAAGAGTCCATGACTCCTGGGAAGCCGTGCAAGGGGACGACATGACCGCCGACTCCGTACTCCGCGCCCGCGTCGGCGCGATCCCGCCCGGATTCGATTTCCCGCCTGTGACGCTCGTCGCCGCACCGCCGCTCGCGCGGGCTACGGTCGCGATCGTGACGACCGCCGCCCTCTCCCATCCCGGCGAGCCCTGGGCCGATCAATCCCACGACTATCGGCTCTTCGCTTCCGACGACGAACGTCTGCTGCTCGCCCACAACAGCACCAACTTCGACCGCTCGGGCTTCGCCCTCGACCGCAACGTCGTCTACCCGATCGATCGCCTGCGCGAGATGGAGAGCGAGAAGACGATCGGCCGCGTCGCCCCCCGCCACGCCTCCTTCATCGGCTCGACCTTCGAGCTCGGCACGTTCCTGCTCGATACGGGTCCGCGCCTCGCGGCCGAGCTACGCCGCGACGGGGTCGACGTAGCGCTCCTGACTCCCGTCTGACCGATGTGCACGCGTACCGTGAGTACGCTCGCACGCGCCCTCGAGTCCGCCGGTATCGCGACCGTCTCGCTCCTCTCGAATCGAAAGCAGGCCGAGGGCATCGGACCGCCGCGGGGCCTCTACTGCGAGTTCCCCCTCGGCCGACCGCTCGGGAAGCCCCTCGATCCGGTCTATCAGCGGCGCGTCCTCGACGCGGCCTTCGCGCTGCTACCCCGACGCGACGGACCGGTCCTCGTCGACTTCCCCGACGTGATCGAGGACGAGGCCGACCAGCCGCTCGCGTGCCCGATCCCCCCGCGCCTCGACCCGAACGAGGTGGCGGCGGTAGCCGAGGCTCGCGCGCTGCGACCGGCGTACGAGCGGGGACTCGCGCGCTCAGGCGCGCCGCAGGTCGGTCGGGTCGTCGACGCCGACGGAATCCCGGAAGCGATCCGACCCTTTGCGGCGGTCGTCGTGGGCGCGCAGTGGAACGCCGTCGCGTATCCCGGCAGCGACGTCGCCGCGCTGCTTCTCGACATCCGCGCCTACTACGAGACGGCCGCCCTCGGCCTCGCGGAGCACGTGCCCGCCGCGCGTGCCTCCGAGAGCTGGTACCACCGCAAGACGAGCATGGGCGAGCTGCTCCGGCGCTACTTCGAGATCGTGAAGCAGGCGGATCCGCCGTTCCCCGGCCTCTTCTACCTGATCCCGATGTCACAGACGGACGCGGAGCTCTTCTAGCCGCGGCGACTGTCGCCTAACGCTTGACCTCGATCCCTTCGATCGCGGCAAGATGGCGCTCGTCCCGGGGATCGCGTCCCTGCGATGCGAGCTTCTCGCAACGCTCCTTCACCGCCTGCCAGCCGGCGATCATGCGCGCCATGTTCTGCCAGTCGTAGGCGTCCTCTTCGTATTTCCACAGACCGTCGCCGGCGTAGTGAAGGATCGTGATGTTCGGCTCCTCGTGGAGCGAGCCGTCGCCCGGGTCTTTCATGCGATTCATCAGCTCGCAGATCACCCAGCCCCGCTCCTCGTCGACGACGTGCCAGGTCCAGGGGAAGTAGATCATCTCGTTCATCGGATAGGGCGTCGTGATGGCGCTGATCCATTTGTAGATCGCGTCTCGGCCGCAGAAGCGGCCGAAATGGTGCTCGACGTAGGTCGCGTCCTCCGTGAAGAGATTTGCCCAGTGGCTCCAGTCGCCCGTCGTCGCGGATCTGCGCGCGGTCAGGCGGTAGTGGTGTGCCTGGTCTTCGAGCTCTTTGCGTGTCCAGCGGCCCATCGAGTCCTCCTAGCTTTTTCTGCGTTCGCGCCAATCCAGGATCGCCGTCGGCGACCAGGTCCGATTCATGGGTAAAGCGGTCTCCCAGTCGGGGCATAGCCCCCGCTGCCGCACGAATTCCTGCGCCATGAAGTGCTGCCCGTTATAGCGCGCCGACTCGGGATCGGTCGCGAGCCACAGAGCGGCCTTCGCCGGAACTTCGATCGGGCAGAAGATCTCCCGGGGATATCCGATCCGCTCGTGTTGACGTTCTCCGCGCTCGGTCCAGACGGGCCCCGGATCGAGATCGAAGGCGAGCACACCGTCCTTCCCGTGCTCCGCGGCGATCCCATCGGCGAGCTTGCCGAGCGCCGCCTTCGAGCAGTTGTAGGAGACGCCGGCGCCCCCGGCCCCCGGCGGCCCGCCCTGTTTGGTGTAGTTGTGGCGCGTCGAGAGATTGATGATGCAGCCCCAGCCGGCCTCGACCATCGCGGGCATGAAGGCCTTCACGAGCGCGAGGGGCGCCAGGAAATTGGCCTGGATCTTCGCCGCCCATTCCGCCATGGGCGTGTCCTTGATCCAGGCGTTCGTGTAGCGGCCCTGCTCGTACATCGCGTTGTTGACGAGGATGTCTATGCGGCCCCAGGCGCGCGCGACCTCGCCGATCGCCGCATCGACCGAGCCCGGCACGAGCAGATCGACCTGGATGGCGAGGGCCTCGCAGCCGAGGGACTCGACGATCTGCTGCGTGGCCTCGAGGCTGCCGGGAAGGGGCGTCGGATTCCCCCGGTCGTCTTCTTCGCGGCCTTCGCCCTCCTTGCGGGTTCGGCCGGTGAAGGCGACGTCGAATCCGGCGCGCGCGAACTCGCGCACGATTTCCTTGCCGATCCCACGCGTTCCTCCGGTCACCAGGACACGTTTGGGCATGCTCGATTCGCTCTCCCCGATCGGAATCCTTGGATCCATTCGTCTGCTCGTACCGCAAGATCGGTCCGCGCCTTCGACGCTAGCCGATCGGATTCGCGACGGGACGCGCGCCCGTCGTCCCTCCGCAGCGCCTCGCCCGCCCGAGTCGATCCCGGGTATTCTCCGCGGTCATGGACCGCCCGGACTCCGGCCGCCTCGCTCGCCTGCTCGCCTCGCCTCGAAATCGCGTCCTGCTCGGCCTCGCCGTCGTCCTCTTGATCGTGCGCATGGCCCTGCCCGCGTTGCTGCGCCCGATCCTCGTCGCCCGTGCGGACGAGGCGCTCGTCGGCCGGATCGAGCTCGAGGATCTCGACCTCGCGATGCTGCGCGGGGGAGTGACGCTGCATGGATTCTCCGTCCACAGCGAGGAACGACCGTCGCAGGCGCCCGCGCTCTTCGCAGCCGATCGCCTGTCCACCGAGATCAGCTGGCTGGCTCTGTTGTCGCGTACTTTGCGAATCGAGGTCTTCGAGATCGAAGGCTTCGCCGTCCGCCTCGATCGCTTCGAAGAGGGTCTTTTGCTGCCGAAGCCGGTCGACACGGACACGCCCGAAGTGCCCGAATCGAGCCCGGGGACCTGGTCCCTCGCGGCGGATCTCATCTCGCTCCGCGACGGGCGGATCGAGCTCTTCGACCACACGGTGGAGGGTGATCCCGAGCGATTCGAGCTCTCCGTCGAGGACTTCTCCGCCCGAGAGCTCGCGATCCGGAACGATCCCGAGGACGACGAGCCCGGGCGGATCGCCATCGAGGCGAAGCTCGATCAGGGCTCCGTCTCGCTGGCGGCCTGGATCAAGCAGTACGAGGCAGGCATGGACGTGCGCTCGACGCTCACCCTCGTCGATGTGCCGATCGGAAAGCTGCGCGCGTACCTGACGATGTTCGATTGGAGTGGACTCGCCGGCAATCTCGATGCCGCGCTCGAGCATCGCTACGAGCCGGGCGGAGCCCACGACATCAAAGGCCAGGCGTCGCTCTCCGAGCTTCGAATCGACGTTCCCGATTTCGCGGACCCTGCGCTCGTCTGGGAGAATCTCGAGATCGTCTTCGAGCGCATCGATCTCGTGAAGCGCCGTGCCGCGATCGAGTCGATTCGCTCGACCGGGGCCCATCTGCTCGTCGACCCGAGATCCGAGAACCCGCTTACGATGCTCGCTCCTCCCGCCGGAACCGCGACAGAAAAAGCTCAGGCGTCCGCCGAGAATCCGACCGGCTCGATCGCCGACGGTCCCGCCGACGACTCCGCCGATGTAGACGGCGCGGAAGCCCGCTGGAGCTGGCAAGTCGGCAAAGCCGACGTAGCCGACCTCGTCGTCGACCTGCGCGGCGCCGAAGCGCCGCTCTTGCTTCGCGTCCAGGCCGCGCTCGCCACGCTCTCGAGCGATTCCGAGGTTCGCGCCCCGATCACGCTCTCGATCGCCGCGGAGCCAGGTCGCGTCGAGCTCGCTGGGGAGCTCCTGCCCTCGCCGTTCGCCTTCGACGGAAAGCTCTCGATCACCGACCTGGCGCTCGCGCCCCTCGCCGCCCAGCTCGAGGCCCCCGCGCTCCACTGGCTTCGCGCGGGAGCCCTGCGCGCCGACCTCGCCCTCACCCTCGGCGACGATCTCCACGCCTCGGGGCAGCTCGGCCTCGCAGGCCTCGATCTCCAGGAGTCCGAGACCGCAAAACGATTCGGCATCGAATGGGCGGACCTCGAGCTCTCACTCGAGGATCTCGCCTACATCGGCGCGTCCGCACCGCCTGGCGAAGCGAAGGCGCCTTCCCTCGACGTGAAGCTCGCCCGCCTGCGTCTGCGAGAGCCGCGCTTCGTGTTGACCCACGACGAGAACGGAATCGTGCTGCCCGCGCTGCGGCCGGCGAAAAAGGACGAGCCTGGCCACGCGGAGGACGCGCCGACCACCGAGGCACCCGCCGAGCCGCCCGCCGCAGCGCCCGTCTCAGCGAAGAGGCTCGCGATCCAGGTCGCGATCGCCGACGCGCGGATCGAAGGCGCCAAGGCTCGCCTCGCAGACCGCGCCGTCGCGCCTTTCTACCGCGGTCGCATCGAAAACCTCGACCTGCACGCGACGGGGATTCGCTGGCCCGCGAACGAGGTGGACGCGCTCGACCTGCAGATGGACGGACTGCGCGGCGCGAAGCTCTCGCTCGAGGGCTCGATCCATCCCGGGAAGACGAAGCTCCAGGGCGAGCTGGTCGAGCTTCCCCTCGATCAATTCAACCCCTATCTCGCCTCGACGGGATACAACCTGCGCCGTGGGGCGCTGTCGCTCGAGTCGAAGGCGCGCTTTCAATCCGAGCGCTTCAAGACGACCAGCAAGGTCGTCGTCTCGTCCCTCGACGTGGGCGGCGAAGAGGGCGCGGCGGCATTCGAGGAGGGGTTCGGTATCTCGCTCGCGGTGGCGATCGGACTCCTCGAGGATCTCGACGGCAGGATCAAGCTCGCGATCCCCGTGGCGGGCAAGCGCGACAAGGTTGAGGTCGGGTTCGGGCGGATCGTCGGACAGGCGCTTCGCAAAGCCCTCGTCGGGGCCCTCGCGTCGCCTCTCAAGCTGCTCGGCGTTTCGACCCGGGACGGAAAGATCGAGCGTCTCGCGCCACGGCCCGTACTCTTTGCGGCGGGCTCGAACGAGCTGTCCGAGCAAGGGGCTGCGCGTGCAGAGGAGCTGGCGGGCCTGCTCGCCGCTTCTCCAGGCCTGACTCTCGAGCTGTCCGGTCAGGGCTCGGAGTCGGATCAGCGCGTGCTGCACGAGCGGGCTCTGCTCACCCAGCTCGAGGCGAATCGGGGTGTCCGCGCGCTCTCGGCGCTCGGCGAGATTTCGGTACGGCGCGCGGTGCGCGACTACCTCGGAATCAAGCTCGCCGGGGGCAATCCCGAGCCGCTCTCCGCGGCGGAGAACCGCTGGCTCGAATCGACGATCGCCGAGAGCGCCCGGCCTACGGGCGCGCTCGAGAGCCTTGCCAATGCGCGGGCCGATCGACTCCGCGCGCTCCTCGCGAGCGAGCACGGCATCGCCGACAGCCGCCTCGTCCTCGCGTCGCCGCGAATCGATCCGCTCACTGCGGAGCCCGGCGTCGCGATCGCCCTCGGTGTCGTCGGCGACGGCGAAAAACCGATTCCGTCGACACCCTGATCCCACTCGCGAAAAGCTCTAACGTCCGCCCGGGACATCCAAGCGAGCAAAGGAGTGCAGAGATGGGACGACTGGCGGGTAAGGTGGCGTTGATCAGCGGCGGATCGCGCGGCCAGGGCGCGGCGGAGGCACGTCTCTTCTGCGCCGAAGGCGCGAAGGTCATGATCGCCGACGTCCTCGACGAGGCCGGTCGCAAGGTCGCAGCGGAAATCGGGGAGTCCGCGCGTTATGTCCGGCTCGACGTGACCCGCGAGGCCGACTGGTCCCGCGCCGTGGACGAGACGCGCGCCGCCTTCGGCCGCCTCGACGTGCTCGTCAACAACGCCGGCATCGTGCGCACGGGCTACCTCGAGAGCCACAGTCTCGCCGACTACATGGCCGTCGTGAACGTGAACCAGGTCGGCGTCTTCCTCGGCATGCGGGCGGTGATCGGCTCGCTGAAGGAGGCGGGGGGCGGCTCGATCATCAACATCTCGTCGAATGCGGGCCTCGAGGGCGTCGAGGGCGTGATCGGTTATGCGGCGAGCAAGTGGGCCGTCCGGGGGATGACGAAGTCCGCCGCTCTCGAGCTCGGCCAGTACGGAATCCGCGTCAACTCCGTGCATCCCGGCGGCGTCGACACGCCGATGCTCGGCGGCCAGGAGCTCGGCCACATGCTCGCGACGAACCCCTTCGCCGGCCAGCCGATTCCCCGCATCGCCCAGCCCGAGGAGATCGCGCGGCTCGTGCTCTTCCTCGCCTCCGACGAGAGCAGCTATTCGACCGGCTCCGAGTTCACCGCCGACGGTGGACGCATGGCCGGACACCGCGACCCCGGCATCGTCGCGCAGTGAGCGAGGTCCAGGTCCGGCCCTGGCACGGACCGCGCATCCTCGCGGTCGGCGTCGTGTCGTACTTCGTCTCGACGGGGCTCAATTTCTCGATCCTCGGGATCTTCATACGCCCGGCGGCCGAGGCGTTCTCGGCTTCGATGGCGACGATGGGCACCCTGCCCTCGTTCTACCACGTCGTCACCGCACTGATCGGTCCGCTGCTCGGCGACCGCTACGCCCGCGGCTCGATCCGACGCTTCATGCTATTCGGATCATGCCTGCTCCCGCTGGGACTCGTCGCGGTCTCGCGGGCCGACAGCCTGATCTTCGCCGCGGCATGTTATGGGAGCGCCACCGTGGTCGGCTCCTACATGATGGGTCCACTCGCCTCGAATACGCTCGTGACCAACTGGTACGGGCCATCGCGCGGTCGCTCCCTCGGCATCATTGCGACCGGCGCGACGGCCGCCGGGATCCTGCTGCCGACGATCGCAGCCTTCTGGATCGAGGCCTTCGGCTGGCGCGACGCCCTCGCGCTCCTCGCGCTCGGGAGCCTGCTCGTCACGCTGCCCGTGTTCGGGCTGCTCGTGGTCGATCGGCCGGAGCAGATCGGCCAGTCCCCAGAAGCCTTCGCCGACGAGCTCCCTTTGCGAGCCGCAATCGGCGCCGATCCTGCCCCCGCCTCGACGGGCGAGATCCTTCGGATGCCCCATTTCTGGGCGATCGCGGCGGGCTTCGGCCTGCTCTTCTCGAGCAGCCTCATCTCGATCACCTTCACCGTCCCCTACGCCGAGCAGCTCGGCCTCTCGCTCCAGGGCGGAGCCTATGTGCTAGCCGCGCGCTCGCTCGCCGCGGTGGCCGGGCAGGTGTCCCTCGGTTGGCTCTCGGACCGGATCGGGCGCCGCCCCGTCCTGCTCGCGGCGATCGGTGTCGAGACCGCCTGCTGGCTCGCCGTCGTCAATGCTCCGAACATCCTCGTCTTCACCCTCGCCGGCGTCGGCATCGGGTTCGTGTCGGGATCCTTTGCCCCCCTTCGCGGTGCGCTGGTCGCCCGCGTATTCGGGCGGCGCGACTTCGCGAAGGTCTCGGGCCTGCTCTCGCCTGCCTCGCTGCCCTTCCAGGTCCTCGCGGTTCCGCTCGCCGGTCATCTCTACGACCTCTCGGGCGACTACTCCGACGCGTTCCGGATGTTCCTCTACGCATTCCCGGTCGCAGCCCTGCTCGTCGCCCTCGTCCCCGACCGACGCTGAGCGGGCTCTTCGCTTCAGGGCTGGATCGAGACCGGCGTGCCCCGTCGTGCGAGCTCGGCGAGCCAGCGGATCGTCTCGTCCGAAACGGCGATGCAGCCCTCCGTCCAATCGAGGTCGAGATCGCCACGCCAGCGGCGACCTTCGCCGTGAAACCCGAGCAATCCCCCGAGCGCCGTGTCCTGGGGCGGGAGATGGCCCGCGCCATGCGCGGCGACGATGCGGCGGTGCTGGGAACGGGTGATCACGCGCTCCGCGAGCCCGCGGTCGGCATCGGCTGGGGACGGGTAATCGATCGGCAGGAAGAGATGGAAACGGCTCGCGCGTGGCTCGCCCGCGATACGATAGTGGCCCTCTGGAATCCGCTGATCACCGCGCCGACGCTTGGCCCCGACGGGATCGCGCGACAAGGCGATCGGGAAGACGCGCTGGCCTCCGCCTCGGCAGTAGGCCTCGAGGACACGCTCGCGCTTACGGACTTCGAGGCGCATGATCTCCCGACACGGCAGCGTCCTGGGATCCGGAGGCGGAGGGGGCGGCGGCGGCGCGGGTGCAGGCGCCACGACCAGCGGCGGTGAAGGCAAAGTAGGCTGCGGTTCTGGAACCGGGGGGCGAGCACAGCTGACCATGAAGGCCAAAAAGCAGAGCCAGGAGAAAAGCCACGAGAGCCGTGCACAGGCCGCGAAGCGGCGAACGCCGGGCAGCCCGGCGACGATCGGCACTCGACGCGGAAACCTCGCGCTACTCATCTCCGTCGCTCTCCTCCCCTTCGTGGCCGCGTGGCGCGCCTCGAACGAGACGCCGGCCTCGAACGTTCCTTTTGCACCGCTCGTCGGCCGAGCGAGCACGGACCAGGTCGCCGACGGCGACACGCTGCTCGATATCGCCGAACGCCATCGCCTGGGCTTCGAGCGGGTCGCGCGCCTCAACCCGGACATCGACCCCTGGATTCCGAAGCCGGGCGCGCACGTACGCCTACCGACCCAACACGTGCTCCCCGACGCCCCCCATCAGGGTCTCGTCGTGAATCTGCCCGAGCTTCAGCTCTACGACTACGGGGTCGATCGCGACGCCCCCGAGGTCCTCGCCCTCGCGATCGGCGACGAGCTCGACCCCTCGCTGATCGGGACCTATCGGGTCGGACAGAAGCGCGCGAACCCCGTCTGGCACGTCCCCGCATCGATCCGGGCAGAGAGACCCGAGCTTCCGGCCGAGGTGCCCCCCGGCCCCGACAACCCGCTCGGGCCCTATTGGTTGACGATCGGGCAGACGAGCTACGGCATCCACGGGACCAACAATCGCTGGTCGATCGGACGGGAGGCGACCCACGGCTGCCTGCGCCTCTACAACGACGTGGTCGAGCGTCTGTTCGCGCGCACGCGAACGGGAACACCGATCCGAATCGTCTACCAGACGGTGAAGCTCGGACTCCGCGATGGGATCCTCTATGTAGAGGCCCATCCCGATCGCTACCGCCGAACGCCCGACCGCCTCGAGAGCGCGACGGCGCGCCTGGCTCAATGGGGCATCGACGACGAGGAAACCCGAACACTCCTCGCGGAAACGATCGAGGCAGCGCGAGGGGAGCCGGTCGCCCTCGCCGTGCTCCCGGATTTCCCGGAAGCCGGCGAGTCTGGCGTCACTTCGAAACCGACTTCTTGAACATGGCGTCCGCGCGCCGCGCGGCGTCGTCTGCCCGAGCCGCGGCCTCGGCCGCTTCGCGCTCGGCTGCCGCAGCGCGCTCGGCGGCCTGAGTCGCCCTGTCGTCGACCTCGGTGATACGCGCATCGACGTTCGCCAGCGAGCTCTCGATCCCGGCGATCCGTCCATCGATTCCCTTGTGCTCGCCTTCGAGGGCGGCGACCCGCGCGCTGAGCGTGTCGAGATCGCCCGTCGAAGCGCAGCCCGCGAGCGCGACCACCGCAACACACGAAGCCCATCCCAGTCCAGCCTTGATCCATGAAATCGCCATACACCCTCCTGTTTCGCACCGAGCGGCGCGTGGCGGATCGAGTGGTCTCGATGCGCCGATTCGAGAGCCCGATTTGCAAAAAGAAAGCCAGATGACGGCAAAACCGCCAGCACCCCGAGCGAGCCCCAGCGCGACCCTCGCGCCCCACGAGCGCAGCTTCCCCGCCTACGCGCGCCGCGAAATGTCCCGCCACTCGCTCGATTGAGACGGAATGCCTCAGGCGAGGCCATCCAGGAATCCAAGTCGTCGAAAAATCAGGGTTTCCGCCGAGATAGCCCTGCCCAATCAAGCCGATCCATCGAGAAATCGCACTCGACCTGCACCGGGCCGTGCCATTTCCGCACTTCCCCAACCACCTATCTCCGGTTCGACTACCGCCCGCATCAAGCCGGAAGCCGTCCACCGCGAATTTTCAAGTACGTGAACCAGAAGCCGGATCGGAATCCAGCACCAGCAAAAGAGGGCAGAATGCTGAACCAGCGAATCAAGATCCGATCGGTGATGAGCGCCGTGGCCGCAATCACGTTGACGACGGCAATGACGACGGCGACGACGACGGCAATGACCGTAGCGATCGCCCTGTTCGGCGCGACGAGCGCCCGCGCGAACAACGTAGACAACTCCATCTCGCTGGTCGGCGGAACCAACTTCTTCGGCGCCCTGCATACCGACAACATCGACTTCACGGATACGTTCACGTTCGACATCGGCGGCGCGATCAGCGCCAACGTCAGTCTGATCACGATCGGATCCGGGGCGAATAACATCGATTTCGTGAGCGCGGATCTCAACGGCATCGCCCTGTCCCTCTCGGCCAACGGATTCCTCGAATCCGGATCCCTCGGCGACACCCTCTTTACGGGCCCCCTCGTCCTGACCGTCCGCGGCCGCAGCGGAGCGACGGGAGGCACGTTCGCCTCCTACTCCGGTACCCTGAACGCCGCCATCATTCCCGAGCCGTCGACGTCTCTCATGATGGGACTCGGACTCGTCGGACTCGGCCTCGCGGCTCGACGGGCGCGCGCCTGATCTGACGTCTCTCTGACGTCTCTCTGACGTCTGCAAGGATTCCGACGTTGCTCGACTTCGATCCCCAGGCGCTCTCGGAGCTGCCGGACCCCTATCCGATCTTTGCGGACCTGCGCGAAAATCATCCGGTCCACTACAGCGCCGAGCGCGACCTCTGGGTCGTGTCCCGCTACGACGACGTCCGTCGCATCCTGCTCGACGCGGAAACCTTCGCCTCGGGCAAGGGAACGGTCCCGACGGGCTTCGTCGCCGTGAAGCCGATGCTGATCACGCAGGACCCGCCGTACCACACCCATCTGCGCAGCGCGGTCCATCTCGCCTTCACCCCCCGCCGCATGGCTCGCCTCGACGCGTTCATCCGCAGCATCACGCGCGAGCTGCTCGACGCCATCGATCCGAAATCCGAGACCGATCTCTTCGATGCGCTGACCGACCCGCTCCCGGTCGCAGTGATCACCGAGCTCCTCGGCGTCGGCATCGAGGATCGCAAGGCCTTCAGCCGCAACGCGGGCGCAGTGATCCACGCCAACTTTCACGCCAATCAAGGCACGGGACCGACCGCCGCCGAAGGCATCGAGTGGATCTACCGCTACCTCGAGAACGTGCTCCCCGAGCGCGAGGCGAATCCGGGGGACGACCTCGTGAGCCGACTGCTCCATCCGGGCCCCGACGAGCCGAAGCTGACCCACGACGAAGTCGTCGGCTTCTGCGCGCTGCTGCTGATGGCGGGGACCGAGACGACGACGAACGGCCTCGGCAACGCGATCGTCGTGCTCCACGAGCGGCCGGAGATTCGAACGCGACTCGCAGCGCAACCCATGGGCCTCGCGCGCGCCATCGAGGAATGTCTTCGCTTCGAATCCCCGGTCCCGGGCCTCTCGCGCGTCACGACCCGGGAGGTCGAGATCCAGGGCAAGAAGATCCCGGCCGGCGCGCGCGTCCACATGGCCTTCGCCGCGGCGAACCGCGACGAGCGCATGTTTCCCCGCGGCGAGAGCTTCGACCCGGATCGCACGCCGAACGCCCATCTCGCGTTCAGCCTCGGCATCCATTTCTGTCTCGGCGCCTCGCTCGCCCGAACCGAGCTCCGCATCGCGCTCGAAGAGCTGCTCGCGCGCTTCCCGACCTATCAGGTGATTCCGGAGCGCGCGGTTCGGCTTCGTTCCGACGCCGCCCGCGGCTACGCGTACCTGCCCTTCGTCGCCGCGCCCTGAACTCCGAGCCGGCTCCGCGCGGAGCTCAGCCGCGCGCCGCGCCCGGTACGCTCACGGTCACCGTATCGCGTCCCGAGCGGAGAATGCGCCCCGGGCGCTCGCCCGTCAGCTTTCCCTGCCGCACGACATCGACTCCGGCGACGACGACCGCATCGACCCCCACGGCCTCCGCGTAGAGCCGCGCAGCCCCACCAGGCAGATCCGCCCGGCTCTCGACCGGCCCTCGATCGACACGCGCCGCATCGAAGACGACGAGATCCGCAGCCATCCCCTCGCGCAGCTCGCCGCGATCCTTGAAGCCGTAGAGCTGCGCAGGAACCTGGGCCAGCTGCTGCACCGCCTGCTCGAGGGTCATGATTCCCCGCTCGCGCACGCCCTCCGCGAGAAGCTTCGTCGAGTAGGCAAAGGCCGTCCCGATATCGAGATGAGCCCCCGCATCCGAGGCCCCGACGACGACCCGCGGATCGAGCAGGATCTCGCCCCGCGCCTTCCAGCTCGCGTCGTCGGCGCCGACGCGGACGGGGACGAAGAGCGTTCGCAGCCCATCGGCCAGGGCGATGTCGAGAAGCCCATCGACGGGATCGAGCCCGCGCTCGCGGGCGACGTCTCCGACCCGTCGACCGACCAGACCGGCATTCGCCGCCTCGAAGGTCCGTGCGATCTCCATGCGCGCGAAGTCCGAGTAGTCGGCCAGCGGACCCGTCAACGCCTCCGCGATCGCCCGCTTGATGGGCTCCCGCTGCGCCGGATCGGCGAGCGCACGTTTTCTCTCGGCGAGCGGCAGCGTCATGATCTTCCCGAAGCCCGGCAGGCCGCCGAAGTAGAACGGGCTCACGAAGTCGACGAAGAACTCCATCGGATGCGGGACCGAGAGCGGAACGACCCGCGCGCCCCGAGCTGCCGCAAGGTCCGAGAGCGCGAGCTGGCGCAGATAGTCGGCGGGCTTCTCGGCATTCACGATCAGGACGTTCCAGTTGATGGGCCGCCCTGCGACCAGCGACATCTCGATCATGAGCTCGCCGGTCGCGTCGAACTCCGACAACGACGGGGCGAATTCGAGGGTCGTCCCTGGATGGGCCCGGACCGTGCGGCAGAGGGAGAAGATCTCGTCGTCGCTCGCGTGGAAGGACGGAACCCGCTCCCCTTCCATGTCCTGGTGGACCGGCGTCCGGCCCGAGGACAGGCCCAGACCGCCCGCCTTCAGGCTCTCGCCTAACAACTTCGTCATCGCTTCGAGCTGCGCCGGCGTGGCCTGTCCCCCGATCGCCGCATCGCCCATCACGACCCGTCGGATCGCCGAATGGCCGACGAGAAAGCCAGCGTTGATTCCGAGGCCCTGGTCGACGGTATCGAGGTACTCGCCGAAGCTCTTCCAACCCCAGTCGCCGCCCGCTTCGAGGGACTCGAGCGGCATGCCCTCGACCCGCGACAGCATGCGCCGGATGTAGCGGCCGCCGTCGTCGGAAAGCGGCGCGATCGTGAAGCCGCAGTTACCGCCGACGATCGTCGTCACCCCGTGGAAACACGACGGGGTCAGCGACTTGTCCCAGAGAAGCTGCGCGTCGTAATGCGTATGGATGTCGATGAAGCCCGGCGCGATGATCGCGCCGTCGGCGTCGACGGTCTCACGCGCCGCCTCGCTGATCCGCCCGATTGCCGCGATGCGCCCGTCGCGGATCCCGATGTCCGCCGTGCGCCGGGGCGCTCCCGTTCCATCGATCACCACTCCACCCCGGATCAATCGGTCGAGCATGGGCACCTCCGTCTCGCGGTCCATTCTCTGCCGGGAGCGGGCGAGATGCAAGTTGACGCTGTCCGGGGACTGTTCGAGAGTCCTCCCATGAAGAGCCGACCGCTCACGGGTCTACGCGTCATCGAGGTCGCGATGTTCGCGCCCGACGCGACCGGCATGCACCTCGCCGATCTCGGGGCCGAAGTGCTCAAGGTCGAAGAGCCTGGGCTCGGGGATCCGGCGCGGCTCCTCGGGGTCCCCTATCGCGGCGAGAGCAGCGCGACCCGGCGCTGGAATCGGGGTAAGTCGAGCCTGATGCTCGATCTTCGATCCCAGGAAGGCCAGGCGGTCTTCCGGGATCTCGTTCGCGAGGCAGACGTCGTCGTCGAGGGCATGCGCGCCGGCGCGCTCGAGCGGCGCGGGCTCGGCTATGCGGCGCTCCTCGAGGTGAACCCGCGACTCGTGTTCGCTTCGGTCTCGGGCTGGGGTCAGGCGGGACCCTACCGATCCCTGGGCTCCCACGGTCTCGCCTTCGATGCCTTCGCCGGCCTCGCTCCACCGCGCACCGTCGCGGGCCGGACCTCACGTCCGCTGGGCCACGTCTGGCAGGGGCTCGAGGCCGGACCGCTCTACGCGGCGCTCGGCATCCTGGCGGCCGTGCTGCGGGCGCGCGCGACGGGCGATCCTTGTCACGTCGAGGTCAGTCAGGCCGATGCCGCCGCGACCTGGAACGGTTGGCGGATCGCCCACGATGCACTTGCTGCCTCCGGCGTCCCCGCCGACGACGAAGCCCTCGCGGCCCTCGAGTCCGCGGCCGAGCTCAGCGGACGCGCCGACGAGATCGACCTGACAGCCCGGGACGTCCGTTACCAGTACTACGACGCGATTGATGGACCCGTTCTCCTGATGGCGACCGAGACGCGCTTCTGGAAGAGCTTCTGCGAAGCCGTCGGCCGATCCGACCTCTTCGAGCGCTGGCCCGGGCGCCCCCACGCGGACCACGACTACGGAAACGATGCCCTCCGGCGCGAGCTCGAGGACATCTTTGCCACGCGCACGCGCGCCGACTGGGTCCGGCTCTTCATCGAGCACGACATCGCCGGAGCTCCCGTCTACCGGGACGGCGAGACGCATTCGGATCCGCATTTCGCCGCGCGCGGGCTCTGGCTCGACGAGCAGGTGCACGGGCTTCGGCTGGTCGCGCCGCCGATTCGAATCGACGGCGAAATCGCCGTCGCCGAGAGATGCTCGCCGGTCGCCGGAGGTCAGACGGAGCAGGTCTTGCGCTCGCTGCTGGGCTATGACGACGAACGCATCGAGCAGCTCCGCAGCGCAGGCGCGATCCCGGAGAGACGTCCGTGATTCGACCGCTCGAAGGCCTTTCCGTTCTTGCCGCAGAGCAGATGCACGCGCTGCCCCACGCGACCCAGCTGATGGCGCTGATGGGCGCAGACGTGTTGAAGGTCGAGCCGCTCGAAGGCGAGGCCGGTCGACACGGCCGCCCCACGATCACCGATCGCGACGGTCGCGCGACCGGGTCGACCTTCCTGCGCAACAACCTCGCGAAGCAGAGTCTCGCCCTCGATCTCAAGAGCGACGCGGGTCGCGAGCTCTTCCAGGCCCTCGCGGGTACGGTCGACGTCGTCGCCGAGAACTTTCGACCCGGTGCCGCCGACAAGCTCGGCATCGGGTACGCGAAGCTCTCCGCCCTCTATCCGCGGCTCATCTATGTCTCGATCTCAGGCTTCGGAAACCGCACCGATCCGCCGAGCCCCTACCGCGACCGGGCCGCTTACGCGCCGATCGTCGAGGGCATGGCCGGTCTCTACGAGTACAGCCGCGACGGCGACGCGCCCCCGCGCCCGGCCACGGCCGGAGCGCTGGGCGATACGGCCCCGGGTCTCCATGCGCTGATCGGCGTGCTCGCCGCCCTGCGCGAGCGGGATCGGAGCGGGCTGGGCTGTCGGGTGGACATCTCGATGTACGACTCGATGATCGCCGTCGCCGACGTAGTCCATCCTGCCAGCCTGGGCGTCGAGCCTTCCCGAGCCACCGAGGGCATCGGCATCCTCCACACTTTTCGTGCGCGGGACGGCTGGTTCACGGTGGAGGTCGTTCGCGAGCCGCATTTCCCCCGCTTTGCCGACGCGGTGGGCCATCCGGAATGGACCCACGACCCCCGACTCGCGACGCGACGGGGCTGGTCGGATCACATGCGCGAAGTGATCCGCCCCGGAGTCGAAGCCTGGGCGGCCGGTCGCACCAAGCACGAGGCGGCAGCCCTGCTCGCGGCCCACGGCGTGGCGGCGGGGCCGGTGAACACGGCGGCGGACATCGCCGCCGATCCGCACGTGCAGCAGCGCGATTTCATCGTCGAGGTCGACTCGCCGGAGGGGACGGTGCGCATCGTCGCCAACCCGATCGCCTTTCGGCGCGAGGGCGCCGAAGCCCCGCATGCGAGAAGCGAGCCTGCGTGCTGGCCCACGCTCGGCCAGGACACGGATCGCATTCTCTCGGAACGCCTCGAGCTCTCTCCCGATCGCATCACCGCCCTCCGCGCGGCCGGAGTCGTCGCATGAGTCTCTCTCGTTCCCACGCCATTCGCAGTCGCCTCGATCACCCCATCATCGATGCGGATGGCCACACGAGCGAATACCTCCCGGCTTTCGGCACTTATCTGCGCGACGTCGGCATCACGACCGACTTCAACCAGCTCTTTCGCGGCGTGCTCGGGGCCGCCGCCGATTGGTACGAGCACACGCCCGCCGAGCGCCGCCGCAAACACCTCACGAAGTCGCCCTGGTGGACCCGTCCCATGCGTGACGCGCGCGATCGTGCGGCCGCCTGCTTCCCGCGTTATTTGAGGGAGCGGATGGACGAGCTCGGATGCGACCTCTCGGTCGTCTATCCCAGCACGGGGCTCGCCTTTCTCCAGGTAGGCAATGCCGAGGTCCGAAGAGCGGCATGCCGCGCCCTCAACCGCTATCACCGCGATGCCTTCGCCGGCACGACCGACCGTCTGATCCCCGTCGCGGCCATCCCCGCTCATACGCCCGAAGAGGCGATCGATGAGCTCGAGCATGCCGTTCTCGAGCTGGGCTTCCGTGCGGTGGTGATCCCGAGCTACATCCCTCGCCCCCTTCCCGGCTTCGAGGCGGCCGATCTCGATACACGCCGCTGGGCGTTCTGGCTCGACACCTACGGCCTCGACAGCGAGCACGACTACGACCCCTTCTGGCGCCGCTGCGTCGAGCTCGGCGTTTCGCCGGGCACCCACTCCCAGGGCAACGGGGTCGGCTTCCGCCGCTCGACCGAGAGCTGGGTCTACAACCACATCGGCCACTTCGCCGCGAGCGGTGAGGGACTCTGCAAGTCTTTGTTCCTCGGCGGTGTGACCCGCCGCTTTCCGCAGCTTCGCATCGCGCTGCTCGAAGGGGGCGTCGGCTGGGGCTGCAGTCTCTACAGCGATCTCGTGGGCCATTGGGAGAAGCGCAACGTCAAGACCCTGCGTCAGAACCTGGACCCGGCGCTGCTCGACGTCGAGGCCTTCGAGAAGCTCGCCGCGCGCTGGGCGAGCGTCGGAAGCGCGACGCCCGAGCGGATCGCCGGCGCCGCTCTCACGACTCCAGGCCACACGACGACCGGCCCGAGCGACGCCGAGATCGACGAATTCAGGGCCCTGGGTATCTCCAGCGCGGAGGAGATCACGGGGCTCTTCGTTCCGAACTTCTACTTCGGATGTGAGGCCGACGATCCCATGAATGCCCTCGCGTTCGAGTCGCGTCGCTGGCCATTCGGCGCGAGCCTTCATGCAATCTATGGATCCGACATCGGGCATTTCGACGTGCCCTCGCTCCCGGACGTGCTGGTCGAGGCTTGGGAGAACGTCGAGCGCGGCTGGATGAACGAAGAGCAGTTCCGCCGCTTCACATTCGAGCACGCCGCGCGTTTCTATGTCGAGAGCAACCCGCACTTCTTCGAAGGGACCGTCGTGGCCGAGGACGTCGCGCGCTGGGGCGGTCGATGAGGGATTGGGGCCCCGGCATCGTCCGACCCTTGAAATCGGAGCCGGAGTCCGTCGATCCGGGCCTTGCGCCCGATGAGCTCCTGACGCGCATCCTCGATCCGGAGCTGCGCGGCTCGCTGTATCCCCTCTACCGGCGCCTGCGGGAGCTCGCGCCCGTTCATGCGAGTCGCTCGCCGCGGCTCCCGGCGCGCTGTCATGTCCTGACGAGCTTTCGCGCCGTCGATCGGGTCGCGCGCTCGAGCGCCGCCGTCAACGACCCCGACACCGCCCGTGTCTTCGACCACGATGGCCAGGGCGGAGCTTTCTACCAGCTGATGCGACACGCCATGCTCTTCCTCGAGAAGGCCGATCACGACCGGGTGCGCCGCCTCGTCTACAAGGCCTTCACGCCCCGTGCGATCGCGCCGCTGCGTGCGCTGACGGAGGCGACTGCCCACTCGCTCCTCGACTCGGTCGCGTCGCAGGGCCGAATGGATTTCGTTCGCGACTTCGCCTATGCGCTCCCGATCCGTGTGATCGTTCGGCTGCTCGGACTCCCCGACGCGGCCCAGACACGGATCGAGGCGTGGGCCTGGGACTTCGCCCGCGCGGGAGACCCGATGACGGCGACCGCGGAGACGATCCGCCGCGGCAACGAAGCGGCGCGCGGCTTCTACGCCTTCTTCGAAGAGGCCCTCGACGCGCGGCGGAGCCAGCCGCGGGACGACCTGATGACGACCCTCGTCGAGGCAGAGGAGAACGGGAAGGGTCTCAGCCGCGAAGAAGCCATCGCGACCTGCGTCCTGCTGCTCCAGGCGGGCCACGAGACGACCGCGGATCTGCTCGGCAACGCGATCATCAATCTCTTCGCCCATCCGGGCGAGCTCGCGCGCCTCCGCGATGAGCGCGAGCTGATGCCCTCGGCGGTCGAAGAGCTCCTTCGCTTCGAGCCGCCGGTCCAGCTCTCGATGCGCCTCGTGCGCGAGCCCATCGCCCTCGAGGGCGCGACGCTGCCCGCCGGAAGCTTCGCTGCCCTGGTCTACGGCGCTGCGAATCGCGACCCCGAAGTCTACGACGAGCCGGATCGACTGCGTCTCGACCGGGGAGCGCCCCACCTCGCCTTCAGCGCGGGCGCCTACTACTGCATCGGGAATGCCCTCGCCCGCAGCGAGATCCAGACGGCGCTTCGCGTGTTGCTCGACCGGCTCCCGTCGCTTCGGCCCGACGGGGAGACCTTCGTACAGCGCAAGACCGTCCGGATGCGTGGGCCACAAGAGCTGCGCGTGGCCTGGGATCCGAGCTAGGCCCGGCCTCCGCGCGAGGCTCGAACGCCCTCAAAGGGATGCGAGAAAGGCGAGAAGATCCGCGCGTTCCTCTGCAGTCAGGGTGAAAGGGACGAGGCGCTCGGCGCCCTCCCCTCCGCCGCGGGAATAGAAGTCGACGACCTCTTCGAGCTGCGCGAGGCTGCCGTCGTGCATGTAGGGAGCGGTGCGAGCCACGAAGCGCAGGCTCGGGGCACGAAAAGACACGGTCGAGTCGGAGACCGCGGTGCGATGGAAGACGGGCTCGACCCGGCGACCGGGGGACACCGTCGGTCCCGAAAGATGCACCCCCGCATGACACCGGCCGCAGCCGAGCCGATCCGAAAAGAAGAGCTCCATTCCCGCCCGGGCACGCGCGTCGAAATCCGAATCGTCGTCCCAGAACAAATAGCGATCGAATGGGCTATCCATGCGCACCAGCGTCCGCACGTAGGCCGCCAATGCTCGCACGACGGTCTGCGGGCCGAGCTCGACCTCGCCGAACGCCGCTCGCTGAAGCGCAGCGATCGCGGGATCTGCGGCGAGCGTACGTCCCTCGTCGGCGCCGAAACCCATCTCGACGGGATCGCGGCCCTCGAGCGGAAGGTGGAGCTGGGCCTCGAGACTCGTCAGACCCTGGTCGATCCAGGTATAGGAGACGTTGTAGGCGACGTTCCAGAGGCTTGGCGTGCTGCGGGCGTGAAGCCGGCCATCCGCACCGATCGCTCGCCGACGCCCGTCGCTGAATTCTCGCGCGGGGTCGTGGCAGGTGGCACAACTCGTCGTCCCGTTGAACGACAGACGCGGGTCTTCGAAGAGCCTGCGTCCGAGCTCGACCTTCGTTCCGCTCATCGGATTGTCGTCCGGCACCGGCGGCGGCGCGACGCCCTCGGGCAGGTCCCAACGATACTCGTCCGCCGTCGCGGCCACGGCCGCGAGAACGACGAGAGCGAGAAGAATGCAGCCCCCCGCTCCAAAGCGGCCGCCGATTCGCTTCGTCGCCCGCCGCCGCCCGCGCACGCCTACCAGCGACGCGAGTTGTTCTGGGATAGATCGTCGCCGACGTTCGCGAGCGCCTGGCGCTCCTTCACCCACTCCGCGAAGGATTTCGTCTCGTCGCCGGCCGGCTGCTTCTCGACCCATTCGTCCATCGCCCTCATCAGCTGATCGGCGAGCTTGCGATCATTGCGGAACAGCGTCATGTAGGAAGTCTTGGCCTTCTCGAGCTGGCCCGTCGCCAGATACGCCTCCGCTCGGTACTCGACGGCCGGGAAGTACACTGCGTTCAGCTCGAGGGCCCGGTTGTACGAGGCGATCGCCTTTTCGTATTGCCCCGTCTTGCGAAGCGCATAACCGAGCTCGTTCGCGGCTTCGTAATGGGTCGGAACGGCCTTCAGCGCGGCCGACTGGGCGCCGATCGCCTTCTCGTAGGAATTGCGGGCCTTGGCGAGCAGCGCGTCGCGGTCCTCGGCGTCCTCTTCCTTCGCGGCCTTCTCCTCGAGCTTCCAGGCCTTCTCTTTGTGACGCAGGCCGGCCTGGTAGGAGCGCTTCGCGACCCGCTCGGGCGAGCGTGAGGACCGTTGCGCCGACCCGCCGCTGCCTCCGCGGTAGTCGCCTCCGCCCCCTCCGCCGCCGCCGGCCGCGGTGGCGAGCGAGCTCGTGACGAGAAAACCGAGAGCGACGATCAGAGCCAATCCCAGTCGAACGACTTTCATGCCGTGACCTCCTGCATGGGGCGGGTCGAAAGCTTCCGCGCGGCGATCACGCGAGCAACTTCCCGAAAAGCTTCTCAGCCCGGGCGCGCTGGAAGGTGATACAGGTCGAGTCGGCCGGGATCTCATCGAGGCGTTCGCGCACGAGATCGGGCGTGATGCCGACGGATTCCGCGTCCGCGCGCAGCGCGTCGAGGTCGAAGCCGTAGAGGGCCGCCGCGTTCTCGCCGAGCATCATCCGGACCTCTCCCTCCGGGACCTCCGCGAAGGCGAAGCGCATGTTCTCCCTCGAGTAGGGATGACATCCCTCGTAGTGGGGGTAGTCGTTGCCCCAGAGAATCCGATCGACACCGACGATCTCGCGACCCGCGATGTCCGCGGGGCTCGGAAAGCTCGCTCCGTACCAGCAATTGCGTTTCGCGTAGAAGGAAGGGAGCTCCTTCAGTGCAGGATCCTTCGAGGTATCGATCTCGCCGATCGCACCCATCTTCCAGGCGAGGTACATCGCATCCATCTGCCGCAAGAGCTGGGGGGCCCAGGCACAACCGCTTTCGGTCAGGATGAATCGAAGCCGCGGAAAGCGTTCGAAGACGCCCCCCATGATGAGCGTCGTGAAGCCACGCTGGACGTAGAAAGTCATCTCGAGGGCCCAGAGCGCATTCGATCCCTGGCCCCCGGAGTACGCGGGAGAGCCCTGCCCCGAATGCTGATTCATCACGAGATCGCAGTCCTGGATCACGGCCCAGAGCCGGTCGTAGGACGGGTCGTTCAGGGCCCGCAGATGAACATCGGAGGGCGCAGGGAGCGGCAGCAGGACTCCGCCTCGCAGTCCATGCTCCGCGATCCAGCGGACGTCCTCGATCGCGTCATCCACATCGTTGAGATGGATCAGCCCGATGCCTGCACGGCTCTCCGGCTCCTCTGCACAGAACTCCGCAAGCCAGCGATTATGGGCACGCGTTCCGGCCCGGTAGCGGGCGTATTGCTCGGGCGTCGCCGCGGGAGCGACATGAAAGGCCCGGTCGTAGAAGGGCGGTACGGTATTGGGAAAGATCACTTCGCCGACGACCCCGTCCCCGCGCAGATCACTCCGCCGCAGCGCGGAGTCCCAGTTCTTCGCCTTTTTGCTTCCGACGTGCTTCCTGGCGGGATTGCTATAGCTCCCCCGCCACTCATCGAAGAGGATGCGCCACTCGGGGTCGAGGTATTCACGATAGGTTTCGACCGAAGCCCCGCCGTGGGTATCCGCGGTGATCACGACATAGACATCATTCGGCATCCGGCCCTCCCCTCTTTGCGACGGAACTCTACCCGAACCCCATCGCCCGAGCCCAGGCGGGAAGGCCCGCGCTTGTTACCTTCCTCGCCGAACCGATGCGACCCTGGAGAGCCCCGCGATGAACGAAGCCCGCCCCCGTCTTCCCTACCGTCTCGTCGACGTCGACAACCACTACTACGAGCCCGATGACGCCTTTACCCGCCACCTCGATCCGGCGTTCGCCGCGCGTGCCTGCCGGATCGTGCGCGGCGCCGACGGACGCGGTCGGCCGTGGGTCGGTGCAGAGCCCGCCTACTATCTCGAGATGACGCCCGTCGACCGGATCGGCCGACCCGGCGCCGTCGTGGCGGACAAGGACGCGCGCTACCGGCCACTTCCCGACGAGCAGATGGTCGAGCCGGGCAAGGTGCCGCGCTTCTACGACCGCGATGCGCGGCTCGAGTGGATGGACGAGCAGGAGATCGAGGCGGTCGTCCTCTGGCCGAGCCTCGGGCTCGGGATGGAGTGGCAGCTGCGCGACGACCCCGCGGCGTGTGTCGAAAATCTTCGGTCCTTCAATCGCTGGATCGACGAGACCTGGGGCTTCGACTATCACCATCGGCTCTTCGCCGTGCCGACCCTGACCCTCGTCGATCTCGAGGCGGCCGTCCGCGAGCTCGATTTCGTGCTCGCGCGGGGGGCGAGGATGGTGCACGTCCTGTTCTCCCCCGTCGCGGGCAAGACGATCGCACATCCCGACTTCGATCCCTTCTGGGCGCGTCTCGCCGAAGCAGGCGTGCCCGTCGCCTTTCACGGCGCCGAGGCGGGCTACTGCGATCTGTTCTCCTCGGCGTTCGGAGAAAAGCAGCGCCCCGCCGCCCACCAGCAGTCGGCCTTCCAGCGCGCCGTTCTCTGGGAGCGGCCGATCATGGATACGCTCGCGGCCCTCGTCCTCCACAACCTCTTCGGTCGCTTCCCGAGACTCCAGGCGGTCAGCGTCGAGAACGGCTCGGCCTGGGTGCCCTATCTGCTGCGCGTGATGGACAAGGCCGAGAAGACCGGAGGCTATGGCCACTGGCTCGGCGGTCGGATCGACGACCGACCGAGCGAGATCTTCCGGCGTCACGTGTCGGTCGCGCCCTTCGACGACGACGACATCCGGGGCTTGATCGAGCTGATCGGGGCCGACCGTGTGCTCTTCGGCTCGGACTACCCGCATCCCGAAGGCGTCGCGAATCCCTGGGATTTCCTGCGCGGCTGCGAGCTCGGAGACGACGAGCGACGCAAGATCGCGCGGGACAACACCGCGAAGCTGTTGGCGCTCTGATGGCGCGCGAGGATGGAGCAGGACGAGAAGGAGTAGCCAGCGGAGTGCGAGCCGGACGCGTCGAGGGCAAGGTCGCCATCATCACGGGCGGGGCCTCGGGCATCGGTCGCGTCACGGCGGAGCGCCTCGCCGGCGAGGGCGCGAAGATCGCGATCGTCGACCTCGACCTCGACGGCGCCCGATCCGTCGCGTCCCGCATCGAAGCTTCCGGGGGAGAAGCGATCGCCTTGCGCGCCGACGTGAGCATCGAAGGCGACGTGCGGACCGCGATCGAGGCCGTGATGGATCGCTTCGGCGCCCTCCACGTCCTCCACAACAACGCCGCGATCACGAGCCCGGAGCATCAGCGCCGCGACGCGAATCTCCTCGATCTCGACGTCGAGATCTGGGACCGCACGCTGGCCGTCGATCTGCGCGGCGCGATGCTCGGCTGCAAGCACGCGGTGCCCCGAATGATCGCGAGCGGCGGCGGATCGATCATCAATACTTCGTCGAACTCGGCGCTGGCCGGCGACCTCTCCCTCAACGCCTACTCCGCGGCGAAGGCAGGCCTCAATTCCCTGACGCTCTCGGTCGCGACGGCCTTCGGCAAGGACGGCATCCGCTGCAATGCCGTCTCTCCCGCCCACATCGCCTCCCCTTCCCTCGCGCGCATCGTCTCCGCCGAGGTCCAGGCGATGCTGCTCGCCGAATGTCTGACGCCGCGGCTCGGCACGCCGGAGGACGTCGCAAATCTCGTTCTTTTTCTGGCTTCGGACGAGTCGGCTTTCATCACGGGGCAGATCCTTCGGGTCGATGGCGGGGCATTGTCTCACCTGGCCCACGTCTCGAAGCTCCGCGCCTCCGGCCAGACGACGAACCGCACCTGAATCTCGCGCCCGGCGCGCGCCGCAGAACGCGATCGAGCTCAGCGGATCCCGCTGTGGATCGGCGCGAGAGCCTCAACCGCCTCCCAGTGAAGCCCCGCATTCTGTCCGCCTGGATTCACGAACTGCACGCAAACCTGCGTCGCACCCGCCTCGAGATGCGCGCGGACGAAGCGCTCGATCTGCGCCGGGGTGCCCCAACCGACCAGCCCGTCGATCAGGCGATCGGATCCGCCGTTCGCGAAGTCCCCGTCCTTGAAGCCGTAATTGCGCCAGGTCTTGCGGTAGTTCTCGAGCGAGATGTTGACCGCCCCGGCAGCGCGAGCGGCATCGCGCGCCTGGCGCGGATCGGTCTCGAGCACGACCTTGACCTCGGGACACAGCCAGACGCCCGGGCCCAGGATCTTGCGCGCGTCCCGCGTGTGCTCGACGGGCATGAAGTAGGGGTGCGCGCCCTGCGCGCGATCCCGGGAGAGCGCCATCATCTTCGGCCCGAGAGCCGCGAGCACCCGGGGCGGCCCGGTCTGCACGGCGGGGGCAGCGGCGGCCGCGGGATCCTTGGGCGTCCCGAGCAGCGCCGCGAAGTCGGGACCTCGATCCATGCGGTCGAGATAGTCGCGCATGGTCCGCAGCGGCGGGCCGTAGACCAGCCCGTGCATGCCTTCGACGATCGGCGGATGGGAGATCCCGAGGCCGAGCAGGAATCGGCCCCCCGACAGCTCGTCGAGGCTGCGCTGACCGGCGGCCATCACCGCCGGGACACGTTCGAAGGTCGGGATGATGCCGGTCGCGACGATCAGCTTCTTCGTGTGCGCGAGCAGCGTCCCAGCGATGACGAAGAGGTCGCGGCGCATCGCCATCGGATGCCAGAGCGCCGAATAGCCGAGCTGCTCGATCCGCTGCGCGGTCTCGATCGCAGGTCCGAGCTCCTGTCCTTCGACCGAGGTCCAGATGGCGAGCTTTCCGAGTTCCATCGCTGTCTCCTCCAGCAGAGGGACGCTTTATAGCCCACGCCCTTGCCCCGATCGCGGCGAAGAGCAGAGGGATTCAGCGCACGACGAACGAGACGCGGTCGACCTCGGCGCCGTCCGCGTTGGCGAGAACGAGCCGATGGCGCCCGCGCGCGACGGGCCAGAGTCGGGGTGCGCCCGCCGATCCCAGCGGCGCTCCGTCCATCAGAAGAACGAAGGCCTCGTTGCGGGGCAGGGCCTCGACGAGGACCCGCTGCTGCGCCGGCGGGATGTCGGGGTCGTAGGCGACGACGAGGCCGGCTGCGGGGGAGACGATGCGCGAGAGCGCCGGAGCCAGCGCGTCCGGGCCTCGGTCGTCGCCCGCAGTCTGCGCCGCAAGGCGTTCGGTGCCGCGGAGCATGAGACCGGAAGCGGTCGCTACGAGCTCGTCGGGGGGCGCGGCGGCGACGCTGGGATCGTCGGCATGCAGGGCGTCCATCACGACTCGCCACACCGGCGATGCGCCCTCGACTCCGCTCACGTTCCACATCGGCTCGCCGCTTCCGTTGCCGACCCAGACACCGACCGTGTAGCGATCGCTGAATCCGATGCACCAGTTGTCGCGCATGTCCTTGCTGGTCCCCGTCTTGACCGCCGCGAAGCCCCGCGTCGAGAGCGCGCTCTCGAGGCCGAAGGTGACGCTTCGATTGCCCCGGTCGGCCAGGATCTCCGCGACGAGATGGCTGGCTCCCGCACCGAGGGTGCGCGCTGGCGCGCCCGCCGGATCGTCCGGCCGCAAGCGCAAGCTCCCGGCGATTCCGCCGCGCGCGAGCGTCCGATAGGCGCGCACGAGCTCCTCGAGGGTCACGTCCGCGGCGCCTAGCGCGAGGGATGGTCCGTAGTAGTCGGCACGCAGCAGGCCCTCGATTCCCATCGCGCGCAGCGCTACCACCGCGCGATCGACCCCGACCCGCTCGAGCACCCGTACGGCCGGAATGTTGAGGGACGAGCCCAGCGCGATCCGCGCGGCGACCGGGCCGTGGAACTGATGGTCGTAGTTGTCGGGTCGATAGCTTCCGAGACCCGTCGGGATCTCGATCGGGGAGTCGTCGAGCAGCGTCGCCGGCGTGATCAGCCGATCCTCGAAGGCGAGCCCGTACAGGAAAGGCTTGAGCGTCGAGCCCGCCTGCCGCCGCGCACGCACGAAGTCGACCTGCCGGGACGCCGACCGCGCTCCGCTACTCCCGACCCAGACGAGCACGTTGCCCGTCTCGTTCTCGACGACGAGCACCGCCCCGTCCCGCACACGCCGATTTCGAAGTCCCGACAGCTGCTCGTCGAGGGCGCGGATCGCCGTGCGTTGGAGATCCGCATCGAGGGTCGTCCGCACGTCCCCGGATCGACCGAGGAGCCGGGACGCCAGGTGCGGCGCGAGCACGGCCGGAGATCGAACTGCGGGCGCGCCCGCAAGCGCCGACTGCGCGAGCGCGCTCAGCGCGGAGCAATCGACCTCGGCCTCGGCGCGCGCGGCGAGCCGACACGCCCGGGCAGCGACCGCATCGACTCGGGAGTTGGGTGAGCGCAGGAGCGCCGCGAGCAGCCAGGCCTCCCGGGCGTCGATGGCTTGGGGCGCCTTGTCGAAGAGACCCCGCGCCGCGGCGGTGATCCCGACCAGCTCGCCGCGAAACGAAACGGAGTTGAGATAGGCCTCGAGGATCTGATCCTTCTGGTAGCGACGCTCGAGGGCGAGCGCGAAGGCGATCTGGCGAAGCTTCTGGCGCAGGCTCCGCGGTCCGCGTTGCGTGCGGAGCGCGGGGTCGAGCTGGCCAGCGAGCTGCATCGAGAGCGTGCTCGCCCCCCGCCGTTCCCCGCGCAATCGGCCGCGAAGGGCCCCCGCGACGGCGCGCAGGTCGACACCGCCATGGTCGTAGAATCGCCGGTCTTCGACGGCGAGCACCGCTTGCGGCAGGGCCGGCGAGATCTCGTCGAGGGGTGTCCAGGCAAGCCGGCGCTCCTCGCTTCGCACCCGCCGCTCGTGCAGCATGCGACCCCGACGATCGAGAAGGCGCGCGTCACTCGGCGCCGCCTCCGCGCGCACGGACGCATAGCTCGGAACCGCGGGCAGACTATTACGCAGGCCGAGTACGAGCACGCAGGTCAGGGCTCCCAGCACGGCGACCGAGCGGGCGAAAAGCGCACGGCCGCGAGATCGCTCCCCCAGCGGGCCCGTGGCGCGAGTCCTCATGGCTCGATCCGAAGCGCTTCATGCGGCAGCTCGCCGAAGGACTCCGGGGCGTACATGGCCTCGACGCGGGTCGGAGGCAGCTGGAAGAGCCCGTCCTGATTGAGGCGCAGCGTGTACTCGATCTCGACCCGGCCCTTCGGCAGGAACTCGTAGTAGTCGCGGTGAGCGAGCTCGGTTCGCTCGCGGTAGGCGATACACGGACATCCCCAGCCCAGGGCGCCGGCCGACTCGCCGACGCGCAACAGGGCCGAATCGCGACCGAGCCCGCTGCCGAGGATCGTCGCACCCGCCGGAATCGGATCGTCGACGACGACCCAGGAGGCATCGCTCTGCGCATCGACGACGACGCCCACCCGCACGATGTCGCCGCGGGAGTAGACACCCGGCGTCTTCTGGACGACCGGCGTCCACGTCCGCTCGATTGCATAGCCCGCGAAGAGCGGGGCACGCAGGGGGATCGCGGCGACCGTCTGGATCTCCGCCCAGGGTCTTCCGGTCCCGTCATGCCGAGCGTCGAGGTGGGCAGCCCGAGCGGGCCACGGGATGCGATTGCCGGGCTCGGCCCGCCCCTCGCTCCACGCAATCTCTTCCGATGCCGCTCCGAGAGCGACCCGGGTCATGCCCGTCACCGGCTCCTTCTCGAAGCGCGCTGCGTGGCGTTCCAGCGCGAGTCGGCCCCAGGCGTTGGCGATCGTCGTGCTCCAGCTGCCCCCGCGCTGCCGCCCGATCGTGCCCTTCATGAGGCGCGGCAATTCCCGGTCGAAGCGCGAGCTCCCGTGGGCCAGCAGCATGAAACGGTTCAGATTCGTCTCCCCGGTCGCAAGCAGCCAGTCGAGCGCGTCCCCACTCTCGGTCGAGAAGCCGACCGTCGTTCCGCCGACCGTGAGACGCGCCGCGAGGGCCTGCTCGACGCGACGGCGGAGCGCCGTCGTCGCGGGTGCGATCGGCAGGCGGCCGACGAGGCTCAGCCCGTCGAGGAGCGCCGAGGTCGGCCAGAGCTCTACCTGAGCGGGCAGCGTCGCGAGCTGCTCGGGCTTCACACGACCGTGGCGCGACAGCGCCTCGAGGGCGGCGAGTCGCCGCAGCGGCAGATCAGCGACCCGGCGCCAGGAAGGCCGCGTGATACCACCCGCGACATAGGCCTCGAGACCGCTCACCATTCGCTCGAGGGTCGCGGCGGGAATCTCCCAACCGGCCTCGCTCGCGATCGAGATGAGATAGGCCGTGAGGACGTCGCTTCCCTGGAGTCGATCCGTCGGCCAGAAGCGCGCGAGGCCCTGCTCGTCGAGGTAGCCCGGCAGCTCGGCCATCAGGCTCTGCCACGCCCCGAGATCCCTCCGTCCGATCGCGGTCGACGCCTTCTGCTCGAGGCAGCTGTACGGGTACTCGCGCAGGAATCGATCGATGCCGTCGGTTCCGTTCGCAAGAGACGCCCGCAGCCGGACGTCGATTCCGCCTCGGCCCGGAATCGCATCGCCGGATGCCTCGACCGCAACCGTAGTCGTCTCGGCGCCGAGCTGGACGAGCTCCGCCATGAAGATCCGCTCGGGCACCGCCGCCGACACCCGCTGCACGGTCTTCACGCGATCGCTCGCGCCCGTCTCGGCCCGCGCGCTCGCCTCCCACGCGAGCGAGTCGACGCCGGTCGGCACCTCGACCTCCCACGCGACCGTCTTCGCCTGGCCAGGCGCGAGGGCCAGGGCGACGGGCTCGAAGGTCTGCGCGAGCCCTTCGACGACGAGGGTCGATTCGACCTGCATCGCCTTCTCGCTCGCATTGCGCACCGTGAACTCCGGCCGCATGCGGTCCCCGTCGCGCGCGACCGGCGCGACGCCGGGGAGCATCATCAGATCCTGCGTCGTCCGAAAGCGTCCGTACCCCGTCCCGAAACGATCGATCCCGCCGCTCGCGATCGCCGCGATCCGGAAAGCCGATAGCGAATCATTCAGCGAAAACTCGACGACGGCCTCGCCCTGCTCGTCGAGGCGGACGCGCGGCTGCCAGTCGAGCAGCGTGTCGAACAGCTCGCGAGTTGCGCTCGCGCCCCCACCACCACCGGCGGGCCGCGCCTTGAGACCGAAATGCCGCTTGCCCACGATCTGCAGCTGCGCGCTGAAGGAACGCACGTCGTAGCTGCGACGACCGTGCATGGCTTCGAGCAGATTCCAGCTTTCATTCCCCGAAAGCTCGAGCAGCGCCTCGTCGACGACGGCGAGCGCGAGCTCAGTCCCCGCCGGCGGGCGTCTGCCCTCTGCGGTCCGAACCCGCACCCGCGCCCGCACGCGTTCACGCACCGAATACGTATCCCGCTCGGGCGTCACCTGGACGACGAGCGTCCGCGGCACGAGGCCGACCGCAAGCTCGGTCACGCCGAGCTTCGATGCCGGGCGCGCGAGATCGACCCGCGCCGTCGGCGCCGGCGCGTCGACCCGCCCGCGCACCGCCACGACCGAGACGAAAATGTTGGGCGCATGCGCGTCGAGAATCTTCAGCTTGACCCGCGGATCGCGTCCGGAAAGCCGTGTCACGAAGGCCTCCGCGACGCCCTCGCGCTCGACGGTGACGAGGGCCGTGGCCTTCCGGAACGGCATGCGGACCCGGATGCGGGCGGTCTCGCCCGGCTCGACCCGCTTCTTCTCGGGGACGAGATCCATGCGATCCGAATCCGTCGCCTCGTACCAGTAGTCGTCGGGGCCGGGAACCCAGAGATCCTCGTGGGTGGCCGACTGACGTCCCTCGTCGTCCACGGCGGTTGCGCGCACGAAGAGCTGGCCCGTCGCCGCGAGCGGCGCGCTGCAGGCGTACTTGCCCGCGCGATCGGTCCGTCCCTCGCAGAGCGCGCCGAGGGCCGTCGTCTCCGACGTGTGCTCGTAGGCGTAGAAGCCGCCGACCAGCCGCTTGCGATGGGAGTAGACCTTGCGCTCGAAGAGGTCGAGCTTCACGCGTCCGCGCACCGGCTTCTGCTCGAGGTCGAGCAGCGCCACGTCCATCCGCAGAGGGTCGCCTTCATTTCGATGGGGGTCGAGCCGCAGCCCGATCAGCCGCTCGCTCGGATAGACGGGAATCGTGCGGGCGATCGTCTGGAGCTCGCCGTTGGGATCGCGGAACGACATCTCCGCGGCGACCTGTCGCGGCTCGTCGCTCGCGGGCGTCGCGTCGAGCTGCGTGTGGAGTCCGCCGGTTTCGTCGAGCTCGAAGCTCTTCGCGGCAGGCGGCGCCGCACGAGGCGTCTCGGGCGAGTCCCCACCGAACCGACTCTCCCAGCGCTCGAGGCCCGACTTCAGATCCCCGCGCAGGAACCGGTATTCCTCGAAGCCGTCGATCGTCGCGACGGCGAAGGGGCGAAGTTCGCTCCGCAGCTCGACGGGCAGTCGCGACGCAGGCCCCCCGGAGAGATAGGTCAGCGCGAAGTCGAGCGGGATCGGTCGGCCCGCGAGGGCCGGGCGTTTCGGCCCCTGGAGCTTTCCGCGCAGCAGCGGCAGTCGATAGGCCTCGACCCGGAAGCTCCCCGTCTCGAGAGCTTGCTCGCCGATCACGAGCTGGATCTGATAGGTCCCGAGCTTCGCCGTCGCCGGAATCGTCCACTCTCCGATGGCCGTTCCATCCGCTGCGAGCTCGATCGGGGCTTCGACGATGTCGCCGCTGCCCGCGTGCACGACGCGGAGCTGCTTCGGCCGTTTGCCTTCCGACGGCAGGGCGAGACCGGCGAGAACCGGCTCGCGCAGCACATGCTTCATGTGCACCGTCTCACCGGCCCGGAACAGCGAGCGATCGAGCACCGTATGTCCGACGGGCGCGGGCACACTCCAGCCGATCGGCAGATCGAATCGCCAGGGCTCGATGCCGCGGTCCCAGCTCGTGTGGACGAAGGAGACGTCGCCACCGGACTCCGCGCGGACGAGCAGCCCCCGTTGATAGTCGCCCCAGGCGCAGTCCTTCTCGTCATCATGGGTCTCCAGGTCCTCGGGCAGGCCTGTGAGGCGAACGATGCCATCCTCGTCGCTCGTGCCGGCAGCGAGCTCCGATCCCCGGCAATCGAAGACGGCGACCCGGGCCCCTTCGACGGGAGCCGCCTCGTCGAGGGTCGTGACCCAGGCGAGGGAGCCCTGGCGGCCGAGCTTGAAATGGATCGAGAGATTGGTGACGAGGGCCAACGCCGAGGCGTGATAGGTCTGGCCGGAACCCGTCAAGGCTTCGCCGAGCACGCTGCTCTCGATGTCGACGGCGTGCAGCCCGAGACCCGTCAGGGGAATTCCGATCAGCTCCGCCTCGCTGGAGTCGCGACCCGCGGTCCGCGGCAACGCGAGGGGGATCGGCGCGGCGACGGTCTGCCCCCGTTTCGCCGCGCGCTCGAAGATCGAGCGGTCGCCCGGCGCCCGGTCGACGCCGAGCTCGTCGCGGTCGCGGGAGCGCGGATCGTCCGTCGCAGCACGCAGCCAGCCCCAGATCTGCGAAGCCGAGGGCGTAGCGAGCGCAGCAGTGCGGGCGGCGGAGCGGATCGAGACAGTCTTGGGCTGGACATCGGACTCGAGCCCCCGGACCGCGACCGGCAAAACCGGATCGGCGGCCTCGAGGATGCCGAACTCGCCCGAGAACTTCGCGAGCGGAGGCATCGACGCGACCTCGACGACGAGCCGCGCCGGATCGATCGATTGCAGCGCGCGACCGAGCTCATCGCGGATCTCGGGCGGCAGCTCGAGCCGATAACGGGTCTTCGGGACGAACTCTCCCTGACTCTGGAACGAGCCGCCATGCTCGCTGCGGTCGCGCGCATTCGTCGAAACGAAGCGCAGCGGGATCGGCGCGCCTGCCGCGACCGCGGAACCCGTCGCCGCGATCGGGACCAGTCGTGCCCGACCGACGGCCTCGATCCCGACGGGCTGACTGAATCGCAGCGTGATCGGACGCAGCGGAATGCAGCCCGCCTCGGGTCGCTCGCGCTCGCAGTGGATCTCGAGCGTCAGGGGAGACCAGGTCTTGTAGGCGTAGCGCTGGGCCTCGACCGTGGCGACGCCGCGCGTCGCGATGCCCGCGTCCCAGACGAGCTCGATGGCGGTGTCCGAGGGAAGCCTGAGCACCGGCTCGAGGATCAGATCGAGCTCGTCGGGCTCCCGGCCCCAGTGGGCCCGGATCGATCGCTCCCTGTCTGCCCCTTCGACTTGCCGCACGGCGATCGGCTCGGAAAGGCCCCCGGCATGGATCCGGACGAAGCGCTCGACGCTGCCGGGGTCGGGCAATGCATCGACGCGCACGACGAATCGCTGGTCCTCGGCAACGGACGTACTACCCGGATACGGATGGATCTGGAGAATCGCCGGGCCACCCGTATGGAAGGAGAAGGATGGACGCCCGCCGACGCGCGCGCCCCCGACCGCCGTCAGTCCAGGCTTCATCACGAAGCGGCAGCGGATCCCTGCCGGTAGATCGCGGGCGAATTCGTAGACCCACTCCCGCGCCGTCACCCAGCGCGCCCGCCCCGGCTCGCCGCAATCGACCTGAAAGGCGTCCGCCGCGACGCGCGGATCGCCGAGCGGAATCATGTCGGCATCGAAGCGCGCGACGACCTGACGCACGCCCTTGGCGAGGCCCTCGGGCGTAAAGCTCACCACGCGGGGCGAAGCGGCGGTCCGGGCAGCGAACGGGGAGGCAGCGGCGAGCAACAAACAGAAGACGAAAAGGGTTGCGCAGCGGCGCACGTCGATTCTCCCCCGAAGAAGTGCGCCCGTCTGATTCCGCCGGGCCGTCGCGCGTTCAGCTCAGCCCGATCGGCTTCGGTTCGAGGAAGTGTTTGGCGTCCTCGGGCTGGACGATCACGCCGTCGATGTGGAGATGGGCGAGCCTGCGACTCGCGATGCGCCAGCCGGTCGCCTGCTTGATCCATTCGTCGTGGTAGATCGTGTGGTGGCGCATCGGCGTGAACTCGCCGGTCTTGCGCTCCTGGAAGTGGATCAGGTGGCCGTAGGTCCGGGAGCGCGCCCGATCGCCCGAGAGCTCGATCATCGGGTTCGACATGTTGTGCTGGGTCACGCGGAAGATCTTCAGGCCGTCGGGCAGCCATTTCTTCATCTCGACCCAGGGGAGCTTCGTCCCCATCGGCACGTCGTAGTGGACGATCGCGTCGGGCAGAAAGAGCGGGTCGAGCTCGTCGAAGAGGCGGTGGTCGACACACCAGCCGTAGAAGTAGATCTTCTGCTGGATCTCGAGGATGTCGAGGCCCTGGGCTGGGGTCAGGGGACCGGGCATGCGGGGTACGGAGTCGCTCATCGGGATCATCCTCTTCGCAGACGGGGGCTGGGTTCGAATTTGGCCGTGGTATCGGGTCTTGCCCCTCATAGACTCCCAGAAAATGGAGCGTTTCGCATGACCGTTGAATTCGGTGTCGTCGTCCCGACCTGGGGCGCCTTCGGAGACGCCCAGAAGATCCGCCTCCTGATCGAACGGGCCGAAGTCCTCGGCTATGCGAGCGTCTGGGTGGGTGACCACCTGCTGCTGCCCGACTACGCCGTTCATCTCTCGCCAGCCAATTGGTACGAGGCGCTCGCCTGCTGCCTCGTCGGGCTCGGCATGACCGAGCGCATCCGGTTCGGAACCGACGTCCTCGTGACGCCCTACCGCGATCCGAGACTGCTCGCGAAAATGGCGGCGACGGGGGATCAGCTGTCGGGCGGAAGATTGATCCTCGGCATGGGCGTGGGCTTCCTCGAAGGCGAGCTCCGCGCGCTGGGTACGGATCCCGCGCTGCGCGGCGAGATCACGGACGAGTACCTCGCGGTCATGCGCCGCCTGTGGGAGAGCGCGGGGCCCGTCGAGTTCGAGGGCAAGCACGTCCAATTCGAGCCCGTGCATTTCGCGCCGAAGCCTTTGCAGCAGCCCCTTCCCCTCTGGATCGGCGGCAATGGCCTTCGCGGACAACGCCGGGCAGCGCTGCTCGGCGATGGTTGGCATCCGCTCTTTCCGACGCCCGAGCAGTATGCGACGGGCCGCGCCTTGATTGCAAAGCTCCGCCACGAACGGGGGCTCGGCGGTCCGTTCCGCTTCTCGTATTCCTGCCCCGAGACGCGCATCGTCGACGATCCGGCAGCCATTCCTCGAGGTACGGGCTATGCCGGCCGCGAGAGCCTGCCCCCTGACTACGCCTACGCGCCGCCCCCGCCGGTCGATGCAGACGGAAGACCCTTCTTCATTGGAACCGCCGAACAGGTCACAGGGGACCTGCGCCGCCTCGTCGCCGCCGGCGCCGAGCATTTCGTCTTGCGTTTCTGGGCAGGCAATCCTGCGGCCGGGATCGAGGATTCCCTCGACCAGATGGAGCGCTTTGCCGAGCGGATCTTCCCGAGCTTCGTCGCGCGGGTCTAACCGACCGGGGAGCGGCGACGATCCGGCCGGACGATCCGCGGAGCGAGCGCCTCGAGCAGCCCGAGAGCCGGCCGGGTCGGATGATCCGGATCGAGGGCCTGGATGCAGACGTGGGTCGCACCGGCATCGAGATGTTCCTCGACGCGGCCCACCAGGTTCTCGAGCTCGCCCCAGGCGACGAGCGAGTCGACGAGCCGATCACTCCCGCCCTGCTCGAAATCCGTCGCTGCGAACCCGGCCCGCTCGAGATTCAGACGATAGTTGGGAAGTCCCAGCGATCCGGCGATCGCCGCTCGCGCCCGGACCCGCGCGTGGACCGGATCCGATTCGAACAGGAGCTTCTGCTCCGGACAGAGCCATGCCCCCTCGCCCATGAGCTTGCGCGAGCGCGCGGTATTCGACGGTGGAGCGAAATACGGATGGGCGCCCCGGGTCCGCTCCGCGGCGAGGGCGAGCATCTTCGGCCCGAGTGCGGCGAGCACGATCGGCGGCTCCCCGTCGAGCGGAGGCCCGGCCCAGGGTGCCCTCGCCATCGCATCGAGATAGGCACGCATGCTCGCGAGGGGCCGCGGATATTCCCGTCCGAGAAGCTGGGTCATGAACGGCTCGTGGGAAACGCCGAGTCCGAGCAGGAAGCGACCGTCCGACTGCTCGTGAAGCGCGCGCTGCGCCCCGGCCGTCGCGATCGGATGCCGCAGATGGATGTTGACGATGCACGTCGCGACGACGAGACGTTGCGTATGTGCGAGCAGCCAGCCCGCATGGACGAGCGGATCGCGACCGAAGGCGTCGGGAATCCAGAGCGCGCCGTACCCGAGCGCCTCGATCCGCTGCGCGAACTCCACGCTCTCGCCGATCGAGAGCCCGTCCAATCGTGCCCACACGCCGACCCGACCGATCTCCATCATCCGACCCCCTCGCCTTTTTCAGCGGATCCGACCCGGCATCAGCAGGACGTGGCGATAGGCGGGGTTGCCAGCGAGCTCGAGCCCGATCTCCGTCAACGCATCCCCCTGCTCATCCGATCGCCACCCGATCGCCATCCCCGATCGCCATCCCGGCTCGCGCCAAGGCGACCCCTGGGCCTGCCCGAGCCCGGGCGAGCCATCGGGCCGGGAGGCTAGCGGAGGGGATGCCGGGAGGGGCGGAACGAATCGCCTCGACGCGGTACAGTCCGCGGCCGCATGGCCAAGAACCAACTCCCGATCCTCGAGTTCATTGCCGGTCACTTCCGGAACTTCAATTCGCGCGCGACCCGAGACGCGCTCTTCGCGTACTGGGACCACATCCAGGGCAGCGCCAAGGGCGGCGGCAAGAGCGGCGGGAAGATGTACTGGGCCATCGCCGGCGCGATGTCGTCCGCCCAGCTCGGCATCAGCCTCGCCCCGGCGATCCGAAAAGGCCTGATCCACGGCCTCTCGGTCACGGGCGCCAACCTCGAGGAGTCCCTCTTCCGCCTGGTCGCGCACGACAGCTACAAGGATTTCCCCGACTACCGTTATTTCACGAAGCGCGACGACACGAAGATCCTCGAAGACCGGATGCGGCGCGTCACCGACACGAGCATTCCCGAGGACGAGGCCTTCCGCGTGGTCGAGAAGATCCTCGTCCCGATGTGGCTCGACGCGACGAAGAAGGGCACTCGCCGCTTCTGGCACGAGTACTTCTACGACCTCGTGCTGCGGCTCCCGAAGAAGCTCTACCAGGGCAACCCCGAGGCGTGTTGGCTGCTGGCGGCGGCCGAGGCGAATCTCCCGATCGTGGTCCCCGGCCACGAGGACTCGACCTTCGGCAACATCTTCGCCTCCCATGTCAAGCTCGGCGAGTGTGACGCGCGGATCGTGAAGTCGGGCATCGAGTACATGGCGCAGCTCTACGACGACTACGGACGTCTCTCCAAGGGCAAGGGCGTCGGCTTCTTCCAGATCGGCGGCGGGATCGCCGGCGACTTCCCGATCTGCGTCGTGCCGTCGATCAAGTACGACCTCCAATCGGAGGTGAAGCCCTGGGCCTATTTCTGCCAGATCTCCGACTCGACGACGTCGTACGGCTCCTATTCCGGCGCGACGCCGAACGAGAAGATCACCTGGGACAAGCTGACCGAGGACACGCCCATGTTCGTCGTCGAATCCGACGCGACGATCGTGGTGCCGTTGATGCTCCAGGCGCTGCTCGAGTGCAGGCAGGACCCCAAGGGCGCCGACGCGATCATCAAGCGCTCGCGGGCCGAGACCAAGAAATCAAGGGCGCGTTAGGTCCGGGTCGCCCGACGCGGCGCGCGCCCCGACGCGTGCGGCCAGGATGGGGCTCACGATCTCGCTGATCCGGCGCGCGATGATGGCGTTGCCATTCTCGGTGACGTGACAGGGGCCGGTGTAGATGAACTCGTCGCCGTCGAAGGCGTCGGTCACGTCGTGGATCCAGGCGGCGTTCTCCTTCTCGATCTCCGCCTTCAGCTTCGGGTAGACGGTGCGGTGGTCGATGCCGCGGCCGAGCTTGTTCTTGTTCTTCTCGTTCGTCGCGTAATCGTCGAGGGAGAAGCTGTCGTCGGCGAGATGGGAGAGATTCGGGCTGCCGATCGCCGCTACCGGCTGGAGCACCGCGACGAAATCCGCCCCTCCGAGACGCGCGACCTCCCGAGCCGTCCTCCAGTTCGCGAGGGTCATGCGCGCGACGCGGTCGCCGTAGGACGCGTCCTCCATGCAGCGCGACGGCGCAATCGTGAGCCGTCCCATCGACTCCTGGAGCTCCTGGACGAGGACACGGAGACCGAGCGTGAAGATCTGGAACACCATCGGCCCCGGCTCGACCAGGGCCGCGAGCTGACCCTGGCGACCGTGCCCCGTCAGGTCGACATCCCGGCGACACAGCTCGCGCACGTCGTTGTAGCCGTCGTAGAAGACGACGAGATCGACCGGCTCACCGCGGTGGACCACGTTGATCAGGCTCTCGAGCTCTTGCCGACTGTAGTAGCCGCCCTCGCCGTGGTTGTGGACGGTCCAGTCGGGGTGCAGCGCGTTGAAGTAGGCCGGAATCGTCTCGTCGTCGGCAACGCCCGTTCCCCAGGTCGTCGAGCCGCCGAAGAAACGAACGACGCCGCGCTCGCCCTGGCCGGGGGGGACGTGGACGCGTTCCCCCGCCTCGTTGATGTTGACGACCTCGCCGCGAGCGGGCTTGCGGCCCCATTCGACGAAGGGCAGATAGCGCGTCTCGAGCAGGCGCGTCTCGGCGAAGATCTTGCGCGAATGTTCCTTGTCGACGTAGTTGGGCAGGTCGACGCGCTCGTCGGACTTCTCCTTCTGGTCGTCCCACCAGTCGTCGACGTCGTAGACGGCCGCGACGATCGCATTCGTGACGAGCACCAGCAGGAGCAGGACGAGCAGGTTCCCGACGACGAGCCCGACGGCGCGGAGCATGCGACTAATATCCGCGCCGGGTCGGATCGTTGTAGTAGGTGAGCGCCAGATAGTCGCGCACGCCGCAGCCCGCCGGCAGCGGCTCACGGCCATGAAAGCTCCGCTTCGTCACCGCGAACACGAGTCCGCAATTCGCCTGGAAGGGCACCGTCTTGACCAGCCGGAAGCGCGGCCGCAGGCCCGGTATGCGAAGGGCGTCGAGAGCGCGGAGCGCCGGGACGTAGAGGCTCGTCCCGAGTCCGCGCTGGGCATCGGTTCTCGGGAAATAAATCAATCCCGACATGACCTTTGCCTTCGTATCGGGATGGGGAAGGATCTTGTAGCCCGACACGTCGCGATTGAGCGCCGGTCGCGAGTAGGCTTCGATCTGCTCGAGCGGCTCCGAATGACGCTCGCGGAGCCCCGGCTCGAGCTTGCGCAGCAGCGCGAGCTTGACCCGGTCGTCCTGGTTCGAGCGGGTCACGGCGGTCCATAGATCCCGCTGGCGCCCTTCCGGCAGGAGCGGCATGCGCTCTTCCGAAAGCGAGGCCTGGATCCGCGGGCTCGTCCCGTCGTCGCGGACCGAGTCCTTGTGGATCAACGGCTCGTAGAACTCGTCGCCGGGAAGCTCCGCGAGGAGCTCCTCGTAGAGATCCTTCGGAAAGCAGCCCTCGATGAAGACGTAGGGAAACGGGTCGGTCTCGAGAGGCGTTCTCTCGATCGCCTCGATCAGATGCTCGCGCAGACGTCGCTCGAGCGTCGCCCCATCTTCGCGAATCGAGGACGGAACGGATCCACCCTTGAAGCCGGAGGCTGAATCGTCCCTTCTGTGGGAAGGCGTCGCGAGCGAGATCGGGCTTGAAGACATGACCTCTTCTCCGGATTCGAACCGGGCCCCGGGCGTTTCAGCCCGGGGCCCGGTCCAGGATACTGAGAGCGTGAGCTCAGTTGCCGTACGCAATCGTGCAGAACTTGCCGATGATGCCGAGCAGGTTCGTCGTGTGGCTGTCGACGTTGGTGACGTTCTTGATGCCACCATTGGCGGCCGCGGTCGCGATGCTGGCATCGCCAACGCCGACGAGCATGAAGTACGAGGTCGCGCAGGCCTCACCCTTCTTCCCGCCGACCGCACCTTCGGCGTCGCCCGGATTGTGGACATCCGCGTAGAATGCACCCGCGGCCACGCTCGGGACGCCCTGGCAACCCGCGAGCGGAGCGATTAAAGCCAGAGCCAGAATCGAAAGTACGACCTTCTTCACGAAATTCTCCCTTCCATCGGGATCCCATGGACGGATCCCGGTCGGAGACGAGCGCACTGACGCCGACCTCGGCGTGATCGTGCCCACCCCCCATTTGCGCGGCATTCTACGTCATGAAGCGCAATCGACCCAGACCGCTGGGATTTTTCTCGACGGACACCTCCGAGCATCCGGTCCCCGACGAGGCCCCCCGCACCCGAACACCGATTCGCCCATCGCGCACCTAACGCGGGCGCTCGGCCGCCGGTCGAGCGCCGCCCCGGAGTCCGGTTGACAAGAGCATGCCCATTCGACAGCGTTGTCCTTACCCCTCGTTTCCAGGGCACGTCAGCGGATCGCGTCGATGCCGGCGCTTCGATTCCGGGGCTCGCTGTGCCATGCGGCCACACCATGATTTGCTCCGCCCCGGATTTCGACCAGCCGGATTCGTCCTGGAATCGCGAGGCGGAGCGTTCGGGTCAGGGGGACCCCTTCTGCTGCCGGACCGAATGGCAGCTCTCGATCCAGGAAGCCTTCTTTCCCCGGCGACGGCTCCATCTGCGCGAGAGCGCCTCGGGTGTGCTCGCCCTCGCCGAACGGAAATATCCAGGTCTCGGACCGACCCTCGAGCCCATCGACTGCCTCTGGCTCTTCGGCTGTCCCCTGCTCGGAGAGGGCGCAACTGACCTGCTCGAAGCCTTGCTCGCCGAGCGCGCTTCGCAGGGACAGAGGTCGAATCTGATCGTGAGCGGCGTGCTGCCCGGAGAGCCGCTGCGCGATCAGATCCTGCGGAGCTTCCATGCGCGCTACGACATCTACCGCGCCAAGACGGTCGTCGTCCGTAGCGCGTCGCTCGAGGGCGGCCTCGATGGATTCCTGGGCCGGCGCTCCGCAGTCTTCCGTAAGCGGCTTCGCCAGGCAGCGCGTCGAGCGGAGAGTCGTGGCCTCGTCTTCGAGCGCGTCGTCGCACGCAACGCGGCCGAATCGGACGCCTGCTTCGATCGCATGCTCGCCGTCGAGAAGACGAGCTGGAAGGGAATCGATCGCTGCGGGATGTCGGAGACCGAGTCGAGCCGCTTCTACAAGGCGTTGTCGAGGCGCCTCGCGGTCTCCGGGGCCGGTCGCGCGATCTTCGCCCGCGTCGACGAACGAGACGTCGGTTTCATCTTCGGCGGCCTAGCGGGCCCGGTCTACCGCGGTCAGCAATTCAGCTACGACGACGCATGGAGCGCCGCGTCACTCGGCAACCTGCTGCAGCAGGAACAGCTTCGCTGGCTCGAGGAGGAAGGCATCCTCCGCTACGACATGGGTCCCGAGATGGAATACAAGCACCACTGGACCGAGATTCGAACCGCGATGCAGGTTCTGCTCTTGCGGCCGAAATCCGGGGTGCGTGTCGCCCCTGCAAGCCCGGGATAGACTCGCCCGCCGGGTGGAGAGCGGGTGAGGAGAGGGTGAGGAGAGGGTGAGGAGAAGATCGCGATGCAGACAGAGCAGCTGACCGAGGCCTCGACCGAGAAGATCGTCGTCTGGCTCGAGCAGAATGTCGGCGGCCGTGTTCTCCAGATCGCCCGCCAGCCGCGTTGGCGACCGGTCTGGTTCGCCGACGTCGAGCGCGACGGCGAGCGCCTTTCGCTCTGCATCCGCTGCGATCGGACCGACATGCCGCTCGTCTTCCCGCTCGAGCACGAGATGGTCCTCCAGCGCACGATGCACGAGCAGGGCATCCCGACGCCGAAGGTCTACGGCCTGATCGAGTCCCCCCTCGCCTACGTCATGGACCGCGTCGACGGCCGCAACGACTTCTCCGACTCGACCGACGCCGAGCGCCGCTCGGCGGTCGACGAATACCTCCAGATCCTGGCGCGCCTGCACGCGCTCCCGATCGGGCCCTTCGTGAAGGCGGGGGTCATGCGGGCGACGACGCCCGCCGAATCCGGGACCCTCGGCCTCCGCCAGTACGAGCGGCTCTTCCGGACCGTGAAGAAGCTCCCGAACCCGTTCATCGAGTTCTCGCTCGCCTGGCTGAAACGCAACCCGCCCGTCTCCCACGGCCGCGAGTCGGCGATCGTCTGGGACTCGGGCCAGTTCCATACCGAAAAGGGCCGCATCGTCGCCGTCCTCGACGTCGAGATCGGCCATATCGGCGACCCGATGATGGATCTCGCCGCCTGGCGCCAGCGCGACACCATCATCGGCTACGGCGACTTCAAGCAGCTCTACGCCCGGTACGAAGAGCTGTCCGGTCGGCCCGTCGACGTCGACGCCCTCATGCGCCACCACTTCGCCTTCACGCTGACCAACGAGCTCGCCTTCAGCGCCGCGCTGCGGAGCCCGGCGCCGGACTCCGACCTGATGACGAACATGCAGTGGTGCTACGAGACCAATCTCTTCGCGACCGAGGCGCTGGCCGAAATCCACGACCTCGAGCTACCGACGGTCGAGCTGCCGACCCCGCGCGAGTCCCGTGGCCGGGTCGCGATCGACCACCTCGTCCACAAGCTCCGCTCGCTCCCGGTCGAGGACGAGTTCGTCCGATACCAGCTACGCACGATGTTCCGGATGGCGCGCCATGTCGCGCGTGCGGACGAGGTGGGCGAGGCGCTGTCGCAGGCCGATCTCGACGATCTGCAGCGGCTGTTCGGCCATCGTCCGACCTCCTGGCTCGAGGGGGAGGCCGAGCTCGAGCGCTTCGTGCTCGCCGATGCGAAGGACGGCCGCCACGACGACGCGCTCATCCCCCTCTTCCACAAGCGTCATCTGCGCGCCCACGCGCTGCTCGGCCCCGCCGGCTCCGCGATGACGCGGCACATGAAGATCCAGACGTTTCGGAGCTGAGCGCCTCTCAACGTGCCACGGCCGAGCCGCGCGAACGAATCACGGCGGACAGGCCATACCCTGACAGGAGTCTCCGCCGAGGTTGACCATTCCATATGCGGTGAAAGTGTTGCCGCCTAAGACGCTCGTGATGCCGACGCCTCGATAGCCGGCACCGCCGTAACCTTCGACGCCGCATGCCAGGGGATCGGTCTGACCATGCCATCACTGTCCCACGCGAGGCGTGGGACCATCCATCGGAATCGGGATGAATGCCCGAGCTTCCCAGGGCTGCACCTGCTCGAGCAGGCGGGCGGCGCGCAACAACAGATCTTCCCGTCCCCAGGCCGCGACGAGCTGGATTCCAACCGGCAGCCCCTCCGGCGTCCGACCGGCCGGCACGCTGATCGCAGGCTGACCCGTCACGTTCCACGCCCCCGGCAGCCAGCCCAGTCGACGCCGCATCGCATCGAGATCCGCGGGCGACGGATCGAAGGGCAGCTCGCCCAATCGGATCGACGGCTGTAACAACACCGGCGTCAGAAGGAGATCGTAGTCGTCGAACCAGCCGATCAATCGCCGAGACCAGGCGAAGAGCGCCTCGCGCGCCTCGATGATCTGCAATCCCGTCGACGCCCGGCCCGCTCGGATCGTCATCCGATTGCGCGGCTCGAGCTCCTCGAGGGCGATCTCGCGGCCCAAGCGACGCGACCAGGCTGCGAGCTCGGCAGCGAGACACGCCGCGACGACGATCCCCTGCTGACCCACGCCCTCGTCCTCGTCGAGCGCCGTCGGCGATGCTTCCTCGACGCGATGTCCCTCCGCCTCGAGCCGACGTGCCACTTCGCACGTGATCGACTCGACGATCGGATGGGCAGGATCGCCCCCGCAGGCCCCCCGCGTCCGCAGGCCGATGCGAAGTCGCGGCAGCGGCATGTCGAGATCCGGGGAGATCGGCGACATACGCGGCGTCTGCCACGGATCGCTCGCATGCGGACCCGCGACGGCGTCGAAGACGGCGGCGAGATCCCGCACGCTGCGCGCGATAAATCCGTCCGTCGAGAGCCCGGCCCAGTGCTCCCCGACGTCGGGCCCCGTCGCGAGCCGTCCGCGCGTCGGCTTGAGACCCAATACGCCGCATAGCGCGGCCGGCACGCGGACCGACCCGCCGCCGTCCGAGCCATGCGCGATCGGTACCATGCCCGCCCCGACCGCCGCCCCGGATCCGCCGCTCGAGCCGCCCGCGCTGTACTCTCGGTGCCAGGGATTGCGGGTCGCTCCGTAGGCGAGCGGCTCGGTCGTCGCGTACGTGCAGAGCTCGGGAACATTCGTCCTGCCGAGCACGAGGCAGCCCGCATCGATCAATCGTTGCGTCAGGAACGACGTCGTGCGCGCGACGTAGCGCGCCGCCTTTGCCGCCTGCAGACCGTCGTGCCAGGGCTCGCCGGCCTGCGTGATCGACGCGTCTTTCAAGACGATCGGCACGCCGGCCAGGGGACCGGTCAAGGACGCCCGCGCCTCATCCCGCGCCTTCTCGAAGCGAGGATGGATGACGGCGTTCAGATCGGGATCGAGGGCCTCGATCGTGCAGATGCTCTCCTCGACGAGCTCGACGGGGGACCGCTCGCGGCAGCGAACCTGGCGGGCGAGCTCGACGGCATCGATCATCTTTTGGGCCTCGTCGATCTCGATGCATTCGAATGGAGCCCGCCGAGCGTCAGGCTCCGGCCCACGGTCCGAGCGGCAGCCCCGGCGTCGGCAGACCCTCGATCGCGCAGACCCGCCCGGGCACGAGCTCCGTGGTGAAGAGGGTTCGGCGATCTGCGCCGCCGAAGCAGCAATTGGTCGGGAGCGCCGTCGGCCCGAGCTCGACCACGTCGAGCTGCTTGCCGCTCTTGTCGAAGATGCGGATGCAATGGTCCATCGGAGCCGCGCAGTAGAGACGCCCATCGAGATCGAAGGCGAAGCCGTCCCCCGGCGACTCGCCCGGCAGGGTCTCGATGAACCACTCGCGCTCGCCCGTCGCCGGGTCGATCCAGAGGAGCCCGCGTCCCTCGACGATCAGGAGTCGGCCCTCTGGTGAGAGGGCGACGCCGTTGCAGTACTCGAAGCCGCTCGCGATCTGACGCAGCCCCGACGTCGCATGGTAGGCCCAGAAGCGGCCGTCCTTCTTACCCTGGTGCTGGGTCCCGCCGTGGGGTGGCGGGTCGGTGAAGTAGATCGTCCCGTCCTTTCCGACGGCGAGATCGTTCGGGGCTTGCAGCCCGTCGGATGCGAGACTCTCGACGCGGCCGTCGGGTGAGATGCGCTGGAGACCGGGGGGCCCGGGGCGATAGGGGATATTCGCTGGGTCGAGACCGAGATGGACTGCGAAGACCGTGAAGTCGATGCCGCCGTTGTTGGTCACGACGAAGCCGCCGTCGCTCGCGAGATGGGCGCTATTCGCGCCGCCGGCGACGGAGGCGATTTGTGTCGATCGGCCGGTCTTCGGGTCGATCCGCAGCAACCGACCCGGCGAGAGTGTGGTGACGACGAGGGAGCCGTCCGGACACCAGACGGGACCTTCGCCGAGGGGGATTTCGGCAGAGACGACTTCGTATTTCATGGCGATCACCTCTTCTCGGGCCAGCATGGCAGACACGAGACGGGCCGGCCAGACGAGTCTCTGGCATGCTCGGGCTTCGGCTCCGGAGGAAATCGGTGCGCGACGAACGGGTTGCGGAGGATTGTCTGTCGACATCGACCGCCACGGGCGAGCGGCGCGAGGGGGCCCATCCCGGCTGGTGGGTGCTCTCGGCGACCTTCGTCTGCGCCATGCTGATCATCGGCTCGACGAACTACGCGTTCCAGCTCTTCGTCGTGCCGGTGGAGCAGGAATTCGGGCTGCCGAGGGCGGTGGTGAATCAGGGGATGAGCCTCTTCATGGTCGGCGGGGCGTTCTGGGCGCCGATCGCGGGGCGCGTGCTGGATCGCTTTCCGGCGCCGGCGGTGATGGCGACGGGCGGGGTCTTGATGGCGCTCGGGATGATCACGATCGCCTCGACGTCGTCCCTCGCGCTGATCGGTGTGGCGCTCGCGGGTCCGATGGCGCTCGGCGCGATGTTTGCGGGGGGACTCGCGAATACGACCGTCGTCTCGCGTTGGTTCCGTAGGCGACGCGGGCGCGCGCTCGGGATCGCGACCGTGTCGTCGGGCGCCGGCGGCTTCGTGATGGTCCAGCTGATCACCGCGCTGATCCTACGACACGGCTGGCGCGAAGCCCTCGTTTGGACCGGCGGCCTCATCGCGCTGTCGATCGGCTTGCTCGCCCTCTTCGTGATCCGATCGCGGCCCGACGAGGCGACGCTCGCCCGCGCAGGCGAGCTCGAAGCCTCGGCTTCCGGCTCCGGCGCTCCGCCCGAACGGACCTGGCCGATGTTCGAGCTCCTCGGGCAGCGCAATTTCTGGTGCATCGCGCTCGGTACGGGCCTCCTGATGGCGAGCGACGCGGCCGTGCTCACCTCGAAGATCCCGTACCTGCTCGAGCTCGGCATCGAGGCGCAGGCCGCTTCCTTTCTCATGGCCTGCCAGACGGCATCCTCCATCGCGGGCAAGATCGGAATCGGACTCGCCGCCGATCGTGTCGACCTGCGGCGGCTCTTTGCGGGGGTCGCTCTCTGCCATGTGCTGCTGCTCGTCGTCCTGATCGCCCGGCCCGGATACGGGGTCCTGCTCGCGTCGATGCTGCTCTTCGGGGTCGGGCTCGGCGGCGTCTATCCGCTGCTCGCGACGCTGACGGCCTCGACCTTCGGCTCAGCCTCTTTCGGCTCCGTGGCAGGGACGATGCAGCTCGTGCTGCTCCCGATCTCGATCGGCCTCGTGACCTTCATCGGCGCGAGCCACGACCGAACCGGCGACTACACCTTCGCCTTCCAGGTCTTTCTCGGCATCGTCTTCGTCGCGAGCGGACTCGTCGCGCTCGTGAAGCTCCCGCCCGCGACGTTACCCCTCAGCCCCGAGGACCTCCGATGACGACCCCCGATGCGCTCGTCCGCGCTCTGACGCAGCCGCCCTTCCCCGAGGACCCCTATCCCCTCTTCGCAGCGCTGCGCGGGCAGGCACCGATCTTCCGGGCCGAGGACGGCTTCTGGTATGCGACCTCCTACACCGCCGCGGAGGCCGTCTTCCGCAATCCCGCCCTCGGACAGGGCCGCGGGCGGGAGTCCCGCATCCGCAGCGACCCGCGTTATGCCGATAGCGCCGCTCTTCAGACCCTGGGTCATATGCTCCCCTTCATGGATCCGCCCGACCACACCCGCCTGCGCCAGCTGATCGCCCGCGCCTTCACGCCCCGGGCCGTCGAGCGCATGCGCGTCTTCCTCGAGCGCCGCGTCGACGGACTCCTCGACGTGCTCGAGGCGAAGGGGCGCGGCGAGCTGATGGACGATCTCGCGAACCAGGTCCCGGTCGCCGTCATCTGCGAGATGCTGGGCGCCCCCGGCGATCGCCACGCAGACCTCGTCGCCTGGGCCGACCGCCTGGTCGCCGCCGTCCACTCGACGGTCTCAGACGCCGAGCTCGCCTACGCCGACGAAGGCGCGCGACTCTTCCGGGACTACGTCGGAGGTCTGATCGACGAGCGCCGGGCACGACCGGTCGACGATCTACTGACGGCGCTCGTGCAGGCCGAGAGCGAGGATGATGCCCTCGACGCGCAGGAGCTGCTGTCGACGGCCTGTGTATTCATCGGAGCCGGGATCGAGAATACGAAGCATTTCATTGGAGCAGGACTCGCCGCACTGATCCGCTATCGCGCGACGCGCGAGCGCATCGGAGACGGACTTTTCGACCCGCTCGACACGAGAGCCCTGGGACGTGCCCTCGAAGAGGTGCTGCGCCTCGAGCCCCCCGTCCAGATCGCGATCCCGCGCATCGCCCTCGCGGACACGGAGCTCGCCGGGGCGAGGATCGCGAAGGGCGACCGGTTGTGCGCGGTGATGGCCGCTGCAAACCGTGACCCCGACGTCTACCCGGATCCCGACGCCTTCGATCCGGATCGCACGGGTCCCCCGAATCTGTCGCTCGCGATGGGGACCCATTTCTGTACGGGCGCCGGCCTCGCGCGACTCGAGGGTCTCATCACCGTCCAGCGCTTTCTTGCGCGCTTTCCGAAGGTACGCCTGCTCGAGGATCCGCCGCCCTACCGGAGCGATATCCGCCCGACGCTCCGTGGCTATGCGCGGCTGGAGGTGGATCTCGGTCTCTGAGGGTCCGGCGAATATCGTCGTCGAGTTACACGTGGGGGATCGTGCCGAGCTGGGGCGGACCCGAGGCGTACTTCACGGTCCACCTCGGCACCCTTCCGACTCGTCCCCTGCTCGTCGTCGAGGTCACGCCGGACGCATCGAATCCGGACAGGGTGACCGAGATCGAAGTCACCGACTATCAGATTCCCTGGGGCCATCCCGGCGCGATCCGCCCGGCGCCGGAGAGCTCGAACGTCTCGCGAACCGGACGGCCCGCGACCTCTCGCAGCTCGACAGCGACGGAAACGCAGTCGGAAACGCCTGCCCGGAGCCCCGTCTCGCAGCGAGCCTCATCGCGGGTCTCGGCCTGCTCGTTGCGCTTGCGCCGCAGCCATCCGCGCCCAGCCCTCGAGGACCGGCGCGATCGCCCGAGCGAAGCGAGTGAGGCGCTCCTGGTCGGCGTCGTCGAAGGGCGTTCCGTCTCGCTTGTTGAGAAGCTGTGCGACCGCGATGACCTCCCCCCGGCGACCGGCGATCGGGACACAAAGGATCGACCGGGTCCGAAAGCCCGTCGTTCGATCGACCTCCGCGTTGAACAGCGGACTCGCGTAGGCATCGTCGATGCGAACGCTCTCTCCCGTCGTCGCGACCCGTCCCGCAACCCCGCGATCGATGGGCAGGCGCAGATCGACGGCCCGCCCGCCCTCAGCTTGAGCGACCTTGAGCCAGAGCTCTCGACGGGACGCATCGACGAGAAAGATCGACGCGCGCTCGACCTCGAGCAGCTCGCCGAAGCGGCGCGTGAAGGCCGCGAGCACCTCCTCGAACATGCTCTGAAAGACCTCGTCCTCCCCGAGCTCGGTCACGCGCAGGAATTCCTCGGCGCTCCGGGTCGCCTGATCGAGCAGTCCGGGCAGCGCCTCCGCCGAGGCGTCGGCGATCGTGCGCTCGAGCTCGCCCCGGCGATTGCTGCGGGCCAGCATGTCCATCATCAGCTGGGTATTGGCGGTGACGTGCTCCGTGAAGCTCACGAGGCGGCCGTCCTCGAGGTGGACGATCCGGTCGGCGATGTCGAGGATGCGGTTGTCGTGGGTGACGAGGAGGACCGTGACCCCCTGCTTGCGGGCGAGGTCCTGCATGAGGTCGACGACCTCGCGGCCGGATTGTTTATCGAGCGACGCGGTCGGCTCGTCGGCGAGGATGATGCGCGGCGAGCCGGCGAGGGCCCGGGCGATCGCGACGCGCTGGCGCTGGCCGCCGGAGAGCTGCGAGGGATGGTGGTCGAGGCGCTCGCCGAGTCCGACGGCGTGCAGCCATTCCTCGGCGCGTTTGCGCGCTTCGCGCTTGCCGACGCGATCGAGCAGCAACGAGAGCATCACGTTCTGGGTCGCCGAGAGCGCGTCGAGCAGATTGTGGGCCTGGAAGATGTATCCGACGTCGCGGCGGACCCGCTCCCGGACTCGTCCGCTCGCGCCCCGGAGCTCCTCGCCGAGCACACGGACGGAGCCCTCCTGGGCCGAGCGAAGCGCCCCGATGAGGGTCAGCATCGTCGTCTTGCCCGAGCCCGACGGTCCCGTCACGATCACGATCTCGCCGCGGCGGATCTCGACCGAGACGTCGAAGAGGATCTGCTTGCGCAGGCTTCCGCTGCCGAAATAGTGGTTGACGTTCGCGAGCTGGATCGGTGCGCTCTCGGTTCCGCCGGGCTCCATCAGAAGATCTCCGCCGGGTCCGCAGAGCGGACCTTGCGAAGCGCCATCAGGGCCGAGAGCGTGCACATCAGGACCGTCAGCCCGAAGACGAAGAGCGCCGTCTCCTTCGTCATCTCGAGCGGAAGCCGCGTCGCCTCGCCGGAGATGCGGTAGAGCACGAGCGAAATCCCGAGCGCCGGCAGGAAGCCCAGGGTCGCCAGGATGACCGCCTGCTGGATCACCACGCCGGCGAGAAATGCGTTCGAATAACCCATCGCCTTCAGGGTCGCGTACTCGGGGAGATGGTCGTTCACGTCGGCGAACAGGATCTGGTAGACGATGATCCCGCCGACGACGAGCCCGACGATGACGCCGAAGCTGAAGACGTACCCGATCGGCGTCGCCGAGTCCCAGTAGGCGATCTCCTGTGCGCGAAACTCCTCGCGCGTGAGGACGAGGACGTCGTTCTCGACCCGAGCCCGGATCGCGTCGCGGATGCGGAGCGGATCCTGACCGGGCTCGACGCGCACGATGCCGAGCTCGATCAGGCCCCGCTCGCGGTCCGGGAAGATCCGCAGGAAGTTCGTCTCGCTCGTGACGAGCGTCCCGTCGATTCCGAAGGAGGTCCCGAAATGGAAGAGTCCGGCCAGGCTGATCTCGCGGTGATTGACGTCGACCGGGATCGGCGAGCCCGAAGCGAGCAGATCTGGGATCGGACCGAACTCCGGCCGCGAGAGCGCGTCGAAGAGCGCGACGTCCCGCTGTTCGATCGCCTGCGCCCGGGCATTCACCTCGGCGAGGCGAAGCGGCGCGCCGCTCGGGTCGATGCCGACGATGAAGATTCCCCGTGCGCCGTGGGTCACGGGGTTTTCGAAGTTCCCGATCGCGATATAGACGGGCGTCACCGCCGCGACCCCCGCGACGCCGCGCGCCTGGTAGAGACGCCGCTGGGAGAAGGATCGCGGGGCCACGATATTCGACTGGTCGTGGGCGATCAGCACGACGTCGGCATTCAGCGTGTCGTGGAAACGCACGGCGCTGTTGAAGAGCGCCTCGCGGAAGCCGATCTGCATGAGGATCAGGACCACCGCGAAGGACACGCCGAGCAGGGCGACCGCGAACCGGAGCTTCTCGCGCTTCAACTGAAGCCAGCCGAGGGGAATGTCGAAGAGGCTCGTCAATCGGGCATCCCCGTTCGTCAGTCCCGAGCGCGCGCGATCGCGACCTCGACCTGGAGATGGGTGAGGCCGGCCGCCAGACGCGAGTCGTCGTCGTCGAGGCGGACCTCGACCTCGACGATGCGGGCATCGGTCCGCGCGGCCGGATCCGTTCCGAGAACGTCTTGTTTGGCGACACGCAGGGCGATGCGATCGACCTCGCCGTGGAGCGCGCGGGGAAGCGCCGGGCTCGTGATCTCCGCGCTGGACCCGAGCACGACATCCGTCACGTCAGTCTCGTAGACCTCGGCGACGGCGTACATCGCCCGTGTCTCGCCGAGGTCGACGATGCCCTCGAGTCCGACCCTCTCCCCGGCCCGCGCATGCACCTCGATCACCTGCCCCCGGATCGGCGAGCGGACCTCGACCCGCGCGAGCTCCGCCCGAGCCAGTCGAAGATCTGCGATTGCGACGTCGTGCTCGAGCTTCAGCGCGTCGTGGCGAGACTCGGAGATGACGCGACCGTCCCTCAGCTGCGCGCTGCGCGCGAGCTCGGCCCGGGCGTTCGCGAGGCGCGCCTCGGCTCGCTGCACGGCAGCCGCCCGCAGCTCCGCATCGTCGAGGCGCGCGACGAGCTGACCGACCGCGACCTCGTCTCCCTCGTCGACGAGCAGCGCGCCGACGACCGCGACGGCCTGGGCCGGACCCGCAATCGTGCGCACCCCGTCCTTGGGCTCGAGCCGGCCGAGCGCAGCGATTCTCGACGCGTTCAACGGCGCCGGTGCGAGCGAAACCGGCGGCAGCGCCGCCGCGTCGGAGGTAGACAGCCCGAGCGAAAGCTCCTCGCGCAGCGCCCAGGCAACGGCGAGCCCCGCCCCGACAAGGACCAGCATCAGCCCGCCTGCCACCCGCCCGGCCCGTCGTGTCGCCATCGGCTCTCCCGCCCACTGGCCCCGCACTTCATCATGTCACGCCCCGCGACCGGAGGGAATGGGATTTTTGGCCCCCCCCTTGCTCGCGGGTCCCGGCCGACCCCGGTAACGTCGTCTGGGCCCGCACCCCCGAGGAGCTCCGCATGTCCGTCGAGATCATCCGCCGATCGTGCCCGACCTGTGAGGCCTGCTGCGGCCTGCGGGTCCACGTCGACCGCGAGGCGAAGCAGATCGTTCGCATCGAGGGCGACCCCGACGATTTCCGGAGCCGGGGCTACCTCTGTCCCAAGGCCTACGCGATGAAGGCCGTCTACGAGGATCCCGATCGCCTGACGTCGCCGATGCGAAAGCGCGCCGACGGTCGCTTCGAGGAGATCTCCTGGGACGAGGCCTTCGCCTACGCCGCCGAGAAGCTGCGCCCGATCCGTGAGAAATACGGCCCGCAGGCCGTCGGCGTCTTCATCGGCGAGCCGACGGGACATAACCTGGGCGCCCTGCTCTACACGACGCTCTTCATGCGCGCGCTCCAGACGCCGCGGGCCTTCTCGTCGGCGACGATGGACCAGTTCCCGAAGAACGTGACGCTGAAGCTCATGTACGGGGACGGCTGGATGTTCGTCATCCCGGACGTGAAGAGGACGGATCTCTTCATCTGCATGGGCGGCAATCCGGTCGTGTCCCAAGGCAGCTTGATGGGGACGCCGGACGTGCCCGGCGTGCTGACCGCGATCCGCAAGCGCGGCGGGCGTGTGATCGTGATCGACCCGCGGCGAACCGAGACCGTAGCGCTTGCCGACGAGCACCACTTCATCCGTCCCGGCACCGACGCCTACTTCCTCGCCGCCATGATCCACGTCTTCTTCGAGGAAGGATTCGTGAACCTCGGCCGCTTCGCCGGCTTCACCGACGGCGTCGACGAGGTTCGTGCGCTTTGTCAGGAATTCTCGCCCGAGGCCGTGGCGGAGACGACCGGCATTCCCGCCGCGACGATCCGCGCGATCGCCCGCGAGTACGCGACGACGAAGAAGGCCGCCCTCTACGGCCGGATCGGGACCTGCACCCAGGAGTTCGGGACCCTCGCCTCCTGGCTCCTCGACGTCGCCGGAATCCTGACCGGCCATTTCGACGAGGTCGGCTGTATGATGTTCCCGCGCCCCGCCGCGGGTCAATCCGAGCCCGGCGAGGCGAGCGCGCCGATGTCGGTCGGCGCCTATCGCTCGATCGCCCGGGGTCTGCCCGAGATCGACGGCCAGCTCCCGGCAGGCCTGATGGCCGAGGAGATCGAGGAGCGGAGCGCCGGCGACCAGCGCATGCGCGCGCTGCTGACCGCCGCCGCGAACCCCGTCCTCTCGGCGCCCAACGGCAACCGCCTCGCCGCAGCGTTAGGCGAGCTCGACTTCATGGTGTCGGTCGACATCTACCTCAACGAAACGACGAGCCACGCCGACCTGATCCTGCCGACGACCGTCTCCGTCGAGGAAGAGAACTTCGACTTCACCTACGCCACGACCTGCTCCCACAACTACGCCCGCTGGTCCCCCGCGATCCTCCCTGCGCCGGCCGGGGCAAAGCCGCATTGGGAGGTCCTGATGCGCCTCGTCGAGGCGGCGACCGGAGTCACCCTCGAATCCCTCGACGAGGCCATGGTCGGCGGCATCGCCGCCAGCGTCGCGCGCCCCGGCGGCCGCTGCGAAGGCAAGACGCCCGAGGAGTTGAAGGCGGCGATCGGCGACGAACGCGGACCCCTCCGCATCCTCGACCTGATGTTGCGCGCGGGTCCCTACGGCGATCGTTTTCAGGCCGGCAAGGAAGGCCTCTCGCTTCGCGCCCTGCGCGAGGTCGGCGGACTCGTCGACCTCGGCCCCCTGAAGCCGCGGATGCCCGAAGTCCTGAAGACCCCCGACCGCCGCATCCCCCTCGCCCATCCCTACATCGTCGCGGACATGCCGCGCCTGCGCGCCGCCCTCGCGGATGCAAAACGAAAGGATCGGCTGCTGCTCGTCGGCCGCCGCCAGGTCCGCAACATGAACTCCTGGCTCCACAACGCCCAGGTCCTCGCGAAGGGCCGCACGCGCTGCACCCTCCTCATGCACCCCGACGACGCGAAGCAATTCGGGCTCGCGACCGGCGAGAAGGCCCGCGTGCGCTCGAAGAGCGGCGAGATCGTGACCGAGGTCGAGGTCAGCGACGAGATGATGAAGGGCGTCGTCAGCCTGCCCCACGGCTTCGGCCATACGCGCCCCGGCTCGCGCACGCAGGTCGCGACCCGGCTCCAGCCGGGAGCGAACGCAAATCAGTTGACCGACGAAGGTCCGCTCGACGTCCCGAGCGGGACGCACATCGCGAACGGGATTCCGGTCGAGGTGGCACGGGCTTGAGGGCCCCGTCGCGGGGAAAATCGAAATGCCGACCCCCTTCCTCGTAGTCGACGCGTTCACCTCCGAGCCCTTCCGCGGCAACCCCGCCGCCGTCGTCTGGCTCGAGAGCCCGCGCGATGCGCGCTGGATGCAATCCGTCGCCGCCGAGATGAACCTCTCCGAGACCGCATTCGTCGAGCCCCGAAGCGACGGCTTCGGCCTGCGCTGGTTCACGCCGACGATCGAGGTCCCGCTGTGTGGCCATGCGACCCTCGCGAGCGCCCACATGCTCTACTCGAGCGGGCGGCTCCGCCGGAACGACGTCGCGCGCTTTCACACGCAGAGCGGTCTCCTGACCGCCCGCGCCGACGGGACATGGATCGCCCTCGATTTCCCCGCCTTCGAGTCCGTCGACGCGAAGCCCCCGAGCGCTCTCGTCGAGGCGGTCGGCGTCCGGCCGATCGCGACCCGCCGGATCGACCGCGAGGGCACGGACCCGTTCTGGATCTTCGAGCTCGCGAGCGAGGCCGAGATCCGCGCCGCGGCGCCGCGCTTCGGGGCCATGTCGGCCTGTGCGCCGGACCCCGTGATCGTGACCGCACGCGCCGACAGCCCCGACTTCGATTTCGTCTCGCGCTTCTTCGGTCCGAGCCATGGCATCGACGAGGATCCGGTCACCGGGGCCGCCCACTGCATGCTCGGTCCCTATTGGCGGACGAAGCTCGGCCGCGACGAGCTCGTCGGCCTCCAGGCCTCGAAGCGGAGCGGCGTCGTACGCGTCGCCGTTCGGGGGCGCCGCGTCGAGCTGCGCGGCGAGGCTTTGACCATCAGCGAGGGGACGATCCTCGTCTGAGCGCGCCCTTCGCGATTCGCGACCGGGCTCGCATCGCGCGAGCGATCGCCATGAGCGCCGCGCCCGCCCCGAGTCCGACCGCGAGCCCCGGCTCGGGGACCGGCTCGACCCAGATCGGCGAGCTCGTCGCCCGCTCCTGAATCGCGTCCGGGACGGATCCATCGCAGCAGTTCTCGAATCCCGGCGGCGGCGGGCTCGTGCAGTCGACCCCTTCTGCCCGACACTGAAGCGCCGACCAGCGGCAGGTCGGACTCTCGTGGAGGCGTGCATAATAGAAGGCGTGCTGGTCGGGATCGAAGTCGAGATCCTGCCACTCGCCGCAGAGGGCGGCGAGCCCGCTTCCGTCGCGGGTACAGGTCTGTTCGTCGAGGGCGCCCGGACCGGGCGGACCGCCGGCGATCGTGACCACGTTCTCGTGGGAGACGCCCGCGTCGTCGACCCAGCCCTTCACGATCTCGATCTCCGCAAGCGGCGTTCCCGGGAACCCGGGAGACCCGACATCCTGGAGCGCCGAGACGACGAAGCGCGGACCGGCATCCGACGGGTCCGCGACGAGATCGCCCCCCATCGGGACACCCGTCGAATAGCCCTGCTCGACCAGGTCCGGCCGCGTGCAAAGCCCCGCCGGCAGGTCGAAGCCCCCGAAGAAGCGCAGCGTCGGCCGGGTTCCCGAGGTCGCATAGCTCTCCCGCCGCTCGATCGCGTCGAAGAGCGAGGCTCGCGAGTTCTCCTCCGCCCAAAGAACCATCAGCCCCCCCGGACTGAAGCGGATGCGACTATCGGACAGGCGCGCGGAGGGCGTCGCATCGCTGCTCCCCGTATGGCCGGGAAAATCGTCCTCGAGGGTCGAGCCCGGGGTTCCGTTATGCGTGTCGCTCGATCCGATGAAGCCCTGGGCGAAAGGGTTCGCGCCGATCTCGGTCCCGATCGCGAGGCCTTCGAGCAGCGCGTTGCGGACGTAATTGAGCGGCGTATCCGAGATCGGCGGCGAGGTCGCGACCTTCTCGAAGTCGCAGCGGGCATCGTTCGACCCGACACCGGTTCGACATTCCGAGTCGCCCTTGTGCTGCGTCAGCTCGACCAGCGGCTCGTTCGCGCGGCGAAACAGCGCATCCGAGAGCGTGAGCGGCGCGCCGCCCGGACCCGTCGTCTGGAAGCTCACGCCGGCGCTCAGGTTCGAGTTGTGCGGGATCGTGATCGCCTCGCAGTCGCCGCCGACGCTCGCGCACTGGGCGTCGAGGGCCGACCAGAGCTCGAAGGGATCCTGGACCTCGACATAGCTCTGCGGCAGCGAAGGTACATCCGTCCCTTTGAAGAGCACGTTCCGATGACCCGTGTCGCCCCCCGGCGATGCGGTCCACTCGTAGCCGACAAACGTGCTGAACTGACAGCTCGGGGCCGCATCGTCGAACTCCGCCGCAGCCTGGCGGATCTCGTTCCACGGCGTCAACGCCGCCTGCAGACAGAGCTGCCCATTCGTCCCGCAAAAGGCTCGGCGCTGGGGATCCGGGTCGCTGAACTGCCCCCCGAAGTAGAAGCCCGCCAGGGCGAAGCTGCCATCACGGATCGCCTGGCAGGCGGGATTCTGCAGGTTGCCGGCGGTGCAGAGGCGCGTCTCGCCCAACATCTCGGCGTGGTCGGTCACGGCGGCAAAATCGAGGGGGGTGCGCAGCTGATGGCTGCGCGTCGGCTCGCCCAGCGCATCGAGGGGCGGGAGGCCGACCGCCTCGCCCTTCGCGAAACGATAGGCGTCGCGCGGGTCGTTGCGGGTATCGAAGATGTAGGCGTCGAAGGAGAGCATCGTATGGACGTGGACGTCGCCGAAGAAGGGCTGACGGGACGCCGTCCAATCCGTGCAGGTTTGCGCCGACGCAGCTCGGCCGACGAAGAGCGCGTTGAAGAGAAGAATCGAGAGATGGATAAACCGAGGCAATCCGCCAATTCTCTTCATCGAAGCTTCCTTTTCCACGCGCTGCGTCCAGGGGACCGCGAGGCAACGCCCATATACTTCCAACCGGCCATCCGCGGAAGGGTTTCGCAATCATCGCCCATTCGATGCGTGGCCCCGAGAGGCCCACGCGTGACGCGTCAGGGCGCCGGCTTTCGGACGCGAAAGCGAACCGGCAATGCGGCGACCCGGCGGGTCGACAGGAAAGCAGTCCATTGCGGCCGGTCGACCGAGGGCTCGAGCTCGAAGCCCCGCTCGAGCAGGGCGGCGAGTCCCTCCTGGATCTCGGCCCGGGCAATCGCGGCGCCGACGCAGTGGTGGACGCCGTGTCCGAAGGTGAAATGCCCTGTGTCGTTGCGGGCCACGTCGAAGCGGTCGGGATCGACGAAGCGCCGCGGATCGCGATTCGCCGACGGGATCGAGAGGGCGACATAGGAGCCCGCCGCGATCGCGACGCCTTCGATCTCGAGATCCACGGTCGCGATCCGCGGAATGCTCGGAATCGGCGTCTCGTAGCGCGCGACCTCCTCGACGGCGCTCCCGACGAGGTCGGGCTTCGCGCGCAGCTTCGCGAGCTCGTCGGGATGGGAGACGAGGGTCCAGAGGGCGTTCGCGAGCAGCGATTTCGTCGTGTCGTGACCCGCGAACAAGAGGTTCAGGATCAGGGCGCGCAGCTCGACGTGGGTCAGGCGTTCGCCCGCTTCCTCGACGGCGATCAGGGAATCGAGCAGCGTGTCGTTCGCGCGAGCGCGCCGCCTGCGCTCGATCAGGTCCGACGCCGCCGCGTCGAACTCGAGGATCGCCTGCTCGATCTTCGCCCGCGACTCGGGCGGGATGACGGCGCTGAAAGCACTCGACACGATGTCCGTCCAGCGCTCGAAGAGCGCGCGATCCTCCGCCTCGATCCCGACCATCTCGCAAAGCACTTCGAGCGGCAGCGCATGGCAGAAGGTTCCGACGAGATCGACGTCGCCCGCTTCGGCGGCCGCGTCGATCAGGCGATGGGCGATCGCCCGGATCCGCGGCCGCAAGCGGGTCACCTGCCGCGGCGTAAAGGCGCGGCCGACGAGACCCCGAAGCCGCGTGTGCTCGGGCGGATCGAGGGCGTTGATGAGGTGTTGCCACCAACCGTGGAGCGGGCCGCTCTCGATGCCCTGATTCTCGAGCATCACGTAGAGGGCCTGCTTCATGCGCGGGTCGCGGAGCAGAAGCTCGACGTGCTCGTGGCGCAAGACCTCGAAGTCGCCCGCCGTCGAACGCACGACCGCAAAGCGCTCGCGCAGCGGGGCGAGGATGCGATGGGTGTCGCTCCAGTAGGCCTGGGAGGTCGGGTCGATGAGGTCGAGCGCCTCGCTCGGGATGTTCGCGGTCACCAGACCCTCCGTACCGCTCATCGATGCGCTTCCCGAATCGCCCAGCTGTAATGCCACTCGGGAGGATGTCCCGCTCGCCGAGAGCCTATCATCGATGGCCCGCTATGGGACGCCGTGGAGATGCTGGCCTGCCTTCCGCGGCGGCTCGACGCCACCGGTACCCCGCCTCCCGCCGCCTTGGAATGGGTCGATCGCAAGGAGAGATGACAGGATCCTCGAGGAGTTGAGGTACCTGTCTGAGTCGGGTCGCCGCGAAATGAGGCGACACAGATCATCCCAGCCGATTCCGACGAACGACCGCGAATGGGTTTGAGATCGATGGAGAAACCGGTGGTCCGAGCGAAACGACGATTCCCCCTCTGGCTGGGCGGCCTGCTCGCGGTGGCCGCCATCGGGATCGTCGTGGTCGGCCTGCGCTGGCTGCGGGAACCCGAAGCGCCGGATGGCTTCGCCACGGGCAACGGTCGGATCGAGGCAACCTCCTACGACATCGCCACGAATCGGGCGGGGCGCATCGCCGAGGTGAACGTGCGCGAGGGCGACCTGGTCGAGCAGGGACAGATCCTCGCGCAGATCGACACGACCGAGCTCCAGGCGCAGAGGGCCGAGGCCGAAGCCGCTCTCGAAGTGGCGAAAGAAGGCGAGCACTTCGCCACCGCCCACGTTGCGGAGCGCGAGAGCGAACGCAAGCTGACCGAGATCCAGCTCGCCCGAACCCAGAACCTCGCGGAACGCAGCGTCGTCAGCCAGCAGCAGCTCGACGAGGTCGGGGCCCGGGCAGAGACCGCGGGCGCGAGCCGTCGCGGCGCGCAGGAGCAGCTGCACGGGGCGAAGGCTTCGATCCACCAGGCCGAGGCCAATCTGGCGCGCATCCAGGTCGAGATCGACGAGAGCACGATCAGATCGCCGATCGCGGGTCGCGTGCTCTACCGGCTCGCCGAGCCCGGCGAGGTGCTCGCGGTCGGAGGGAAGGTCGTGACGGTGCTCGACCTGAACGATCTATCCATGACGATCTTCCTGCCGACGGAGGAAGCGGGCCGCATCGGCATCGGTGCCGAGGCCCGCATCGTGCTCGATGCCGTCCCGGAGCTGGTGCTGCCCGCCGTCGTTTCCTTCGTCGCGCCCGAGGCCCAGTTCACACCCAAGGAAGTCGAGACCCGCAAAGAGCGCGAGAAGCTGATGTTCCGCGTCAAGGTGAAGGCCGACCCGAGCCTGCTCCCGAACCACGTCGCGCACGCCAAGTCCGGGCTTCCCGGAGAGGCGATCGTGCGCATCGATGACGGGGCCGTGTGGCCGGAGCGCTTTGCCGTCCGGTTGCCCGAGTGAGCCCGGGCGAAGGCATGGCCGCGCGCTTGCGCGGCGTTCAGCACCGCTTCGGAAAGACCCTCGCGCTCGACGACGTGACGCTCGAGATTCCCGCCGGAGGATTGGCGGGCTTGATCGGGCCCGACGGCGTCGGCAAATCGACGCTGCTGGGACTCGTCGCTGGAGCGCGGGCGATCCAGCAGGGCGAGGTCGAAGTCCTCGGCGGCGATCTCCGCGAGGGTCGCTTTCGCCGCGCCGCGACGGTTCGCATCGCCTACATGCCGCAGGGTCTCGGTCGCAATCTCTACGCCTCGCTATCGGTCTTCGAGAACGTCGATTTCTTCGGACGCCTGTTCGGGCATGACCGGGCGGTGCGGGAGGCGAAGATCGCGGAGCTGCTCGAGGCGACGGGCCTCGAGCCTTTTCGCGACCGCGCAGCCGGCAAGCTCTCGGGGGGCATGAAGCAGAAGCTCGGCTTGTGCTGCGCCCTGATCCACGACCCCGAGCTGCTCGTGCTCGACGAGCCCACGACCGGGATCGATCCGCTCTCGCGTCGCCAATTCTGGCAGCTGATCCTGCGCATGCGAGCGCGGCGCCCGGGAATGACCGTCCTCGCGTCGAGCGCCTACATGGCCGAGGCCGAGACCTTCGACTGGCTCGCCGCCATGGATGCGGGGCGGATCCTCGCGACGGGAGCTCCGGGCGAGCTGATGACGCAGACGGGAGACCTGAATCTCGATGCCGCCTTCATCGCCCTCCTGCCCCCGTCCGAGCGCCGCAACCACCACGCCCTCGAGATTCCGCCGCGCCTCCCGACCGCCGGCGAGCCGGCCATCGAAGCAGACGGTCTCACCTGCCGCTTTGGCGACTTCGTCGCCGTCGACCACGTCAGCTTCCGGATCGAGCGCGGCGAGATCTTCGGGTTCCTGGGCTCGAACGGCTGTGGCAAGACGACGACCATGAAGGTCTTGACGGGGCTGCTGCCGGCGAGCGAAGGCCGAGCCCTCGTGCTCGGCCGCGAGCTCGACACGCGCGACGCGCTCGTCCGCAAACGCGTCGGCTACATGACCCAGTCGTTCTCCCTCTACGGCGAGCTGACCGTCCGGCAGAATCTCGTGCTTCATGCGCAGCTCTTCGAGCTTCCGGCGCCGCGCGTGGAATCGCGCACCGAAGAGCTGCTGAAGCGCTTCGGCCTGCTCGAATACGCCGACGAGCTCGCGGTCGGGCTGCCGCTCGGGATCCGACAGCGGCTCTCGCTCGGCGTCGCCGTCGTCCACGAGCCCGAGATCCTGATCCTCGACGAGCCGACCTCTGGCGTCGATCCGATCGCCCGGGACGAATTCTGGGACCTGCTGATCGATCTCTCGCGCAACCAGGGCGTCACGATCTTCGTCTCGACCCATTTCATGAACGAGGGCGAGCGCTGCGATCGCATCTCGCTGATGCACGCCGGACGTGTGCTCGTGACCGATGCGCCGGAGACGATCGTCCGCGAATGCGGGGCGGCCAACCTCGAGGAAGCCTTCATCGCCTATCTCGAAAAGGCCGTCGACGTCGGGCCGATCGCGACGAAGCTTGCCGCGCCCCGCCCGGCCCCCGTTCCCTCGACGCCCGCTCCACGCGGCGCTCTTCGGGCTCGCCGACTCTTCGCCTACGCCCATCGCGAGGCCCTCGAGCTCGCGCGCGATCCCATCCGACTGACGTTCGCACTCGTGGGTTCGCTGCTGCTGATGACGATCATGGGCTACGGCATCTCGATGGATGTCGAAGACCTGCGCTTCGCGGTGCTCGACAGCGATCAGACGCCAGAGAGCCGCGACTACGTCGCGAATCTCGCAGGCTCCCGCTACTTCATCGAGAGGCCCGCGATCCGCGATGACGACGAGCTCGACCACCGACTTCGCGACGGCGAGCTCGCCGTCGCCGTCGAGATCCCGTCCGGATTCGGCCGCGATCTCCGGCGGGGGCGCCCCGTCGAGATCGGGATGTGGATCGACGGGGCGATGCCCTTCCGGGCCGAGACGATCCGCGGCTACCTCGAGGGCATGCACGCCGAATACCTGCTCGAGCTGGCCCGCCGCGCGGGTCGGTCGTGGACCGCGCCCGCGAGCCTCGAGATGCGGTACCGGTACAACCAGGACGCGGCGAGCCTGCCGGCGATGGTGCCGGCGGTGATCCCGCTGCTGCTGGTCTTCATTCCGGCGCTGCTGACGGCGCTCTGCGTCGTACGCGAGAAGGAGCTCGGCTCGATCACGAATCTCTACGTGACGCCCGTGACCCGCTTCGAGTTCCTGGTCGGCAAGCAGCTCCCGTACATCGCGCTCGCGATGTTCAGCTTCTTCACGATGGTCGCCCTGGCCGACCTGCTCTTCGGCGTGCCCGTGAAGGGCAGCCTGGCAGCGCTCTCGCTCGGCGCGCTCTTCTTCGTGACCTCGACGACCGCCCTCGGTCTGCTCGTCTCGACCTTCACCGAGAGCCAGGTCGCCGCCCTCGCCGCCGCCTCCCTCGTCACCATGATCCCGACCGTCCAGTTCTCGGGCCTGACCAATCCCGTTTCGTCGCTCGAGGGATTGGCGGCGATCCTCGGCCGGATCTTTCCCGCGACCTACTTCATCTCGCTCTGTCGCGGCGTCTTCTCGAAATCCCTCGGCTTCGCAGAGCAGGGATTCGACCTGCTCGTGCTCGGCCTGGGCGGCCCCGTGCTGGTCGCGATCAGCATCGCGCTGCTTCGAAAGCAGGAACGCTAGTGGCGGTCGATCTCAAAATTCTTCGACTCGGCATCAAGGAGCTGCGCAGCATCGTCCAGGACAAGATGCTGCTCGGCATGGTCGTCGTCGGATTCAGCCTGATGGTCTATGTCGCCGCCGGCGCCGCGACGGGAGAGCTCCGCGACACGCCGATCGCTTTCGTGAACGAAGACGGCTCACCGCTGGCCGACCGCATCATGGCTGCGTTCCAGCCTCCCCGCTTCAAGACGCCGGTCCGGATCGGACCGGAAGAAGTCGATCCGGGACTCGATCGCGGCATCTACACCTTCATCCTCGACATCCCGCCCGACTTCGAGCGCGATCTCGCCTCGGGGCGGCATCCGAAGATCCAGGTCAACATCGACGCGACGCGCGTCAGCCAGGCCTTCATCGGCGCGGGCTACATCCAGCGGATCGCGCAGCGGGAGATCGCCGAGTTCCTGCGCACGAGCGGCCAGGCCGAGCCCTCCCCCGTCGAGCTCGTCACCCGCATCCGCTTCAATCCGAACCTGTCGGGCGCCTGGTTCGGCGGCCTGATGGAGGTCATCAACCACGTCACGCTGTTCTCGATCATCCTGACCGGCGCGGCGCTGATCCGCGAACGCGAGCGCGGCACCCTCGAGCACCTGCTCGTGATGCCGCTCTCGCCGTTCCAGGTGATGGCCGCGAAGGTCTGGGCGAACGGTCTGGTCGTCTGGGTCGCGGCGGCGCTGTCGCTCCTGGTCGTCGTCCGGGACGTGCTCGCCGTACCGATCGCCGGCTCGATCCCGCTCTTCCTCTTCGCGACCCTGCTCCACCTCTTCTCGACGACCTCGATCGGCATCCTGCTCGCCACGGTCGCCCGCAGCATGCCCCAGCTGACCCTGCTGATCATTCTCGTGATCCTGCCGATGGAGCTGCTGTCGGGCGGCATGACGCCGCGGGAGAGCATGCCGATCGCCGTGCGCGGGTTGATGTCGTTCGTTCCGACGACCCATTATGTCGCGCTGGCGCAGAGCGTGCTGTTCCGGGGAGCGGGGCTGGAGGTCGTATGGCCGCAGATTGCTGCGATCCTGGCGATCGGGGCGGTCGCCTTCGGCGGGGCGCTGCTCCGCTTCCGCCGCGCGGTAAGCCTGCGCTGAATCGCGACGCCGATCGGACGTGCGCCGGCCTGCGCGGAAAAATCTGCGCGACCAGACTATGCTGGCGATGAGCCCGCGAAACGGAGGATCTGAATGCCCGCTTACACCCTGACCGTCAACGGCGAGCCCCGCCGCTTCGAGGCCGCTGCCGATACGCCGCTGCTCTGGGTCCTGCGCGACATCCTGAACCTCACGGGTACGAAATACGGTTGCGGAGCCGGCCTCTGTCGCGCCTGCACGATCCATCTCGACGGCGAAGCGTCCTTCTCCTGCCAGATCCCGATCAGCGCCGCCGAGGGCCGCCGGGTCACGACGATCGAAGGCCTGTCGCCCGATCGCAGCCATCCGCTGCAGCAGGCGTGGATCGAAGAGGACGTGCCGCAATGCGGCTATTGCCAGCCCGGACAGATCATGAGCGCCGCGGCGCTGCTCGAGCGAACCCCCTCGCCCTCCGACGATCAGATCGATGCGTTCATGAAATCGAATCTCTGTCGCTGCGGAACCTACAACCGAATCCGCAGCGCAATCCGACGCGCAGCGCAGTCGAAGGCAGCGACACGGGCCTCGGCGAACGAGGAGGCAGAAAACCATGGCTGAGCAAAGCGGCGCCCCTTCGAAAGACGAGGTCTCCCGACGAAGCTTCCTGCAGATCTCGGGCGGCCTGGGCATCGGCCTGGTCGTCTCTTTCTTCGTTCCGCGCAGCGCCCTGGCCGAGATCGAAGCCCTCGCCGCTGCCGCGACCGCGGGAGTCGGGAGCGGGGGCGAGATCAACGCCTATGTCCGGATCGCGCCGGACGGCAGCGTCGTGCTCTCATTTCCCAAATCCGAGATGGGTCAGGGCGTCCTGACCTCCCTCGCGATGCTCGTCGCCGAGGAGCTCGAGGTCGACTGGTCGAAGGTCCGCTCGGAGCACGCGATCGCGAACGAGGCGCGCTACGGCAAATGGTCGACGGGCGGCAGCTCGAGCGTGCGCGCCAACTACGATGCCTTTCGCCGCGCAGGCGCCGCGGCGCGCGAGCTGCTGATCGCGGCGGCAGCCGAGCAGTGGCACGTCGCGCCCGGGACCTGTCGGGCCGAGAAGGGCGTCGTCATCCACGAAGGCTCCGGGCGCCGCCTCGCCTACGCCGCCCTCGCCGAACGCGCGGCAAAGCTCCCCGCGCCGAGCGAGCCGAGTGAGCCGAAGCTGAAGCCGCGGGAATCCTTCCGCGTGATCGGGACGGATGTGCGGCGACTCGATACGCCGGCCAAGGTCGATGGCTCGGCGATCTTCGGTCTCGACGTGCGGGTGCCGGGGATGTTGTTCGCCCAGGTCGTCCGACCGCCGGATCTCGGGGGCGCCGTCGCCTCCTTCGACGCGCGCGCTGCTCTCGCTGTCGAAGGCGTGCGGGCGGTCGTCGAAATCCCGCACGGAGTTGCAGTCGTCGGCACGAGCTTCTGGGCCGCTTCGTCTGGACGCAAGCAGCTTTCGATCGTCTGGAAGCCGGGGCCCCATGGCGCCCTCGACAATGAAGCCATCCGCAAGCTCTGCCTGGCGGCCGTCGAGCGCGGCGCCACCGCCCGCAACGACGGAGACGTCGCGCGCGCGATCGCCGGCGCGGGTGCCGCGCGGAAGATCGAGGCCGTCTACGAGTTCCCGTTCCTGGCCCACGCGACGCTCGAACCGATGAACTGCACGGCGAGCGTGCTCGCCGATCGCTGCGAGCTCTGGGCGCCGACGCAGTCGCCGACCTCGGCGACCGACGCCGCCGCGAAGATCACGGGCCTTCCGCCCGAGAAGATCCGCGTGAACACGACCCTGCTCGGCGGCGGCTTCGGCCGCCGCTCGGCGACGGATTTCGTCGAGGACGCGGTCCATCTCTCGAAGCACATGAAGCTCCCGGTCCAGGTCGTCTATACGCGCGAAGACGACATGAAGGCTGGCCTCTACCGCCCGGTCGGCGCGAACGTCCTGCGTGGGGCCGTCGACGCCGAGGGCTGGCCGATCGCCTGGGAGCACCGCATCGCGAGCCAGTCGATCCTGCGTGAGAAGGGCTGGCCCTTCAAGGACGGCATCGACTTCGCGGCGGTCGAAGGCGTGCGCAACCTGCCCTACGCGATCCCCAACCTCTTCGTCAGCTGGGCCGACGTCGAGATCCCGGTCTCGACCCATTGGTGGCGCTCGGTCGGGAGCTCGCAAAACGGTTGGGTCACCGAATGTTTCTTCGACGAGCTCTGCGCCCTCGGCCACAAGGATCCGGTCGAGGCGCGCACGCGTCTGCTCGCGAAGCATCCGCGCCACCAGCGTGTCCTCGCCCTCGCCGCCGAGAAGGCCGGCTGGGGCAAGCCCCTCGCGAAGGGCCGTGCGCTCGGCGTCGCGCTCCACGAATGCTTCGGCAGCATCGTCGCCCAAACTGCCGAGGTCTCGCTCGAAGCCGACGGCCAGCCGCGGGTCCACCGCGTCGTCTGCGTCGTCGACTGCGGCGAGGTCGTGCATCCGGCGGGCGTGCGCCATCAGATGGAGAGCGGCATCACGATGGGCCTCTCGGCCGCGCTCTGGGGCGAGGTCGCGATCGAAAAAGGCCGCATCACGACGGGCAACTTCGACGGCTATCCGATCGCGCGCATCGACCAGATGCCCCGCGTCGAGACCTTCGTCATCGCCGAGGGCGATCCGATGGGTGGGATCGGCGAACCGGGGACGCCGCCGATCGCGGCGGCGATTGGCAATGCGCTCCTGAAATTGACGGGGAAACCGATCCGGCGGCTGCCGATCGGCCGGGTCACGCGGAGCGCATGACCCGGCCTTCGGAATACCCGCCGCTCAGGGCGCTTTCTTCTGGACCTTCTTGAAGATCCCCTGGAGCTCCGACGACATCAGCTTGCTCCCGATCGAGCGCTTCGCCCCGCCGCCAAAGCCCGAGACCTGATCGGTCGAGGTGTGATTGGCGTAGATCACGATCGAGCCACCCTGCGCCGGCAGGATGCCCGCCACCGCCTGCTCGGCGTTGAAGCCCTCGCTGACGTAGAACTGTCGCTGCATCACGAGGAAGGCGTCCCCGTCCGGGATCACGAGGCCCTGGGCGAGCACGATGGTCGGCGCACCGTGGGCCATCAGCTGGACCCACGTGAAGCGGTCCTCGCTACCGGCGGGCTGCGACTTCGGATAGTCGGACATCGCGGCGTAGGCATGGGGCGCGTACTTCTTCAGCGCCGTGAGACTCTGGAGCGATCGGCTCAGGTCGTCGGCCAGCGACCGGGAAGCGCCCCCATCGCGTGCGTAGGGCGCGATGCCGGCCAGGCCCTTCGTGTGATAGGCCTGATAGCGCGCAAGCAGCATCGCGCGGAGCTGGGCCTCGACCTCGGCCGCCGGCGCCGTCGCCGGCAACCGCGCGAAGGCCGCGCGCTCCTCGGCCGAGAGATTGAGGGCCTCGTCGACGGAGGACGTGTATCGACGCACGCGCGCAGCCCCGCCCGGATTCAGGGCGAGGGCCTTGAAGTCGTCGAGCGATCCGGCGGACGAGAGCTTGCCCTGGCTGATCGTATTCGAATCGACTTTCTGCAGAAGTCCTTCGCGCAGCTGCTTCACGAGCTCGGCCGGCGTGACCGGGGCGAAGAAGGCGAAGGACGTGGCCAGGTCCCGCTCATGGGTCGGCGTCACACTGCGCGTGACGATGTTGCCCGCCTTGACCTCCGCGATCTCGCCTGCCGAGAGGCCGAGATCCGCCAATAACACCTCGGCCTGGGGAAGCTCCGCCCGGGCCGTCGCCCCGATCACCCAGGAAAGCAGCAGCACGGCCCCGATTCGAATCCTCTTTGTCATGGTCCCGGCCCTCTTCGTTGTGGATCGCAGCGTAGATTGACTCTTCTTTCGCCTTCTGGGAAGCTGACCGAGCCATCGGCTGGATGACGCCCGCCTTGCGCGGCGGCGCCCGCGCGATGCGCTGCACACCGCACATGAAAAGGGGGACGTCCCGATGCATGACCTCGTGATCTCCGGAGGAACGGTCGTCGACGGGTCGGGACGGCCGGGCGAGACGGCAGACATCGCGATCGCGGGCGGCCGCATCGCGGGCGTGGGTCGAAATCTCGGCGAAGCCCTGCGCGTCGTCCGCGCCGACGGTCTGCTCGTGACCCCGGGCTGGGTCGACATCCACAGCCATTACGATGGACAGGCGCTCTGGGATCCGCTGCTCGAGACCTCGGCGGCCCACGGCGTCACGACCGTCGTGATGGGCAATTGCGGCGTCGGTTTCGCGCCCGTGCGAGCAAGCGAGCGCGCCTTCACGATCGCGTTGATGGAAGGCGTCGAGGACATTCCCGCCGCGGTGCTCGAGCAGGGTCTCGGCTGGCAGTGGCAGACCTTCCCCGAATACCTCGACGCCCTCGATGCGGCGCCGCACGCGATCGACGTCGTCGCGCAGGTCCCCCACGCTGCGCTCCGCGTCTTCGCGATGGGCGAGCGCGGCATCGACCATGCCGAGGTCGCGAGCGACGACGAGATCGCCGCGATGGGGCGCCTCGCCGCCGAGGCAATCGACGCCGGCGCGGTCGGCTTCACGACCTCCCGCTCGAAGAACCACGTCGCCTCCGACGGCCGGCTGACCCCGTCCTTCAGCGCGGGCCTGCCCGAGCTGCTCGGCATCGCCGCGGCGATCGGCCGTTTAGGCAAGGGCGTCTTCGAGTTCAACCTCGACAACACCGACGTCGACGGGGACCTCGCCCTGATGCGCCGGGTCTGCGAGGTCGGGCGCCGGCCGCTCTCGGTCGCATTGCTGCAGCGTCCGGGTCATCCGCCCGACACCTACCGCCGCGTGCTCGCCGGCTTCGCGGCGGCCGCGCGCGATGGACTGGATCTCCGGGGCCAGGTCGCGCCGCGACCGACGGGCCTGCTCCTCTCGCTCGGCGGCCGAGTCAATCCCCTGCGGACTTCGAAGACCTATCAAGAGCTCGAGTCGAGCAGTCGCAAGGCGGGCGGCGAGGCCTCGGTCGAAGCCTCGCTCCACGCCTCTTTCCACGCCGCGCTCCGCAAGCCCGAGATTCGGAGCCGGATCCTCGCCGAGCTCTGCGGCGAGGCCGACATGATGGTTCGGTTCCAGCCCGCGTTCGAGCTGGGGAACCCGCCGCGCTACGAGTTCGCGGCCTCGGAGTCCCTGGCTGCGCGCGCGACGGCGGCGGGCGTCGAGCAGAAAGCGATCGCCTACGACGTCCTCGCCGCGGGCGGCATGATCTACGTCCCGGTCTCGAATTTCGTAGAGGGCGATCTACGCGCGACGCGCGAGATGCTCGTCGATCCGTACACCGTCCCCGGGCTCTCCGACGGCGGGGCCCATTGCACGATGATCGCCGACTTCGACTACCCGACCCATCTGCTGCGCTACTGGGGACGCGATGCGCCGCAAGACCAGCGGCTCCCGATCGAGTGGCTGGTCAAGCGGCAATGCGCCGACACCGCGGCCCTCGTTGGCCTCCACGATCGCGGTATGCTGCTGCCCGGGAGACGAGCCGATCTGAATCTCGTCGACCTCGCGGCGATCGGATCGACGCCGCCGACCCTCGTCGGCGACCTGCCCGGCGGCGGCTCACGGCTGGTCGGACGCGGGACGGGCTATGTCGCGACCCTCGTCCGGGGCGAGCTCACGTTCGAGGGCGGGCTACACACAGGGGCCCTCCCCGGCGGACTCGCGCGCCTCGGAAGAAGCACCTGAGCCTCGGCCTCAGGCCCCGCGGCCGAGATCCCGCGTGAGGATCGCAGCGGTGTTCGCGAGCTCTTCGAGCAGCGCGAGGGCCCCAGCGCCGGTCATCGAGTAGGGGTCGAGCACCGGCTTCTCCGAATAACGCAGGATGGTGCTGAGGTTGACCCTCTTCAAGTCGACGCTGCCCATGCGCCAGGCCGAGAAATGGCGCTCCGCGATGTCGGCGTAGTGGAGGATCGTGACGTCCTGATGGCGGCAGTCGCGGACGAGGTTGCCGTAGAGCATGTTGACCTCCCGGCGTGCGCCCTCGAGGACCTGGAGGAAGAGGCCGCCGTCGGGATAGGCACAGAGAATGCCGGTAATGCCGTGCTCGAGGTTGTGGGCGCGGGAGCGCTCGACGATCGAATGCAGGAGCCCGTCGTCGATCCCGTTCGTCGCACGGCTCGCGTAGAGAAGTTGGACCAACATCTTCTTCTACCCCTTCCGTCCGGAGAGCAGCGAGAGGAACTCCCGCCGCAGGTTGGGATCCTTCAGGAACGACCCGCGCATGACGCTGTTGACCATCTTCGAGTCCATGTCCTTGACCCCGCGCCACTGCATGCAGGAATGGTCCGCCTCCATCACGATCGCGAGCCCGTCGGGCTGCATCTTGTCCTGCAGCAGCTCCGCGAGCTGGGCGATCGCCTCTTCCTGGATCTGGGGCCGCGTCATCAGCCACTCGACGAGTCGGGCATACTTCGAGAGTCCGATCAGCGCCGAGTGTTCGTTCGGCATCACGCCGATCCAGACCCGCCCGATGATCGGACAGAAATGATGCGAGCAGGCGCTGCGGACCGTGACCGGGCCGACGATCATCAGCTCGTTGAGGCGCGAGATGTTCGGAAACTCGGTGACGGCGGGCTCGGGTCGGTAACGACCGCCGAAGACTTCGCGCAGGTACATCTTGGCAACGCGACGGGCGGTGTCCTGGGTGTTGTGGTCGCTCTCGGTGTCAATGACGAGGGACCGCAGCAGCTCGGCCATCTTCGACTCGACCTCGCCCTGGAGCAGATCGAGCTCCCCCGCTTCGACGAACTCGCAGATGTTGTCGTTTGCGTGGAAGCGCGCGCCGGCCTTGCGGATCCGCTCTCGGATCCGGTCCGCGACGGGCGTCCGACCGTCTTCGAGCTCGATGCTCGCCGCTGCTCCCCGGTTCATCCTCATCACGGTCTCGCTGGCCATATCGGTCCTCACTGTTGATGGAACCGTAGGCTCCCGGAGCCGTCCCTGCCGCCCTCGAGCCCGGATGCGCAACTCCCGGCCGCCGCTCGCCGATCCGGCGTCCTTCCCCTCGGTCGCCTCGAGGCCGCCGCGGCGCCCTCCCTGGCACCCTCCCCGGCTCCGCCCCCGGGTAGACCGGCGCTCCCCGAGTTGTCAGACTTCCCCGACTCGAACCAGGAGGTCCCCATGAAATTCGGTATCCGCATCCCCCCGCCGCAGATGGGCCCGATCGGCGATCCCGATTGGATCCTCCGCTATGCAAAGCTGGTGGAGAGCCTCGGCTTCGAGTCGATCTGGGTGATCGACCATGCGCTGATGTGCATCGAATACGATTCGACCTACCCGTACAAGACGACGGGCCGGACCCCGATTCCGGCCGAAGCCAACATGCCCGATCCGCTCGTCCTCATGACCTGGATCGCGGCCGCGACCGAGCGCCTGCGACTCGGGACCTCGATGCTGATCCTGCCCCAGCGCCATCCGATCCAGCTCGCCAAAGAGGTTGCGACCCTCGATCGCTACTCGAAGGGCCGGGTCACGCTCGGGGTAGGCGTCGGCTGGGTCCGGGAAGAGGTCGAGATCCTGAAGCAGGACTTCCACGACCGGGGCCGGCGGGCGAACGAATGGATCGGGGTCCTGCGGGCGCTCTGGTCCGAGGGTCTCTCGGAGTTCGAGGGGGAGTATTTCCAGTTCAAGGACATCGCGAGCTACCCAAAACCCGTCCAGGCCGGGGGGGTCCCGCTGATGATCGGGGGCCACAGCGCCGCCGCCGCCGTACGGGCCGGGCGTCTCGGGGACGAGTTCTACCCCCATTGGTCGACGCGGGGACCGAACGTCGAGGCGCTCGAGGAGCTTCGGGGTGTGATCCGGCTCGCCGCGGACGAGGCGGGACGCGACCCGGGATCGATTGGGCTGACCCTCACGAGCACCAGCGACGAGAAGACGGCTTACGCATCGGCCGAGCTCTGCGCCGACCTGGGGGCCGAGCGGGTCGTCGTATTACCGCCGAAGGGAGATCTCGATGGGGTGCTTCCGGAGGCGCTCGCGCGCTTCAAGGAGACGGTGATCGACCCGTTCTCGGGCTGATCCATCGCCGAGCCGGGTCCCGAAACGGTCGAGTCGGGGGGGCTCGGCCCCAGCCGGTCGAGAGATCGGCGTGGGTTGTTTTTTGCGTCCGCTCGGAGAAACCGAGCACTTCGAAGGGCTTCTGCTAGTTTCAGCCCCCGAGTGGTCTCCGATCGGTCTCTTGAGATGGCCCCCGGGCCAGCCCCTGCCTCCCTTCGAAAGCACCCCTTGAGGCTCCGCACAAACCCGCGCCATTATCGTCGCGAGCGAACGGGGCTTGTCAAAGCGATGGAACGCCGTCTGGATCGTCCGGACCCGTGACCGGAGCAGTCCGTGGTCGCGCAAAAATGCATGAACCACGAGGTAAAACGTATTGGGCAAGAAGATCTATGTCGGCAACCTTCCCTTTTCCGCCAACGAGCAGGATCTGCGTGAGCTCTTCGAGCGCCACGGCAGCATCGACTCCGTCAACGTCATCATGGACCGTGAGACGGGTCGGGCTCGCGGCTTCGCATTCGTCGAGATGAGCGACGCCGCATCCGCGGCCAACGCAATCCGCTCGCTCGACGGCAGCGACATGGGCGGCCGTGCGCTGCGCGTGAACGAGGCTGAAGACCGTCGCGGTGGCGGCGGCGGTGGTGGCGGTGGTGGCGGCGGCGGCGGCCGTGATGGCGGCGGCGGTGGCCGTGGCGGCGACCGCGATCGCGACGGCGGCGGCGGCCGGTTCCGGCGCTAATCGCTCCGGATCGCGTTCGGAAAATTAGGCGGGCGGCGCTGCACCTGGTGTGCACGCCGCCCGTTCTATTTCGGGTGACGGATCCGCGGATCGAGCATGAAGCTCGCCGCGATCGCCGAGAAGGCGACGATCCCGACCATCGCGAGAAAGGTCTCCGAGAAGGCGTTGCGATAGGCCTCGATCACGGCGCCCTGTAGCGGCACGGCGAGCGCGCGGATCGCCTCGGGGCTGCCTGCGAGCCCGTCGAGAGAAATACCCGGAGCGACCAGCGGCCGGACATCGTTTTCGAGATGCGCCGCGAATCGGAGCCCGAGGAGCGCACCGAGCGCCGAACTCCCAATCGTCTGCGCGACCGCCCGCGCAAAGCCCGGCAGCGAGCTCGCGACGCCGAGATGCCGCGGGTCGACCGCGTTCTGGAGCGAGGCGATCAGCACGGGGTTGAGCGGTCCGCTCCCGAGGCCGAGCAACAGCGAATAACCCCAGAAAACGAGGCGCGGCGTATCGGTCCCCGACGTCGAGAGCAGGAACAGGCCCGTCGCGTAGGTCGCGAGCCCCCCCATCGCATAACGCCGATAGCGCTGGGTCGCGGCGGCGAGTCGCCCGACTACGATCCCCGAGAGCAGGAGGCCGAGCGTCAGCGGCATGAGCCCGAGCCCCGCCTCGACGGCCCCGGTACCGCGCACGACGAGACTGAAGAGCGGGATCAGGAAGGTAATCGCGAAGTTGCTGAGACCGTAGAAGAAGGTCGTCAGCAGCGGCGCCCAGACCGCCCGCGCGCGCAGGATCGAGAGCTGCACGATCGGCTCCGCGGCGCGCTGCTCCCAGAGATGGAAGCCGACCCCGAGCACACCGCTCGTCCACAATAGCCCGAGCCCCTGCGTCGAGGTCCAGCCGAAGGTCCGACCCGCCCACGACGTGTAGAGGATCAATGCCCCGACAGAGCAGAAGAGCAGTAGCGCGCCCTGGAAGTCGACGCGGTGCTCGAGGCGTTCGCGCGGAATCCGGTAGCCCCAATGCAGCAGACCCAAGGCCGCGATCGCAGCCGGCACGTTCAAGTAGAACATCCAGCGCCAGCCGGGTCCATCGACGATGAGGCCGCCGAGCGGCGGCCCGAGCATCCCGGCTGCGGTCCACACGACCGTGACATAGGCGACATACGCAGGGCGCTCCCGCGGCGGCACGACGTCGGCGAGGATCGCATACGGCATCGTCAGCAGCGCCCCGCCCCCGAGCCCCTGGAGCCCGCGACAGACGAGCAGCCACGCCATCGAGCGACTTTCGGCCGCGAGCAAGGAGGCGCATATGAAGAGCACGATCGCCGCCTGGAAGACGCGGCGACGACCGTAGAGATCGCCGAGCTTGCCCCAGATCGGCATCGACGAAGCGCTCGCGAGGAGATTCGCGGTAAAGATCCAGGGCGCCTGGCTCATGTCGCCGAGCTCGCCGGCGATCGTGCCCACCGCCGTCGCGAGCACCATCTGATCGATTGCGGCGAGCGACGCGCCCGCCATCATGCCGATCAACACGATTTGTCGCTGGCGAGACGTGATGACGGGACTCGATGAAGGCTCTGCGGACGGCATCCAGGGGCTCGCGAATCGCTGCGGGGCGGGCGGAGGGAACGACCGCGGCGGATTCTGGCAGGTCGGGTCGCCCGCGGCGAGGGCCCCTGCCCCATCCGGCGGCCGGAGCCCTACCCTGGCATAGTTTCGAGTAACGAAGGCGGGTCCGAACGAATCGACGCTTGTGTGAACCCCTTCATGGAAGGGGCCGCCGAAGGCGACGATGCTGCGGCCAGACTCTCGTTACTGGAGGACCCCCCGTGTCCGATTCCCTCTTCGCGACCCGGCTTTCTCGCGCAGGCGCCGACCTCGTCGGGCTCGTATTCCTCGGCCTCCTGATGGGGACCATGCCCGCTGCTGCCCAGCATTTCGAGGAGATCGCCAGCGAGCTCGCCGACGGGCTCAATGTCCTCGATACGAGCGTCCTACCCGATCTCTCGAACGACGGACGCATCGTCTTCACCGGCGCCCCGATCGGCATCGGCGCAAACAAGGTCTTCGTCGGGACCGGCGAAGGCCTCGTCTCGGTCGACCTCGCGAGCTTTTCGAACCTTCGCAACGTCGAGATCGATAGCCTGGGCGACGTCGCCTGGACCGCCGATCGCGTCCTCGCCGGGGTCAACTATCGCGGCGTCTACCGCGCGCAGGTCGATCCAGGGATTCAAGCGAACTATCCGCGCTTCACGATCTACCAGGGACGCATCCTGCCCTACTCGGCGCTCCAGCCGCCGGCGCGCTCGCAGATCGCGCTCTCGAGCCACGGTGAGCTTCTGTACAGCTCGCTCACGAACGGGGACGGCGGGATCTACAAGGGTCCGATCGAAGGGCCGCAGGATCTCTTCGTCGAAGGCTCCGGGACCTACTACAACAATCTCCAGCTCGACCTGAACGAGATCGGCGAGGTCGCGGTTCAGCTCGAATACTCCGACCCGATCCTCAACCTCGCGCGGGGCATCTTCGTCTTCGATGCGCCGCTCCAGATCCGCGAAGACGCCCGGACCGCCGTCGAGAAGCTCGGCATCGGCGAGCAATACGCGCCGGATCTGAACAACGCGGGCCAGGTCGCATTCGTCGTGTTCGGGAGCCCGACCATGACCTTCTACGATCCGCCCGACGACCCCGATGGCGCGATCATCGCCGAGGTCGAGCTCTCGCCGGGCGTCTGGCTCGCGACGCCGACGAGCTTCGGCCTGCCCCCGAGCCTGACCCAGCTCGTCGATACGACGAGCGAATACACGTCCATCTCCCGCGTCCTGCTCGACGACTTCGGTCGGATAGTCTTCTCGGCGACGAAGGTGGATGGCGTGCGCGGCGTCTACAGCGGCCCCGATCCCGTCGCCGACAAGCTCGTCGAAGAATTCGACGTCGTCGAAGGACGACAGCTCTCGTCCCTCGTCCTCGCGAAGGGCAACGACTGGGGTCAGTTCGTGTTGATCGCTCGCGACGGCTTCACCCTCGACCGCCAGGTCTGGCGAGTGACGCCCGTGCCCACGCCCGAGCCCGACGCGCTCATGCTGCTCGCGGTGGGGACTGCCGCCCTCGCGAGCCTCGCGACGGCGCGTCGACGCCCGAGCCCTCGTTCATGAGAAAGCTTCACACCGCAAATCATGCTCCCGAAGCTCACCTGATCCGCAGCTACCTCGAAGCCCAGGGGATCTCGGCCAGCGTGCGCGGCGAACATCTGATCGGCGGCATCGGCGAGCTCCCCGTCGACGTGTGCAGCGTCTGGATCGTCGAAGGTCGCGACTTCGACCGCGCCGACGCGCTGGTTCGAGAGTACTTGCGTGGCGACGCGGAGCGCCTTCATCGCAACGAAGGCTGGCTGTGCCCGGGCTGTCGCGAGGACATCGAAGGTCAGTTCACGGATTGCTGGCGCTGTGGTGTCGCGAGGCCGGAGACCTGATTCGACTCGAAGCCGTCGACGGCCGAGTACGCCGAGGCCCCCGATCGCCGCGAGCATCGCGGCGCCGAAGCTCGGCTCCGGTACGGTCGTATAGGAGCTCCAGGGCGAGATCTGCGTCCCCGCGACGGAACGAATCCGCACGGCCGACGGGACGTTGACGGGGACGTTCAACCCCCAGCACGTCGATTCGGGCATCACCTGCGCGCCGACCACATAGACTCCGCCCGGATTCGACGCGGGCGTGATCTCGAGATCCCAGCCGAGCGGCACCGCGGCGTTAGGCGACTGGTACCATTTGACGCGGTAGCTGTTCCCGGGCCCGGGAACGGACTTCGGCGGGCTCCACGGCGAAGCCTGGGCCCCGGAAACCGCCCGGAGTCGGATGATCGAAGGAGCACCGACGGGCACGTTGACCGCCCAGCAGGAGGGCTCGGGGTACACCTGTGCCCTGGCCACGAAGCGCCCTCCCGGGTTCTGGTTGGGCGTGATCTCGATGTCCCAGCTCGAAGCGGGCTGCAACCCGTCGGCTTGAGACCACTTCACGATGTAGTCATTCTCGGCCGGCAACAAGCTCGGCGCCGCCGCGGCCAACGTGGGACTCAAGCTGATCGCCACGCAGGCGAGGACGATCGCGCCCTCGATGGCTCGCCCGAGATGAATGCGGCGGCCCTTCCCCGCTCGTGCCGAAGACGACGCATTGCAGGTCGGGTCCATGCTCGGTGTGATTCGCGTACCCATTCGCCCCCCATCGAGGTTTCGTGAAGCTCCGAATTCCGGAGCTCCCGCAGCCGCGATCTGGACGAGGGCGAGCGCTTCACGCGTCGCCCTGCCGCCCAGGCGTTTGGCTGTTTTGATTTCGAATGGGGATTCGGGCGCGAGTCGAGAATGGTTGTGTGTAACCTCACGATCCTTGGAATCAGGTACATCTTCTACAGGTCATGGGGATTGAATTGAATCGAATTGCAAGAAAGACCGTGTCGCACACATCGATTGACCCCGTCACGTCCGATCGATTGTAGATATGACGGATGCGTCGAATCGGTGTGACGGGCGTCGCAATGCACGCGCTCTCGCATGAGGTCTATGGCGGGGACGGTGGTTCCTGGCGAACCAAGACGCGACGCGTGTTCAGCCGGGCGTCTTCACGGACGCATCCGCATCCGATTTCTTCTCGACGTCGCCCTCGGCCGTCGGCGCGCTCGCCAACGGCTCTACCCGCACGACATCGCCCGGCCGCACGCTCTGGACGCCATCGACGATGACCCGCTCGCCCGCGGCGAGACCTTCGAGGATCTCCTGCCTTCCCTCGACGGCACGGCCCGGGCGGACCGGTCGCCGTTCGACGGTGTCGTTGGCGCCGACGAGCAGCACGTAGCTTCCGCCCTGCTCGTCGAGCACCGCGCGCTGGGCGACGAGAACCGCGCGCGGGACGTCGGGGAACTCGGCGATCACGCGCACGAATTGCCCCGGCCGCAGGATGCCCTCCGGATTCGGGATCCGCGCGCGCAGGGAGAGGGTCCCGCGCGCCGCGTCGACGGTCGGCTCGATGTAGTCGACGGCGCCGTCGTGCGGATAGGGGGCGCCGTCGCCCAGCACGACCCGAACCGGAATGGCGGGCGCAGATGCGGCGGCGGACGAGCCCGCTTGCGAGACGGTGCGCGGGATGGCCTCGCCTTCCGGGACGGTGAAGTAGATGTGGACGGGATCTTCGAGGACGAGCTCGGCCAGGATCGTGTCCTGATTCGACTCGCCGACGAGATTGCCGACATCGACCAGCGCGCGGCCGATGCGGCCCGCGACGGGCGCGCGGATGGCGGCGTAGGAGAGATCGAGCTCTGCGGCCTTGACCGTCGCCTGGGCGGCTTCGACGACCGCGGCGGTCTCGTCCCGGCTGGCGCGGCGCTCGTCGATCAGCTCTCGGCTGACGACGCCATCCTTGAAGAGCGCGTCGGCGCGCTCGAGATCGTTTTCGGCGCGGATGGCTTCGGCGCGGGCGCGCGCGAGCTGCCCCTTTGCCTCGGCGAGGGCAACCTCGAACGGCAGCGGGTCGATCTTGAAGAGCAGCGCGCCTTTTTCGACGCGCGCCCCGTCCTCGAAGAGCTGGTCGACGAGATAGCCGCGCACGCGGGCGCGGATCTCGACGCGATCCACCGCGCGGACATTGCCGACGTACTCGCGTCGATCCGCGAGGGGCGCGACGCGTGTCACGTCCACCTTGACCGCGACCGGCGCTCGAGTCGCAGGCGCGTCGGCGCCGGGACAGGCCAGCACGAGACTCGCGCCGAGCAGCGCGGCCCAGCGAAGTCGATCAAAAGCGCCTGCAAAGCTTCTCGTGGCCACCATTCGCCCGCTCATCGACCCGCTCCTTCGACCGCATTCGACTCGCGCCCGCGCACGCGGCGTCCGATCCGTTCGGCAGCGCCCTGCACGATCACGTAGAGCGCGGGGACGAGGGCCAGGGTCAGGGCCGTCGCGACGAGCATGCCGCCGAAGACGGCGGTGCCGAGAGATCGCCGCGCGGCCGAGCCGGCTCCCGTCGAAATCAATAGCGGTACCACCCCCAGAATGAACGCCAGCGCCGTCATGATGACGGGCCGAAACCGCGTCTCGGCCGCCTCGCTCGCCGCCTCGACCAGACTCGCCCCTTCTGCCCGTCTCCGCTTCGCGAACTCGACGATCAAAATCGAATTCTTGCTCGCGAGACCGATCAGGGTAACCAACCCGATCTGCCCGAACAGATCATTCTCGAGCCCCCGGATCAGCTGCGCCCCGAGCGCCCCGAGAAACGCCAGCGGGACCGCCAGCAGGATCACGAACGGCAGGCTCCAGCTCTCGAATTGCGCTGCCAGAAAGAGAAAGACGACGAGCAGCGAGAGCGCGAGGACGACCTGCGACTCGCGCCCGACCTGCCGCTCCTGATAGGCGGTCCCCGTCCACTCGAAGGCCATCGTATTCGGCAGCAGCTCGTGGGCGATCGCCTCCATCGCATCGAGGGCTTCGCCCGAGCTGTAGCCCGGCGCGGCCTGGCCGCGGATCGTCGCGGCCCGGTAGACGTTGTAATGCGGAATGTCCCGGGGCCCGGCGATCCGCGAGAGCGAGACGAGGGTCGAGATCGGCACCATCTCCCCGCGCTCCGAGCGGACCCACAACCGCTCGACATCGTCGGGCGATGCGCGCAGATCACTCTCCGCCTGGGCATAGACCCGGTACGGGCGCCCGAATCGATCGAAGTCGTTGACGTACAAGCCGCCCATGAAGGTCTGCAGCGTCTCGAAGACCTCGTCGACGCGGACGCCGAGGGACTTCGCCTTTGCGCGGTCGAGATCGACGAAGACCTGGGGCGTGACGGAACGGAAGGAGGTGAAGAGATTCGCGAGCTCCGGCTGCTCGCGGCTGCGGTCGATCAGCTTCTGGGCCATGGCGGCGAGGTGTTCGACGCTCCCGCCCGAACGATCCTCGAGCTGGAACTCGAAGCCGCCGGTCCGGGAGAGACCGCGTACCGGCGCCGGGCTCAAGACCCGGACGACGGCCTCCTCGATCGCGCTGGCCCGCGGCTGGACCTTCGCCATGATCGCCTTGAGCGACTGCTCCTGGCCGCCGCGCTCCGCCCAGGGCGCCAGGGTCACGAAGAACGAGCCGACGTTCGAGGGCGAGGTGTTGGTCAGCACGTCGTAGGCGCCGAAGAGATTCCAGCCGACGATGCCCGGCGTGTCGTGCAGGATCGCCTCGATCTCCGTCGCGACGGCCTCCGTCCGCGCGAGCGAGGCGCCGTCGGGGAGCTGGTAGCTGATCATGAAATAGCCCTGATCCTCGTCGGGCAGGAAGCCTGTCGGGACCAGCCGGAAAAGCAGCGCCGTCGCGAGCCCGAGTCCGAGAAAGGCGCCGAGCACGACGCGCCGGCGCGGCAGCAGCCAGTGGACCGCCTGGTCGTAGCGCGTCATCAAGCCCCCGAAGCCCGCGTCGAAGCCGTGGAAGAAACGATTCTTGTGCTCGCGCTCGGGCCGCATCAGAAGCGCGCAGAGCGCGGGCGAGAGCGTCAAGGCGTTCAAGAGCGAGATCAAGACCGCGCTCGTCACCGCCAACCCGAATTGCCGCAGCAAGAGCCCCGTCGTCCCGGGCAAGAACGCGACGGGCACGAAGACCGCCCCGAGCACGAGGCTCGACGCGACGATCGCGCTCGTCACCTCCCCCATCGAGCGCGCGACGGCCTGCCGGAGCGGCAGCCCGCGCGCGATCAAGCGCGCGACGTTCTCGACGACGACGATCGCATCGTCGACGACGAGACCGATCGCGAGCACGAGGGCAAAGAGCGTGATCGAGTTGATCGAGAGCCCGATCGCGTTCAAGACCGCGAGGGTCCCGATCAGCGAGACCGGGATCGTCACGGCGGGGATCAGCGTCGCGCGCCAGTCCTGCAGAAAGATCCAGACGACGAGGAAGACGAGTACGACCGCCGACGCCAGCGTCCAGATGACCTCGCCGATCGACTCCGCGACGAACTGCGTCGGGTCGTAGCGAACCCGCCAGTCGACGCCCGACGGAAAGCGCTCGGCCAGCCGCGCGAGCTCGGCGCGGACGTTGCGCGAGACGTCGAGGGCGTTGGCGTCCGGAATCTGGAAGACGCCGAGGGCCATCGCCGGCTGGCCCGTCAGGCGGGTAAAGCCGTTGTAGTTCTGGGCCCCGAGCTCTACTCGGGCGACATCGCGAAGACGCAGCAGCGACCCGTCTGGGTCCGCGCGCACGATGATCTCTTCGAACTCCTCGACGGACTCGAGCCGCCCCTTCGTCCGCAGCGGCAGCTCGACCTGTTGACCGGCCGGCGCCGGCGATGCCCCGGTCCGCCCGGCGGCCACCTGCTTGTTCTGCTCGCGCACCGCCTCGACGATGTCGCCCGACGTCAGCCCCAGGGTCGCCAGCTTCTGGGGATCGAGCCAGATGCGCATCGCATAACGCCGCTCGCCCGGCAGCGAGATCTCGCCGACGCCGGGCACCCGCTTCAACGCATCGATGACGTTGATCAGCGCGTAGTTCGAGAGGTAGAGCGTGTCCCGGGAGCCGTCGGGGGAGAAGAGATTCACGACCATCGTCAGGTCGGGGGCCTGCTTGCGGGCGGTGATCCCGTAGCGCTGGACCTCCTCGGGCAACCGGGGCTCGGCGACGGCGACGCGGTTGGTCACATTGACCGTCGCGATGTCGGGATCCGTCCCGAGCTCGAAGGTCACCGTCAGGCTCATCTGCCCGTCGTTGGCGCTCGCCGACGACATGTAGAGCATGCCCTCGGTCCCGTTGACCTGCTCCTCGATCGGCAGCGTCACGGTCCGCTCGACGACGTCCGCGCTGGCCCCCGAATAGTTCGCCGACACGTAGACCGAAGGCGGCGCGATCGGCGGAAACTGGGAGATCGGCAGCCGCGGAACCGAGATGACGCCCGCGATCGTGATGAGGATCGCGATCACCCCCGCAAAGATCGGGCGATCGATGAAGAACTCGACGAAAGCGGGGGCCGAAGGTCCGGCGTCGACCGGATCCGGGCGATGGGGGCCGGACGTAGACAAAGCGCTCCCGGAGTCATGCGGCGCGGGAGGGCACGGCCCCGCCACCAGGGTCTCTACGTTTTACCAGAAAGCCCGGCCCTCCGCCGGGCCGCGATGTCCCCGCCCGCGCCGCTCAGGGGGCGACGGCGTCCGCCGTATGAAAGCCGTAGGGGTGGTACACGCCGGCGCAGACGTTCTCGTGCATCCCGTAGCCGACTTCGCCGGTCGAGAGCACCCAGCGACAGAGCATCTCGTTCAGCCCCTGGACCTCCGCGAACTGCTTCGGATCGCGCAGGTCCCAGACGAGTCCCTCGACCTTCAGCGGACCCTGGTAATGGCCGAGGCCCCAGCGCCCATCGGGTCGATAGCCCGAGCCGCCGAGGAGATAGTTGGTGCGCAGGGGCGTCCCGACGACCTCGAGATCCGTCAGCGCAAAGCGCAGGCGCGTCTGCGCGATCTCGCGCGTCCCGGACTTGAACGTGATCTCGTGCATCGGGCTGCCGAGGTGGACGATCGGCTCGTTCGATCCGAGCTTCGGGACCTTGACGGCCTCCTCCATCCGGCGATTGCCATTCGCGTCCTCGTCGAAATAGACCTTGATCATGAAGTCGTCGAATTGCATCGGGATCCAGTTGTGGAAATGCCCGAACTCTCCGACCGGCCGGTACTTCGCAAGGATGCCCGGCGGCTCCGGCTCCCCCGTGTTGGGCCGGACGCCCCAGGAATGATCCCGCGCGCCCTTCCAGCGCTCGGGCGTGACGTCGAAGGTCCGACCGTCGACATGGATGCGTCCGGACCAGTTGCCGACCTGCGCAAAGCGGGTCGTGTGCTCCGTCAATCGATTGCCGAGCCGGCGATAAGTGACCGGCTCTTCCAGCGCAGGCACGAAGCCGTTCCAGGTCAGGTCGAAGTCGACGTTCCACTCATTGGGCGCGCAGAGGACACGCAGGGTCTCGAGCCCCTTCACGACCCGGACGGCGAAGGGCCCGACGGAGGTATCGAGGCGGTCGTGGCCGAGCTCGCGCGACGCCCGCACACAATAGTGTTTGTCGCCCATCGACACGGTCACGAAGGCGTCGAGCACGCCCAGGTTCGGATACTGCCCCATGCCGACGATCATGAAGATCTCGTCGCTGCACGAATGACAGTTGAAGTAGTAGCGGTCGTAGAAGGCGCGGTCGCCCGTGTAGACGTGATCGAAGGTCTCGGGCGTCTGGTGGGCCAGGAAATCGTCCATCGGTCCGAGGGGCATGGGGTCTCCGTCTTGGCAGGTCGGGTCCGGAATACGCGGCTTCGTCGGCCCCCGCGAGGGCGATCCGAACGGGCGCCGGAGCGTAGATCAAGAGCGGATCGACACAATTCCGGCTCGTCGTACGCCTCCCGATGGTAGGATGGAGCGGTCCTTCCAATCGAATGGAGATTGCTCATGACCCGATCGAATCGACGGCTGGTCCCGATGGCCTTCGCCGCGATCCTTGGACTCTGCGCAGCTTCGACTGCGAGCGCCGTCTCGTTCTTCGTGACCGAGCTCTCCGGCTGTAGCGCAACCCCGAGTGCCTATGACTGCGTCGGGACCTTTTGGGTGCCGGACCAGATCATGACGATCGGGATCCGCGTCCAGAGCGAGCCCGGCGAGCAAGTCTTCGGCATCGGGGCTTCGGTCTGGGGCTATGACAGCGGCGTGGTCCAGTTCGTGAGCGGCGAAGCGGTCGAATCGGTATTCCACGACGTCGCGACCTCGGGAATCGGCCCCGGCCTCGCGAATCTGGCGGCGGGCGCGCTCAGCGAGACTTCGTGCTGCGGTTTTGGACCGGCCGTCCAGTTCTTGAACGCGATCGACTTCCAACCGCGATCGGAGAACCCGCTCGACCCCGGCCTCGACGGAGTCCTGGGCGGCGGCGACGCCCAGTTTCGCGTGCGATTTCGCGTGACCTCGCTGGGATCGATCGGGTTCCAGATCGGGACCGGATACGGCGGGGACACCATCGTCTACGCCGGCGGAATTACCCTTCCCGGCAACAACGCGATCATCGGCATGAATCTCCATACGGGGATCACGCTGACCCAGCCCATTCCCGAGCCGGGGACGGCTCTCCTGGTCGGACTCGGCCTGATCGGCCTCGCTCGCCAGCCGCGATCCCGGAGACGCCGCTAGCCCCACGGGAATTCCCGCCGCGCGACGCCAGGAATCAGGAATCGATCCAGCTCAGGCAGGGTAGTGTCGAAAGACACTACGTATGGTAAACCTGGAGCTGCCATGGCCTACCTCGTGAAGCGCAGCGGCGACCGGATCGAGATCCGGGAGAGCCGATCGACGGCAAAGGGTCCGCGATCCCGGCAGCTCGCGCGCTTTGCAGGCGCGTTGACGCCCGCGACCCTCGCCCACGCCGCCGCTCGCGCGACGCGCCCCTTCGACGCCGACGACCTCGTCCGCCGCGCGCGGGTCATGGGGATCCCGATCGACGCGCGCGGGCCCGAGAAGGAAGCGAGGGCGCTGCTCGCCCGCCTCCGACGCGGCGACGCGATCGATCCCGTGCTGGCGGGCCTCCTCGTGCGAGCGCTCTCGGAGGTCGCGATCGCGAAGGTTCCGGAGGATGTCGCCGAGGTCAGCGAATGGATCGGCGCGACGCCGGCGAGCCGCGGCGCAGCACTCCACGACCTGCTCGACACCTTCGGGCGGATCGCCGCTTCGAGCCCCCCGCGCCGCGAGCGACCCCGTACGCCCTATCCGCGCATTTCGTCTGTCGCGAAGAGCGGCAAAGAAGGCCGCCGCGCGCGAGTCGGGCCCTAGATGGCGCGTTCTTCAGCCTCGACGCCGTCCGCTTCGGAGCCCTCCCTCGCGGAGAAGGTCCTGTTGATCGAGGCGGCCCTGCAAGCTGCGCGGATTCCCCATGCCTTCGGCGGGGCCATCGCCCTCGCCTACTACGCGACGCCGCGCGCGACGATCGACATCGACGTCAACGTATTCGTCGAGTCGAGCCGCGCAGACGACGTGCTCGCTGCCCTGGGCCGACTCGGCGCCGACGCGCCGAGCGAGAGCGAAGCGGTTCGGCTGCACCGGGACGGCCAGGCGCGCATCCGATGGGGCGCTACGCCGATCGATCTCTTCTTCTCGTACGACGCCTTCCACGATGCCTGCATGGACCGGCGCCGGGTCTACCCCTTCGGCGCAGGGGAGACGATCCACGTCCTCGCCGCCGAGGACCTCGTCATCTTCAAAGCGATCTTCGCTCGCGAAAAAGACTGGCGCGACATCGCCGAGCTCGTCTTCGCCGCCGAGGACGATCTCGACGCCGAATGGATCACACTCTGGCTCGAGCGCATCGTAGGTCCCGACGACGAACGATTTCGAAGATGCGCGGAAGTCTTGAGGACGCGGGACTGAGACTGCGCGACATCAAAGGCGCAATCGAGCGTCCATCACATGTCGATCTCCGGCTCGACCAGCCGGGCCAGGTTGATGAGCGACTCCTGCCAACCGAGATAACAACCCTCCAGCGGGATGACCTCCGGAATCCCGGACTGCTCGATGTGGATCTCCGTCCCGACGGAGACCTCCTTCAGCCTGACCGTCACGACCATTTCCCCCGGCAGGTTCGGGTCATCGAAGCGGTCCGTGTAGACGAGCCGCTCGTTCGGGACGAGCTCGCGGTACTCGCCCCCGAACGACTCGCTCTTCTGCGTCGTGAAGTTCGTAAACGACATCTTGTATTTGCCGCCGACCCGGGCGTCATGCGAGTGGACCTTGCCCGTAAAGCCGTTCGGCGGGAGCCAGCGGGCCAGGGCGTCGGGGTCGAGGAACGCGCGGTAGAGCTTTTCGGGACGGGTCGCGATCACGCGGTGGAGGCGGACGGTGTTCGGGGGCATGGAGGTCTTCCTTGCTGGCATCCTAAAATAACGGTGCGCACTAATTTAGGATGTCGGCGTTTCGTGAATCAAGGCCGCTCTGCGGAGATGGGGATTCGGGAGGCGAAGCGGCCATTGGGAAGTACGATCCGCCCCGAGCCCGCACGAGGAATCCAACATGGGACGCCACGACCGCCGCCCGCCGACCCAGGCCGAATACGACAGCTGGCGCGAGAAGTTCTCGAACTGGGGCCGCTTCGGCGCCGACGACGAGCTCGGGACGTTGAACTACATCACGCCCGCCATCCGCCGCGAAGCCGCTGCCCTCGTCCGCGAAGGCCGCTCGATCTCGCTCTCCCGCGCGATCGATACCCATGCCGGCCCGCGCAACCCCTACCCCGCCCATCACATGATGGCCGTCGGCCAATCGGGCGGACTCGCCGACTACATCGGCTTCTTCATCCACGGCTTCGCCCAGACCCATATCGACGCCCTCTCCCACATCCCGACCGCCGACGGCCGCGCCTTCTACAACGGCCGCCCCAGAAATCCCGACACGACCCTCCCCGATGGCCCGACCTCGAGCATCGACCATTGGCGCGAAGGGATCGTGACCCGCGCGGTCCTCTACGACATCCCGAGGCTGCGGGGCGTGCCGTACGTGCGGGCGGGGGAGCCGGTGCACGCGTGGGATCTCGACGACGCGGCCAAGCGCCAGGGCGTGACGCCGCGGGCGGGGGATGCCGTCGTCATCCGATGCGGGCTCGATGCGTCGCTGGCGGCCAATCCGTCCGGCGCGGGGTTCTCGTCGCCGGGGGGGGTTCATGCGTCGGTGCTCGAGTACCTCTGGGAGACGAAGGCGTCGATGCTGGTCTGGGACATGCTCGACGCGCCGACGGCGGATCAGGGGCTAGCCAATCCGCTCGACATTCCGGTCGCGGTTCATCTGCACTGCATCGCGATTCCGTACATGGGGATGCCGCTGCTCGACAACGCGCAGCTCGAAACGATTGCGGAGGCTTGTGCGGCGGCGGGGAGATGGGAGTTCATGTTGGTCGTGGCGCCTCTCGTCGTGCCGGGGGGGACGGGGTCGCCGGTGAATCCGATCGGGGTGATGTGACACGGGGCGGGTCGGGCTTCTGAAGCCGCAGGTCTCGCGTAGCGTTTTTCACGAGTCCGGCGGATTTCTCATCGAGATTCATGAGCTTGTTTTCTCATCGCTTTTCACCGTTCGGGCAGTCGACGGACCCTCATCGAAGACGTGCGAGAGCTGCTGTTGATGCCGAAGGCGGACTGAGGCGCGTCGGATCCGCGTCAGCTCGAACGGCAGATGCGAGGGGGCAGATACCGACAAGCTCGCATGGTCTCGAGGTGGTCGATCATGCACTCCTCGGTGTCGATGCAGTCACCGAATCCGAGCTTCCGCGCCTTGATCGTCGAGACGAGCGCAGGCACGCCCTGGGCCCTCGGATTCGCCCAGAGGACGTCCGCATACTGCCAGGACAGGCCGATCAGCGCGTCGAGATCGGCGATCCGGAGCCCCTCCCGCTCGGCGATCCGCCGCCAGATCGCGGCCTGACTCGGCATCTCGATGCCGACGGCCAACGGCTCTTCGACGAGCGGCATGTCGAAATGGCGGGCCAGCCGCTCGAAGAGGGTTCGCCATACGACGACGTCGCCGTTCGCGAGGTTGATCGCCTCGCCGTGGGCCTTGGGCTCGCTCCAGCTCCATTCGATCGCTGCCGCGACGATCCGCGCATCGACACATTCCGCGACGGCGTCGGGATGACCGGGAAAGACGAGCGGCCGCCCGAGCTCCCGAAGCAGAACGGCGTAGGCGCCGAGGGTCGCCACCGGATTCATCGCGCTCCCGACCGCGACCCCGAGCACGACCTGCGGTCGAAAGCTCGTCCAGGCGAAGCCCCGCCGACTTGCCTCGTCCTCGAGCCGATCCTGCTGCGCGAAATAGAAGGTCCGGGGATCGCGGATCGCGTCGACCTCGCGCGCCGGAACCCGCATCGCATGACCGGCGTGGGCCCCGTAGGCCTTCGTGCCCTGGAGCAGGGCCACGTGGGCGAGGGGGGCGCGTTCGAGCGCGGCGAGGGTGTGGTCGAGCATCGCGAGATTGCGGGCAACGTGGTCGGGATCGAACCATCCCCGCACGAGCTCGGGCTTCTCGTGAAGCGCGGCGAAGACGAGATGCGTCGCGTCGTGGTGGGCCGCCAAGGCCGCACGCGTCATTTGCGCGTCCCCGAGATCGCAGCGAATCCACTCGACGGGATGCCGCGCACCTCGCAACGCCTGCAGGAACCCCTCGTCCGGAGCGCGGCGGGCGAGCCCCACGACCTCGACGTCATCGCACGCAGCGAGCCGCTCGACGACGGCACGCCCGACCACGCCGAGAGCGCCCGTGACGATCACCTTCTTTCGCGTCATCCCAGCCCCACCCGGAGTGACCCTACATCCGGCAGCGGGTTCCCGTGTCGGAAAGTATGCTCGTTAGGGCCGCGGTTGTCGTGGACGCCGTGCCGCACGCAGGGCATGTCAATCCCAGCCCTGATGCCAGCGGCTGCTATCGGTCAGCTCGCACCAGCCGACGGTCAGCGAGCGACCGGAGTGCACCGCTTGCAGTTCGACCTGCCTGATCATCATGGTGGGCGGGTCCGGCGCGACGACCCGTGTCACAACAAAATGCTTCTCCTTGTTCAGCGGCGTCACAGCCGTCCATTTGCTGAGCAGCAGCTTCTTCGGGCTCAGTCGACGTCTGGGAGTCGGCGCGGGCGGACGATCAGACGGCGGTTTCATAGGCGGACCCCATGGTGGCGCTTGAATTCAGTGCGACCATTTTTCAATCGTTCAATAAGGTCGACTCTGACTCTACGGCCCACCCGGAGTCACCCTACATCCGGCGGCGGGCTCATCAGGGTCGATACCAGATCGGGGACGAGTATGCGCGCTCCTGGATCACCAGCGGACCCGCCGCGGGTGCTTCGGCCCCGAATCGCCGTGCATCGTAGGCCGTCCAGCGCGGCGTCGGAATCTCGAGCACGCGGACGTAGTAGAACGCGGCCTCGGCGGGATCGAAGTCCGGGTCCCGCCAGGTGGTGCGCAGCTCGGTCGCACCGATCGAATTCACATAGCGCGCTCGGGCGACGTCGACGGTGTTGCCGACGGGCTCGATGCCCGAGGGCTTCCGACGCGCCGGATCCGAGAGCGCTACGTCGTAGATCCGCTCTCGGATTCGCCCCTTCGCATCGAGAGCCCCCTTCACGATCTGGACGCGATCGAGATTCGCCCCACTCGCATCCTTCGTCGCCCAGACGAGGAAGGTCGGCGTCGACGCGTCCCTCGGCCGGGAGGGCAGTCTTCCGCCCATCGGTACCCCGGACGCATAGCCCCGCTCGACGGTCCGGACGCCGTCGGCATCGACTTCGCCGAAGGTCCAACCGCCGAAGAAGCGCAGCCCGATCCTGGGCCCCGTCGTCGCATACGTCTCCCGGCGCGTCATCGCGTCGAAGAGCGCCTCGCGCGTATTCTCCGTAGCCCAGACTGCCGCATAGCCCGATGCGGCGAACTCCCAGCCGACGAGGCTCAGGCCGGTCTCCTTCTGGGGCGGCGCGACCTCGTAGGTGTCGCGCCCGGCGTGCGGCTCCTGGGGCGTGACCTTGCCCCAGTAGTTGTCCTCCTCGGCAGTGGCCAGAGAGGTATGCGAGTCGGTGCTGCCGATCATGCCGAGCTCGAAGGGGTTGACGCCGACCTGACGCTCCACGGCGAGGCCGATGCCCAACGCGGAGCGGACGTACTCGAAGGGCAGCATTTCGGGCTTCTTGACCGCCATCAGGAGCAGGTTTCCCTTGTCCCAACGCTCGAAGTCGGCGAAGGGATCGTCGGGCGAAAGCAGCGGATGGGTCTCACTGTCCCCCTTGGTCTGGGTCACCTCGACCAACGGCTCGAACCGAGCGCGCGCCCGCGCAAGAGCCCGCGACAGGGGCCGTCCAGCGAAATCGGACTTCGCGAACATCCGCCCGTTGCTGACGTTGCTGTTGTGAGGAATCGCGATCGCGCGTCCCCCCGTCTGCGCCTCGTAGCGCTCGAGGTAACGCCAGAGGTCCGCGGGATCTTCGCTGTCGAAGACCGAGAACGGCATCACCCGATCGGCCCGATCGGAGCCGTCCCGGAAGAGAACGACACGGTGGAGATTGTCGCCCCCCGGCATCGACGTCCATTCGAAACCGATCATCGCCGTGAAGCGACCCGGCTCGTTGGCTGCGTCGGCGGCGGACGTGAGCTGATGCCAGGCCGCCTTTCCGACCCGGGAATCGACGGCGATCGCCTCGCCCGTGGTCGCGGACCGAGCGATCTCCCAGGACACGGCGACCGATCCTTCCGCCCCGCTCGCGATCTTCTCGCGCATGCGCCTTCCGTCGGCCGTGCCGAGAACGACGGGGTCGTCGGCCCGAAGCGCGGCAAGCAGCCCGAGATACTCGGCGTGATCCGAGACGACGAGAAAATCGAGGGGCCGGTCGATCAACGCGCGAAGTCCGCCGCTCGCCGTGACGACCTCCCCCTTTGCAAATCGATAGGCCGCTTCGGGCGGGAGGCGATTGCCGGACGCATTGGCGTCGAAGGAGAGCGACGTGTGAAGATGCGTGTCGCCCCAGTAGAGGTTTCGAGACGGATTCGGCCAAAGCCGGGGCGAGTAGGACGGGGCGGGCCCTTCGGAGTCTGCGAGAACGGGACCGGGCAGAACGATGAGCGCGATCGACAACAGGCGCGCAAAAACCGTCCCGTGACGACGACGGCCGGACCTCGATCGATTGGACACGGACGATTTCATGGCCCCCTTCGCCTTCCCCGCCCAGCTCGGCGCGCAACCGGATGCCCTACCGTGAGACCGTGTGACCTGGTCTGGGATCTTGGTCCAGCCAAAGCGTCCTCCTGAACCCAAGAATTGCTCGGGCGTCTGCTACTCGAGCACGCGATGCGGACGAAAGTGTTGTAGCCCTGTCGCCAGTATTCGACCCGAGCCGCGCCAATCAGCTCGACGCAAGCAAGGCCCGCGCCACCCCGATCAACGCCCGCGTATCCCGCGCACAGTACGCCAGTAGACCCACCCGCGCGCGCCGTGCCTCGTCTCCCAAAATCACCCCCGTCGCGATCTGCACGAAGGTCGCGAGCGCCGACATGCCGTCGGCGACGCCGGGCAGATCGTCGTAGGCGATCTCGGGCGCCAGGGCAGGACCGACGGTCTTGATCGAAAACGACACGCCGAATTCGGGACGGTAGATGTGCTGCTTGACGATCGGATGGAGATCGACGAGGCGACTCTCGATCGCGCGCAGCGCGGGCGCGAGCTCGGGGGAACGTGTTGCGAGGTCGTTGAGGCAACGTCGCTCGTAGCTGCTGTAGACGAGGATTGGAGCGCCGTCGCGGGACAAGGCGGCTGCGAGCGTGCGTGCGGCCTCGGGTCGCGGATCGCGATCACCTGGCGCGAGAAACTCGAAGTGCTCGATTTCCTCGCCTGCGAACCCGTTCCCGATCCGAGCACCGGCAGGATTCGCCGATACGCTCGAGGTCCCTGCCCCGCTCCAACGGTCGAGCGACCATTGAAATACAACGGCCTGGTAGGGCCGCGTGCCCGGGTAGAAGGGAATCGCGGGCGCGATTGCCTCGAAATCCAGGGCCCAGACGGGCGGCTGAAAGCGCGCGCACTCCTGCCCCAGGGTGCCCGAGGTCCAAGGCCTACCCGTGCTGATGACGTCGATCATGCGGCGCTTGAGGGCGGGCTTGTGGCCGGACTGCTCGACGAACCAGGTGGGCGGCTTGTCGCGGGTGCAGTGTTCCCAGAAGGGGCAACGGTGCGGCTTCTTGCAGAATGCGCCGGGATCTCGGGCCGGGGCACTGGGAAGCACGAGGGTCGCGTGCATCGCCGCGACGTCTGCGCTCAGCTCGTCGGGGGAGCTCGCGGCGAGCCTGTCTGCCAAATCGACACGGACGAAGAAGTCCGGCCAGTCGATCGGGGCCGCGAGAGCATTCAGGTCTGCGATGCTTGCTTCAGCCATTCGCTCGACGGCTTCTAGAATGCCTCCGATGCTTTCAAGGGTCTCGCCTGCGGCGCCGAGCACGAAGTCGCTGTTGATGTGCACGAGCTGCACCGAGACGACGGCGATTCCCAGCTGCTCGAGAACCCAGAGCTGGATGGCCAGGTCGGGACCATGTTGATCGGGCTTGAAGGAGCTCGCCGACTTTACTTCGCGCAGGCCCCAGCCTCCATCCTCCAAGCGTTCGAGGATATCGACGCGAATCCGTACCTCGGCGAACTCGAAGGCGGCTTCGAAGATCGCGGGGATCGACGGATCGTCCATTGCGGCGCGGGTGTGTTCGATTGCGTCAGCGTGATCGGATGCTTGCGATGAGATCAGCATGCCACCGGGGAAGAGCGCGTGGGCGGCGCGGCCGACTTCGGTTCCCATACGGAGGATGTGTTCGGTGGCGTCGCTTCGCGGGGACGCGAGCTCGGGGGTGCGCGTCGCGAGCCAGAGACGGCGGTGGCATTGAAGCCCGGACAGGTAGCGGGATTTGGTGAGGTGGGGCATGGGGGATTCTTTGGTCGGCGAGACGGCAATGGTACGGGCCTGCGTTGGTTTAGCTGAGGTGCGCGCGGCGCCGCTCGGCGAGACTCCATCCGACTCGCTGTGTCGGAGGCCGGCGTTCAGATCCTCGATGATCCGGGGGGAATTCAGTCTGTCCCCGTAGAGATAAGCGCCGCTCGCTGCGGTCGGGCGAACCTCGCGCAGCCGGGCTCCATAACGCTGACGCAGAATCTCGAACACCTCGACGAAGCGTGGGGACCCCTCGTAGAAAGCAGGCTCTCGCCAGATCTCGACGCTGAGGTGACGAAGGACCGTCCAGACCTCGCCGTCTCGGTCTTCGAAGTCCCAGTCGATCGTCACGTCCGATCCGACGAGGTCCGGTAGCTGAGCCGAGTTCCGCAACAGCAGCCCCGTCGCCCAGGCATGGCGCGACTCCCCCTCCTCGGCTCGCGGAAGGCCCGCCGCGGCGCGCTGGTTGCCGGCCGCCGCCGCCTTTCGCGTCTCGGCGATCGTCGGATACGACACGATGAGGAGGATGGTCCCGCACTCTGGACATTTTACGTCGAGCAGCTCCTGGAACATCTCCTCGTTGCCGGCGCCGGACCCGGTCCATCCGCACGCGGAGCACGAGATGGCGGCGGCGCGGTCGTAGTCCCA